>WNFU01000667.1_pt1 | contig 48867 bp, 40 predicted proteins | sample 5400121 | NCBI WGS metagenome assembly WNFU01 (sample SAMN13153360, study PRJNA577476) | soil metagenome | isolation source: 100 cm soil or saprolite under grassland replicate 1 | place: USA:California | collected 2016-06-15 | reverse complement strand
TGACGCCAATTTGCCGCCTCGGCTCATTGAGAGAAGTGCTTTTGGCCATTGCTCAGTGGCTTAAGCTGCCTCTTGCTTTGCCGAGCGGGAAAACTTGATGGCAACTCACACGTAACTCTTCATATGGGACAGGACTGACTACAACCAGTCGCTTTCGCTAAATCGATCTGTGGGCGATCGCAGAGGAGAAGCCACGACGCTCAACAACATCGGGGTGGTCTATAAAGAGATGGGCGACAATCAGAAAGCGCTGGATTACTACAACCAGTCGCTTCCGCTTAGTCGAGTTGCAGGCGATCACAAAGGAGAAGCCATGACGCTCAACAACATCGGCTCAATCTATGAATCACTCGGCGCCGAGCAAAAGGCGGTGGAGTATTACACCCAGTCGCTCACGCTTAGTCGGGCTGCAGGCGATCATAGGATAGAAGCATCCGTGCTGCTTGGCATGGCACACGTAGAAGCCGCTCAGGGCAAGTTGTTTGACGCACGCTCCACTGGATGAATAGCCGCAAAAATCAAATAGGAGGTGTCGCTTTGTCGAAGTTCAAAATGCTTTTGATCGCCGCTCTTCTTGCAATGTCTACAGTTGCGGCTTCGAACCCTGTTCCGGTACCGCCGGGCACGCCGTCGCCACTGCCGATTTGCAGACCGATTCTTTGCCCTGACGGCCAAGTCGTCGATATTCGCACCTGCACTTGCCGTCGTATGGATATATAACCGGTCGGCCTCAGGGCGGCCGTGACGGTTTTTAGACGCCGGGCACATAGAGATTCTCTTTCCCTGTGCTCGGCGGTCTCTTCTCCGTCTATCGATCCGATTTCACCTGCGCTTCGTTCTTCATTCAGTTACTCACACTTCTCCAGCGGGCATGCAAGTAGCATTTCTGTTACTCGGCCTCTTCTACTGCGGTTTCCAGTTGCATGTTCAGGAGCGCGGAGCGTATGGAGCGCCTTGAGTCCTCGCCGCTTTAGTTTTCACACAACGCAAAGCGGCGAGGACTGATACTGCTGGCAAACTCCTACAGCGCCGGAGGCGCGAAGGATATTAGCCGGTGGCGGAGCGAAGCGTAGCCACCGGAAACGCCACGACAGGACCACGCGCCCTGAAAGGGCGCCGGACCAGGATTGATCCTGTTGCGAATTCCGGTCCGGCGTCCCTGCCGGGACGCGAACATTCTTCTTCGACCTGTCCCGGTGGTTGCGCTTGGGCTCCACCACCGGCTAATTTCCGTCACCCCTCCGGGGCGCGAAATAGATTAGCTGAGTTTGCCAGCAGTATCAGGACTCGCCGCACTCCATACGCTCCGCGTCGACGCGCTGCATATCCATTTCGAAAAGGCTGTAAATCTAAACACGCAAGACCGGTACAGCAACGCTTCCTGTTCAGGTTTAGCCAACAGGAAGATGCGGCACGGTAATATACGAGGCCTACAACTTAATCCTATCCTTCGAACTTGCCGGTAAAAAATTTTGATCGCAATGTAACTCCCGCGAAATATTGCCCTCCTGTTTCTCACTATCCGTTGAAGGTTGGAAGACCCTGGGTCGAATCCGAGGGCGAGTTTATAGCTGTCCTCAGTCGGGCGCGAACGATCAACGTAGGGGCAGACACGGCGGTCTGTCCCGGCCTCGGCGTTGCGCTCATGGCGAAGGACCGGGGAAGTAACGCGGGTCTGCCCCTACGTTGATCAGAGATTATCAGTTTACAGACGCATACTACTGAAAACCGCTGTAGCAAGAGAAACACATAAAGGAGAAGTTCATGACTAAATCTATTTGGATTGTCCTATTGTTGGCGCTGATTCCCGCTCTGTCCTTTGCCCAATCGGAGGAAGGAGGGCGCGTACAGGTTTATAGCGTAACCGGAGTGGGAAGGGCTTCGGGAGACAATGCTCAGCTTCAGATCGGAGGCGGCGTTGACGCTCAGATATATAAAGGCATCGGCGTCGGCGGGGAATTCGTTCGTAACAAGGAAAGAGAAAACCTGGAGTTAGGTTTCAATATCTTCTCCACAAACGGCTCGTTTCACTTCTTGGGCGGTGGCGCGTCCGACAAATTCGATCCATTTGCCACCGGAGGGTATTCGCGTCTATTCGGTCCAGGCGCCGGTGTCAACGCGCTCAATTTCGGAGGGGGCTTCAACTACTGGTTGACGAATAAGGTTGGGGTGAGATTCGAATTCCGCGATCACGTGTTCTCGGCGGGCAATACTACATCCAATCTATATGGTTTGCGCGGCGGGGTGGCTTTCGCTTTTTGATGACGATCAAATTCGAGGTTTGTCATTGGTCATTGCTGGAGACCTGGTCAGTCAACCCCCAATCAACATTGGGCACACTCGCGGCGATGACCAATGACAAGCGCATTGCAATACGCGCTGTCGTTTTGTGACGCCATCAATATGGCGCCGAGACGCCAGCAACGATTCGTAAGGAGGTACCAGATATTCATGAAACATTCGAGAAATATAGTTCGACTGGCAATCACGTTTACCTTGATCTTAATCGGTCTGCTCAGTATGCCTGGCGCCGGTCGGCAGACCAAGGCGAGCGCGGCGCATGCAGCGCCGTTCTCAAGTGGCGTCGCCGCTCAAGGCCTAATGACGGAATCCTCCCTGGCCGTGGGCGAGAATGCCGACGGACGCCTGGAAGTCTTCGCGGTGGGGCCGGATAGAGCGCTGCGGCACAATTGGCAGTTGACGCCGGGCGGCTCGTGGTCCGGCTGGGCGTCTCTCGGTGGTGTCATCGTCGGATCCCCAGCCGTGGCGAGGGACGACAGCGGAAGCTTGGTAGTCTTCGTGAGGGGGACAAACGACGCGGTGTGGCTCAAATGGCAGTTGACGCCGGGCAGTTCCGGTTCATGGTCCGGCTGGTATACTCTCGGCGGCGTAATTAAGGCCGCCCCGGTTGTAGCGACCAACGCTGACGGACGCCTGGAAGTTTTCGGGGTGGGATCAGATAACGCGTTGTGGCAAAGGCGGCAGGCGCAGGCGGGGCCGAGCAGTGGAGGATGGTACATCTGGAGGTCTCTCAGCGGTGTCATCGTCGGATCCCCGGCCGTGGGGAGGAACGCCGACGGGCGCTTGGAAGTCTTCACGGAGGGGACGGACCGCGCGTTGTGGCACAAGTGGCAGTTGACGCCGGGCGGCGACTCATGGTCCGGCTGGGCGTCTCTCGGAACGGAGGCTATAGACATGTTCGATCCAGCCGTAGCGAGGAACGCTGACGGACGCCTGGTAGTTTTTGTAGGGGATACAGACGGGTGCCCCAACCTCATATGGCAATTGCCGGGCGGTGGATGGAACCGCTGGGCACACTTCGCTGGCTGTGGTTTCTCCTCTCCAATCTTAGCGACTAACGCTGACGGACGCCTGGAAGTCTTCGCGAGGAGATCGGACGGCGCGCTATGGCATGCCTGGCAGTTGTACCCGAACAATGACGGTTGGAATACCGGCTGGTATTCTCTCGGCGGTGTCATCATCGGATCCCCGGCCGTGGGGAAGAACGCCGACGGGCGATTGGAAGTCTTCGTGTGGTGGACAGACGGCTCAATACGGCACAATTGGCAGTTGACGCCGGGCAATACTGGGCGTGTTGAGCCACCTGGCCAAGCATGGTCCGACTGGCATACTCTGTGAGGATGGCGCGCTGTGGCGCATTTACCAATGCGGTAGGTGTGGCGCCGTTCACGGCAATGCGCGTAAGCAAGCGGCTGCGCACGGGGGCAATCACTCGCTTACGCGCGGCGCTGTTAAGCGTAAATGCCGCGCACTCGCGTGATGTAAGCGACCCGGTCGACCGCCAGCATGTAGGCTGCGATGCGGTTGTTGACGCCGTGATTTTCGGCGTACTTGACCACGTCGTTGAAGCTGGCGACCATAATGTCTTTCAACCGCTCGTTGACCATCTCCTCTTTCCAGAAATAGCCCATGCGGTCTTGAACCCACTCGAAGTAGCTGCAGGTCACTCCGCCGGCGTTCGCCAGGATGTCGGGGATGACGAAGACGCCTTTGCTTTCGAGTATGTCGTCGGCCGCCGACGTAGTCGGGCCGTTAGCGCCTTCGGCCAGAATCTTGCATTTGATTCTATGAGCGTTATGACTCGTGATCTGATTTTCGGTCGCGGCGGGCAATAAGACTTCGCAATCGATCTCCAGCAGTTCGTGGTTCGAGACCGGCTCGGCGTTCGGGTATCTCTCGAAGGTCTTGTGGCTGGCCAGGTAGTTCATCACGTCGGGAATGTCGAGTCCCTTCGTGTTGTAAATCCCCCCGTGAATGTCCGAAATCGCCACGACTTTGTAACCGGTTTCGTTCATCAATCGCGCGGCCGTCCCGCCCACATTGCCCGCCCCCTGAATCACGACCCGGGTGTTTTCCGGCTTCAGTCCCAGCTTTTTGACCGCTTCGTCGATGACGAAGAGCAGGCCGCGGCCGGTGGCTTCGCGGCGGCCTTGCGAGCCGGAAAGGTCGATGGGTTTCCCCGTCACGACGGCGGTGACGGTGTGGCGGGCATGCATCGAGTACGTGTCCATGACCCACGCCATCGTCTGTTCATTGGTGTTCATATCGGGCGCGGGCACGTCGCGTTCGGGGCCGATGAAATCGATCAGTTCGGCGGTGTAGCGCCGCGTCAGCCTTTCAAGCTCGCCCCGCGACATCTGCGACGGGTCGCAGATGACCCCGCCTTTCGCCCCGCCGAAGGGGATGTTGACGACGGCGCATTTCCAGGTCATCCATGCCGCCAGCGCGCGAATCTCGTCGAGCGTCACGTCTGGCGCGTAGCGAATGCCGCCTTTCGCGGGGCCGCGGGCGAAATTATGCTGCACGCGGAATCCGGTGAAGACTTCGATGTGTCCGTCGTCCATAAAAACCGGGATGTATATGGTGATTTCGCGGTTGGGGACTCGCAGGACTTTATATAGGTCGGGGTCGAGTTGCAGTAATTGGGCCGCGTGATCGAAACGCGACATCATCGATTCAAATGGATTTTCTTCCCTTATCCGCTGCAGATCATCTACAAACGCTACTGCCACAAATACCTCCGAAAATCCGTGGGAGATCATGGAATAGGACTTATAGGACCTATAGGACTTATTGGACTAATGATTAGTCCAATAAGTCCTATTCATGAGATTTGAAGGGGAGCGTTTCGTTCAGCGCCCCGGAGCGATAGCCCTCCAGGTCGAGGGTGACGAATTTAAACCCTAGTTGCTTAAAGGCCGCCGCCAGCGAGCGGACCATTTCGGCGTCCAGCGCCCGCGGCATCTCTTCGGGCGATATCTCGATTCTGACTATGTCGCCGTGGTGGCGAACGCGCATCTGATTAAAGCCGAGGGCGCGCAATCTGGCTTCGCCGCGTTCGATCACGGAAAGTTTCTCGATCGTCACCGGCATGCCGTAAGGGATGCGTGAGGAGAGGCAAGCCGAGGCCGGGCGGTCCCACACGGGCAATCCGGCGGCCTGCGCGAGCGCGCGAATCTCTGCCTTCGTCAGCCCGGCTTCGATCAACGGGCTGCGCACGTTCAATTCTTTCGCCGCCTGACGGCCGGGGCGATAATCTCCTACGTCGTCGGCGTTATTCCCGTCGCACACGAAGGCGTAACCGCGCCCGGAGGCGAGCGCCGAGAGTTTCGTGAACAGCTCGTGTTTGCAGAAGTAGCAGCGGTTCGCCGGGTTGGCTTGATAGTTCGGATCGTTGATTTCATCGGTGCTGATGAATTCGTGCGGGATCGAAAATCGCTCGACTATGGCGAGGGCGTCTTGGCGCTGGAAATCCGGGTAGCTCGGACTCTCGCCGGTCACAGCCAGAGCGCGGTCGCCGAGCTCATCGGCGGCGGCATAGGCGAGATAGGCGCTGTCGACGCCGCCCGAGAAAGCGACTATCACTGACCACATCTCTCGCAGGATGCGGCGAAGCTCCAGCTCTTTTAGACGGAGGGACGGAGAATCGGAGGGACCAGGGGAAGAGGGGACAAGGGGACCAGGGGAAGAGGAGAAAGAACCTGTCTCCTTGTCCCCTGGTCCCCTTGTCTCCTTATCTCCTTGTCTTTCAATCTCCATCTCTGCGGTCTCTTTTATAAAGAATAACCTCTGATGCCCATCGGCGCGCGGTAAACGCATTGGGTGCTGACGACGATCATGTTGCCGGCGTCGTCGAAGGCCAGTCCGACGAGCGTCGAGCCGGAGAGCACGACTTCGGCGTCGCGTCCGTCGGGCGTGATGCGGACGATGCCGCGGCGCCCTCGCAACGAAGCCGCCACGTACAAATTGCCCGTGGCGTCGAACGCCAGCCCTTGCGGGCGGCCAAGCCCCGCGTAAAAAGTCGTCACGTTCCCCATCGAGTCGATGCGCATCACGTCGCACGAGGAGAGGGTCGGCCCCGTGACGTACAAATCGCCGTCCGGCCCGAACGCCAGGTGATACGCCGCGACGCTCGCTTCGAGCGAGGCGAAGGGGCGCGACTCGCCGATCTCGTTGACGCGGAAGATCGTCCCGCTGCGGTCGCCCACGTAAACCTCGCCTTTGCTGTCAAAGGCCAAGCCCGTCGCGATCCCCAGATCGGAAGCCACTGTCTGAACTTCCTTGAACGGGGAGACGCGGTAGAGCGCGCCGTCATAACGGCTGGTCACGTAAAGCGCGCCGTCGCGGCTGAACGCCAGGCCCGTCGGGTTGACCAGGTCGGAGATGAAAGGCGCCACAGTGTCGTCGGGAGAGATTTTATAGATCGAAACCGGAACCTTCTGGCCGCGCTGCCCCGAGAATGTCACATAGATGCTGCCGTCGTCGCGGTCGATGGCGGGGTTGGCGACCGGGTGCAGGTTGTCCGCGATCTTCGCGCCGAGTTTGAACGGGACCGAGCAATCCGTCGTCGCGCTCATCAGCCGCATCTCCTTCCCGTTCACGCCGACTTCGTATTCGGGAATCGCGGCGACCACGCGCGAAGAGGACGCGCTGACCAGCCGGCCTCGTTGGGATCCGAAGAGAACTGCGCAGGCTGAGTAATCGGAAGTGTCATAACCTGCGCAGGCGATTGCGACCTCTCCGCCATCCACGCCGGCGCCGGGGACAACACTCCTGATCACCTCATTAGTCGAATCTGGCATTATTTGCCCCCATATAGATTTAAACCTCAAATCGTTCTTATGGAAGTCGAATAATATACGCGAGCGCAAAGATGATGTCTAGAAGGCCATTCTTAGCCAACCCGCCCGCGCCTTTCTCACATCAAAAGCGGCGCAGTGAAGTGGCGTCAATAAACTCGCCGAATGAAGAAGGAGGAGGTTATGAAAAAGTGTTTTGCTGGGATGATTCTCGCCTTGATCACATCCGTCGCCGCGACCAGCGGGGTCGCGGCCAATCCGAACAACGCCGCCAATGACGCAAACACGGTCAGAAAGATTCGCAAGGAACTTGTCAAGCTGCCGTTCTACGGTGTGTTCGACAACCTGGCCTTCAAATATGAAGAGGGCGTGGTGACGCTCTACGGCCAGGTCTCGCGGCCGACGTTGAAGAAAGACGCCGCGCGCGTTGTCGAACGTTTGGCGGGCGTCGATCAGGTGGTCAACAAGATCGAGGTTCTGCCGCTTTCGAACTTCGACGACCGGATTCGCGTCGCGGTCTACCGCGCGATCTACCGCCAGCCCGGTCTCGACCGGCTGTCCATACAGGCCGTTCCGCCGATTCACATCATCGTCAAGAACGGCAATGTGACGCTCGAAGGCGTCGCGCCGAATAAAGGCGACGCGACGCGCGCATTAATCGCGGCCAACGGCGTGCCGGGCGTCTTCTCGGTGAAGAACAACCTGCGCATCGAGAAGAACAAATGACCGGCTCGACGCGCCTAAGTAAGCGGGCGCGGGCGGCGCGGTTCTATTTTGAATTGCTTCGTGGTTCCTTCCGAGGGGTAAGTTAAGTGACTTGACGGCTGGCAGGCTCGGTCTGCCAGCCATTTTTATCTGCCTGCGGCAGACGACTAAGAATTCCGTGCCTTGTTTTCCGCCCGTCCGGGAAGTAGACTCCGTGGCGGCCGTAGCGGCGGATACATCCACATCGGCCTAAGCTATTCCCTAATTTACTTGTAACAATCACCATCGAGCAAGGAGACAGTTAACAATGAATATGCGCGTATTGAAACTGATCGGCCTGTCGCTGCTCTGCGCGGCGGCCCTGGCCCAAGCGTCCCTGGCGCAGAGCGACGCCAAACCTGACGCCAAACCCGACGCCAAATCCATTGAGGGGACCTACAGTGTGACTGCGAACAGCGCCGAACTCGGCACAGTCAATTTCGTGATGATCCTGAAGCGCGACGGCGGCAAATGGACCGCCGAAGTAAAAGACTCCCCGACGCCTCTCACCATGAGCAGCGTCACAGTTGACGACACGAATAAAATATCCATCACCGCCGACGCGGGCGGCACGGCCGTGACGATCAACGGCAAATTTGACAAAGGAGAAATCGCCGGCGATTTCTCGGCCGGCGACATCAAAGGCACATTTAAAGGGACCAAGAAAGACGCCTCGGCGGCCGCGGCGAAGCCCGCCAGCGCTGAGACTCTGGCCGCGCTCGAAGGGACCTACGACGCCAAAATCAGCGTCGAAGGCCAGGGCGCGTTGGATTTCACTCTGGTGATCAAGCGCAACGGCGATAAGCTGGTCACCGAGGTTCCCAACCCGGGCGACCTGAACATCGTCGGCATAGAGGTCAAAGAGGGCGACTTTGTCACGCTTTCGGCCACGTATCAGGGCAATCCGTTTCAGTTGCCGGGCAAGCGCACTGGCAATGACATGGGTGGCAAATGGGCGGCCGGCAATTTCTCCGGCGACTGGTCAGCCAAGAAGAAGTAAGCCAAACTCTAATGAGAAATAGGCCGGTAGTTATCGCAAGATGGCGCCGGCCTTTTATTTTCGTGGAAGTCGTTCGTAACGTTACGGCGACGCCTTACAAAGAAAGAAAATCGCCCCTGGGTACACATCGCTTCCAGCGTGCAGTCTCAACGAAAGACGTATTGATCGGAAGCGGACGCTCCTGGCGTCGTCATACTCGCGTCGAGTAATTATCGCTTGCAATCGTGACCAGTCGGCCCATGCGCGCTGCGGGCCTATCATTGATTTACGACCCGCGCCTGCACGCTGGAAGCGATGAGTACCCAGGGATTTTCCGCAGGAGTGATTGTTATGAAACCTCGAACAGCGATTTTGGCTTGTTGTTGCGCCGCAGTGGTCGTGGCGCAGGTTTTAGCGCAGACGAAAGAGGCGCGGCAGGACAACACCGCCGTTTGTCACACTCCGACTGCGACAAAGGCCGCGACCACGCCCGCGCGTTTAGTAGACGGTTACGGCAAGGTTCACATGCCGATCGTCACGAAATCCGAAGAGGCGCAGCGGTTCTTCGATCAGGGCCTGGCGTTGCTCCACTCGTTCTGGTCTTACGAGGCCGACCGCTCATTCGAGCGCGCGGCCCAGCTCGACCCCGAATGCGCGATGGCTCAGTGGGGGATCGCGATGGCTGCGGTGAACGAGAAGCGTCGCGACGAGGCCATCAAACGCGCGAAGGAACTGGCCGCGAAAGCGAGCGAGCGCGAGAGGATTTATATCGACGCGGTCGAGGCGCGTTATCAGGGCGAACGGGCGACCGTCCAAAACAACGGTTTTCTGGGCGCTAGCGAGCCTTATAAGAAAGCGCTGCGAAAGATCGTCACGTCCTACCCGGACGACCTGGAAGCGAAACTCTTTCTCGCTCTGGCGTTGATGTCCGGCTATGAGCGCGACGGCGCGCCGAAGCCGGGCACGGCCGAAGCAATCAAGTTATTGCAGGTCGCGCTGGCGAAAGACCCGAAACACCTGGCCGCGCATCATTACATGATCCATGCGACCGAATCGGGCAAACGCGCGATTGACGGCGCGCCTTCCGCCGACGTCTACGGCACGCTCGCGCCGAAAGTCGGACACGCGGTTCACATGCCGGGCCACACCTACGTCCATATCGACCGATGGGACGACGCGGCCAAGGCGTTTGAAGGTTCGGCGGAAGTCGATCGCGCTTACATCCGCGAGAATAAAGAGACAACGGACCACGCGGCGGGACCTTACGGCCACAACGTTCATTTCCTCGCGACGGTCTACGGCTATCAGGGTCGTTACCGCGACGCCGTGCGCGCCAGCCAGGAACTGCTTGACGCGACGAAGGCTCCAGACGAACAGAAATCGCGCGCCGCGCTCGAAGGCCGCATCTCGATGCTGCGCGCGCTAGCCCGGTTCGAGAAATACGACGAAATCCTCAACGGCAAGTCACTGCCAGATGAGGGCGAATTCGAGGTCTTTAAGGCCTGGCGTTATTACGCCGTGGGATTGGCGAAGATCGGCAAAGGCGATGTGGCGGCCACGCGCGCGCAGATCGAGACTCTCGAACGCGAAATTGCCCGGCTGAAAGAAAAATTCGACAAGGCCAAAGACCTGCCGCAGGCCGGAAGACAACGCCAGCAGTTGCGAGCATTGGCCGTCGCCCCGCTTGAACTGCAAGCCCGCCTCCTCGCCCGCGAAGGCAAAGCCGACAAAGCCGTCGCCAAATTGCGCGAAGCCGTTGAAGAAGAGATCAAGCTCGGTTATTCGGAGCCGCCACTTTATCCGATTCCGATGGAAGAGGTCGCCGGAAAGGTCTGCCTTGAGTTGAAACGATGGAAAGAGGCCGAAGAGTTTTTCCGCGCCGCGCTCGAACGCGATCCGGGCAGCGGTCGAGCCTACTTCGGTCTGATGCAGGCGCAACAAGCCCTCGGCAAAGACGCCGAGGCTCGTGATTCCTTTGCAAAGTTTGTGAAAGCCTGGGCGAAAGCCGACTCCGATTTGCCAGAGATGAGACGCGCGAAAGAGCTGGCCGGAACTTACAGCGCGTCAGGGGGGAATTAGGGCGGGTTGCAAATCGGTGTAGGGGCAGATGGCCGAGACGATGATCAAAGCCCAAATGAATCGAAATTGATATCCTTTCCATCTAAGCTGTCGCTATAGTCAGAGCGCCAGCGGCGCCGCTATTATGATGGAATAGCGCCGGGATTTTGGGACTACTGTACTATTGACGCCCTTGGTGGTTGTTTGTATCCTCAGCCTTGCCATGCCTTCCCGCCGGCCCCGCGGAAAGCTCCGGAATAACGAAATTTGCAAAACAATCAAAATACCTCTTGACAGAGATAATTAGGAGGATAAATGCGCCGTTTAATAACTGCCACCCTATCCGCTTTAATATTGCTGTGCGTACCCCTCTCACCCCCCCAAGGTTGTGGGACGCATTCAATCGGCTGGCCCCCTCTCATGATCAACCCGTTACGGGTCGGGTCGCCGGCTGCTACAAGCCTGAGGCCAGGGGCGCCGCCTGTGCAAGCCCCCGCTAGTGAACGCGGCGCGGCGCCAAGCGCTCAGGAGAGTATTTCGCTGGAACCAGGCAAGCCCGTCGAACGAGAGCTTTCCGGTGGCCAGTCGCATTCCTACAAGGTCACGATGGGCTCCGGTCAGTACTTGCATGTAGTGGTCGCCCAACGAGGGATAGATGTGGCGGTGGCGCTGGTTGCGCCTGACGGTAAGAAGATCAGCGAGGCCGACAGCGATCATTTGATCGAGGGATCAGAGACTGTGTCGGCGATCACGGAGATGCCCGGCGCATATCTGATCGAAGTGCGTTCTCCTGAGAAAACAGCCAAGACAGGACGTTATGAGATCAAGGTAGAAGAACTGAGAGCGGCGACCGTCGAGGCTAAGTATCGAGTTGCTGGAGAGTCGGTCTTTCGAGAAGCAGAGCGGTTGCAGAATGGAACGCTGGAAGCCAAAAGAAAGAGCATCGAGAAGTATCATGAAGCGTTGGATCTGTATCGAAGAGCGACTGACCGTAGTGGGGAGGCTCAAACACTCAATAATATCGGCGAGGTCTATTGGTTGCTGGGAGAGATGCGGAAGGCGCTGGAGAAGTTCAATGAGGCTCTCCCGATCTTCCAGTTGGTAAGCGACCGCAGGGGGGAAGCTGTCACACTCAACAACATCGGCGCAATCTATTGGGCGCTGGGAGAGACGCAGAAGGCGCTAGAGAAGTACAATGAGTCTATGCCGATCAGGCGGACGGTAGGTGACCGCATAGGGGAGGCTCAAACACTCAACAACATCGGCGCAGCCTATCAGTCACTGGGAGAGATGCGGAAGGCGCTAGAGAAGTACAATGAGTCTCTGGCGATCAGGCGGACGGTAGGTGACCGAAATGGGGAGGCTCATACACTCAACAACATCGGCGCAGTCTATTATTCTCTGGTTATTCTCTGGGAGAGACGCAGAAGGCGCTGGAGAGGTTCAATAAAGCTCTGCTGACTCTCCAGGAGACAGGTAACCGCAGAACGGAGGCGACCACACTCACCAACATTGGCCGGGCCTATTGGTCACTGGGAGAGATGCAGAAGGCGCTGGAGAAGTACAATGAAGCTCTGCCGATCAGACGGGTGGTAGGTGACCGAAGGGGGGAGGCCCTCACACTCAAAAACATGGGCTCGGTCTATCAGTCACTGGGTGAGACGCAGAAGGCGCTGGACAAGCACAATGAAGCTCTGCTGATCTTCCAGGAGATAGGTGACCGCAACGGAGAAGCTACTATCCTGCTGGAGATTGCGCGAGTGGAGCAAAAACGCGGCGATCTCACCCAGGCTCGCCAAACCATTGAACAGGCTGTCAGCATAATCGAATCTCTGCGCACAAATATCGCCGGCCAGGAGCTTCGCGCTTCCTATTTTGCCTCCCGGCAGGAATTCTTTGAAACTTACATCGATGTGCTGATGAAGCAACGCCGGCAGAACCCGGCGGCTGGAATTGATGCTGTTGCGCTATCGGTAAGCGAGCGCGCCCGAGCGCGCTCCTTACTGGAGTTGCTGGAAGAGGCACGCGCTGAGATTCGCCAAGGCGTCGATAGCTCGCTGCTGGAGCGCGAACGCTCCTTGCAACAACGACTCAATGCGAGGGCCGCGGCGCAAGTACGCTTATTAAATCGTAAGCACACTCCCGAACAGGCCGACGCCGCCGCCAAAGAGATCGCCGCCATTACCGACGAATATGAAGAGGTCCAAGCCCAGATTCGGGCTCGCAGCCCACGATATGCGGCTCTGACCCAACCTCAGCCACTGAGTCTGATGGAGATTCAACAACAGGCTCTTGATGAAGACACGCTGCTGCTAGAGTACGCGCTCGGCGAACAGCGCAGTTACCTCTGGCTCGTTTCGCAGCGCTCCATCGACAGCTACGAACTTCCTCCGCGCGCCGAACTCGAAGCCGTCGCTCGCCGGGTTTACGAACTGCTCACCGCTCGCCCCAAACGCGGGACTCCGCCCGATCCGCAATTCGTCGTTCAGGCCAGGACGCTCAGCAGGATGTTGCTCGGCCCGGTCGCTCAGCGACTCGGCGGCAAACGGCTGGTCGTTGTTGCGCCTGGCGCGCTCTCTTATCTGCCTTTCGCCGCGCTGCCGGCGCCGGAGGACAAGAAGCCGCTGGCCGGAGATTATGAGCCATTGATCGCGAAGCATGAGGTCGCGACCGTTCCTTCCGCTTCGGTCTTATCGATCATTCGCCGTGAAACGGCAGGCCGGCAGCGGGCGACCAAATCGGTCGCCGTCCTGGCAGACCCCGTCTTTGAAGTGAGCGACCCGCGCCTGGAGTCGATTAAAAACGGAAACTCCTCCGGAGAGACGCCTGCCGCGCCGGCGGCTGATGAGGAACTTTCAGGGTTGACGCGCGCGATCAGAACTATGAATTTTTCCGACGCTCGCGCCGGTTTCACGCGACTCGCCTTCTCACGACAGGAAGCCGATAGCATCATTGCGCTGACTCCGAAAGAAACAGGGCTCAAAGCGACTGACTTCAACGCCAGCCGCGAACTGGCCATGAGCCGGCAGTTGAGTGAGTACCGCATCTTGCATTTTGCGACCCACGGTCTGCTCAACGGCGAGCACCCTGAACTTTCCGGGCTGGTCTTCTCGCTTATTGACCAGGAGGGGAAACCGCAGGACGGATTTCTACGGCTGCATGAGATCTACAACCTCCAGCTCAGTGCCGATCTGATCGTGCTCAGCGCGTGCGAGACGGGGCTGGGCAAAGAGATCAAGGGCGAGGGGTTGATCGGGCTGACGCGCGGATTTATGTACTCCGGCGCGCCGCGTGTGGTGGCGAGTCTGTGGAATGTTGATGATCTGGCGACGGCGGAACTGATGAAGCTTTTTTATCAGCGCATGCTCAAAGACGGTCTGCCAGCAGGGGCGGCTCTGCGAGCGGCTCAACTTGAATTGTCCAGGCAGAAACGCTGGGCGTCTCCCTACTTCTGGGCCGGCTTTGTGTTGCATGGAGAATGGAAGTGACCGCTGGGGGCGACTAAATCGAACCAGCCGACATTGGCGCATTCAGTTCAACGACAACCTCCGGAGGGAGCGTATAGAGTACCGACTTCAGTCGGCAGGGCTTGGATTCCGAGCGCAGCCGACTGAAGTCGGTACTCTATACGCTCTCCTCCGATGGCCATAATTTCATTAGAGTAACCATTGCTTGGTGGAGGTCGACAATCAGATATAAGCTGGGAACTATCTGAAGAGGCGTTTGCGAAATTCCTGGCCTGCCTGGACCCCGACCCGACGCGCGCAGGGGAGAAATATGAGTCGCTACGCGAGGCGCTGGTGAAATTCCTCGACTGGTGGGGCGCTCTCTTCCCTGAAGAGTTGGTGTAGGCCACCGCTTCGGGGAGGCCTACACACTCAGCAACATCGGCCGGGTCTTTGACGCGCTGGGAGAGAGGCAAAAGGCGCTGGAGAAGTACAACGAAGCTCTGCCGATGCTCCAGACAGTAGGTGACCGCAAAGTGGAGGCTGCCGTACTCAAAAACATCGGCGACGCCTACCGGTCACTGGGAGAGACGCAGAAAGCGCTGGAGAAGTACAACGAAGCTCTGCCGATCCTGCGGGCGGTAGATGACCGCAACAGAGAAGCTGCTGCCCTGCTAGGGATTGCGCGTGTCGAGCAAAAACGCGGCAACCTCACCCAGGCTCGCCAAACCATCGAACAGACTATCGACATTATTGGGTCCCTGCGCACAAGTATCGTCAGCCAGGGGCTTCGAGCTTCCTACTTTGCCGCCTGGCACGAGCTCTTTGAATCTTACATTGACGTGTTGATGCAGATGCACACGCAGAATCCAGCCGCGGCGTTTGACGCTCTCGCATTAGGGGTAAGCGAGGGCGCCAGGGCGCGCTCCTTGCTGGAATTGCTGAAAGAGGCCCGCGCCGACATTCGTCAGGGCGTCGATAGTTCGCTGCTGGAGCGCGAACGCTCCTTGCAGCAACTGCTCAATGCTAAGGCCGCGGCGCAAGTACGCTTAATAAATCATAAGCACACTCCCGAACAGGCCGCCGCCGCCGCTAAAGAGATCGCCGCCATCACCGACGAATATGAAGAGATCCAGGCTCGGATTCGGGTTCGCAACCCACGGTACGCGGCTCTAACCCAGCCTCAGCCGCTGAGCTTGGCGGAGATTCAACAGCAGGTGTTGGATCCAGACACCCTGCTCCTGGAGTACTCGCTGGGAGGTGATGCGAGCTACCTCTTCGTAGTGAGCCATACGTCAATCACCAGCCACCGACTGCCGAAGCGGGCTGAGATAGAAGCGGCGGCGCGCCGCGTGCGCGAGCTGTTGACAGCGCCGCAACCGCAGCCCGGCGACACCGAGGCTAAATACCAGGCCCGTATCAAAGAAGCCAGAGAGGGCTACTGGACGCAGGCCGCCACGTTGAGCCGGATGTTACTCGGCCCTGTCGCCTCCCAGCTCGGCAGTAAGCGGTTGGCGATAGTCGCCGACGGCGCATTGCAGTACATCCCCTTTGCCGCTCTGCCTGCGCCTTCTCCCGGAAATGACGAGGGGCAGAATTCCCGAGCCGAACCGCAGCCGTTATTCGTCGGGCACGAAATCGTGAGCCTTCCATCGGCTTCCACTCTCGCGACATTGCGGCGTGAAACGGCCGGACGCAAGCCGGCGGAAAAGACACTCGCCGTTCTAGCCGATCCGGTCTTCACGGATGATGATACGAGAGTCAGGCAGGAAATGGGCAAGGCGAGAGCCAAAGGGAAAACCAAATCCGCCGATTCGGATGAGACAGACGTCGTTTCCCTGCAGATGACGAGGTCCGGCCGGGAAACGGGAGTGATCGGCGCCGAAGGCGCCTTCGGGCGATTGCTCAGCACAAGGCGTGAGGCCGAGGCGATATTGGCCCTCGTCCCGGAGCGGGATCGCCTGCGGGCGCTGTATTTTGAGGCGAGTCGAACGACCGCGCTAAGGCCGGAGCTGGGCGAATATCGCATTGTACATTTCGCCACCCACGAATTGCTCAATAACATCCGCCCTGAGTTGTCGGGCATAGTGTTGCCGCTGGTCGACAAAGAGGGACGGCAGCAGGACGGATTTCTCCGGCTGCAGGACATATATAATTTGAAGCTCTCGGCGGAACTGGTGGCGCTGAGCGCCTGCCAGACCGGATTGGGTAAGGAGATCAAAGGCGAGGGGCTGATAGGGCTGACGCGAGGGTTTATGTATGCCGGCACTCCGCGCATTGTCGCAAGCCTACGGAAGGTGGACGATCGGGCCACCAGCGAGTTGATGAAGCGATTTTATCAAGGAATGCTCGGGCCGGAGCGGTTGGGCCCTGCCGGGGCGTTACGTCAAGCACAGTTGTCGATCTGGAAAGAGAGACAGTGGCGAGCGCCATATTATTGGGCCGCCTTCGTCCTGCAGGGCAAGTGGAAATAGCGATGAGCGCGTCGATTTCCCCAAAGAAGGGATGGGTCATCACCCGAGAAGACTTTGACAGGATGCTGGCCGAGCTGCATCCTGCTTAAAAGGGAAGTAGAGTACAGGTCATATCAAGTCACACTGTTGACGGTCGAAGGCGCTCGGCAACGTAGGGGCAGACCTGTGTGTCTGCCCCGGTGGCGCGTGTAAACCCCGTCCGGGGCCCTACACACAGGTCTGCCCCTACCGTATACGCAACTGCAAACCGATCTAGATCGAGTGTGGAAGGCGAGGCTTGGCGCCATTTGCGCGCTTCGCTTCTCACCATCCGGTCGAAAACAACTTCAACGCCGCGTTAATCCCGCACCGTTGATATTGATTGTACGCCGTCGCGGCGCGCGTTCTGAGTCCCTCTCCATCCTCATTCAACATCCATCCGTCAATCGCCGCTTTCAACACGTAGGCTTCGGGCGCCATCAATCCGGTCGTCCACAGCAGCGGACTCGCTCCGGTATTTCGCAACGGTTCGGCGAAATACCTTTTGCTCAGGCAGGCGAGCATCATTGCGTCACGCCGGCGGTCATCGGCCTTTTGCGGGCGCGAATCGAGCGAGAAGTCCATCAGCCCGTCGTGGCCGACATAGGCGACCAGGTCCGCCCCGCCGCCCGCGTGAAGCTCGACGGAATTCGCCGTGATCGTCTCGACTGCGCGGCCGGCAGAGAACTCGAAGAAATCGGCGACGCATCGTTTGATTTCGCGCCCGCGGTATGCGTCGGCGATCAAGTAAACATCTTTGGTCTGATGTTTGAAGACGAGACGTTCCAAAATCTCGGCGCGCGGGTTCGGGCTTTCCGCGATCGTCTTCCAATCGTTCGCGCGTTTGAAGAATGTCTTCACGCCGAACCTCGCGCCCCAGTAAAGATTGTTCGCCGGGTCGTCGCCGTCGCCGATACGGGCGGGAACGGGAACGATGCCTTGATGCTCGTTGTCGCACAACGCGACCAAAACATGGATCAGTTTGCCTGAGTTTCGTTTCGCCGGCTGGGGCGCGACCGCGGTGTTTCGGCCGCTTGTCGGAACCTGAGCGACTTCAGGGCGTAAAGGCCCCTGGCCCGCGTTTTGACAGGCTGTAAGCAAGGCAAAGAGGAAGGCGTTGATCGCGACAAACGCTCGATTCATATTCATCTTGGATCAGCGCCGCGAGCGGCAGCCGGCGTAGCTTCCTCAACCGGAGTCTGCTCGCTACCGCTCGCGGCGCTGATTACTGCGGATTGAATCCCGTCGCGCGGCGGAAAGCCTCGACATACTTGCCGTCTTTCTTTGTCGCGCGGCCTTTCAGATATTCGACCAGCTTCTCAAAATCCTTCGGATCCCAATCAGGACGGTACTTGTTGATCGAAGGCTCGAACTGGCTGACGTGTTTGCTGACGGCTTTGATCTTCAGGTCGACGACGTCTGTGATGTCCACCCAATAGTTGGCCTCGCCGGCGGCATAGTAAAACATCATCAGCGGGACTTTATATGGCTTCAGCCCGTCAAGGAGCAGATGCTCGGGATAATAGAGATGAAATTCCGCGGCGCGGATGGCGTCAGCCGTGTTGAATGCGGCCATCCGATGATCGCTCTTGTGCCATCGCTCGTGCCACTCGCCCGGATCGATGCTGAAGACCGCGTCGGGGCGGTATTTGCGAATCAGCTTCGCCGCCTGGCCGCACAGCGCCTTCGGCTCGGCGTATTCCAACTCGCCGTCGTCATAACCCAACCAGATGATGTTCTCCTTCGGGACGCCGATGACCTCCATCGCGGCTTCCTGTTCGGCCTTGCGGATGCGCGCCAGCCGCTCGCTGGTCATCTCCAGGTCGAAGGAGCCTTTGTTGTCGTTGGTGTAAATGACGACGATTATTTTGTTACCGTTGCGCGCCAGCATCGCCATCACGCCTCCGCAGCCGAATACGTCGTCGTCGGGATGCGGCGTGAAGACCATCACCGTTTTGCCGCGCCATTGTTCGACGCGGTCCTGGGTTTCAGTCGCGGCGGCGCCTGGCGCCGCGCCCGCAGTCGAAATTTGAGCCTCGATCGCCGTCGCAGTCACGCAGATCAGAATCAGCAGCGAAAATATTTGTCGCATCGTTTGCCTCACAGGGATAGATGGAGATTGGGAGCGGAGCTTACGTCTTAGAGATCCAAGTCGCAATAGGATGGCGGAGCCTTCGCCGCGTCTTCGAAAATTCTCCTCTTCAGCCCTGATCAAAATTGCGCTGTCTTTTCGGCGAGGCTACAATTCGCCCGGGCCTACGCAACCACAAGGAGGTTTGAACTATGCGCCTTCTTCTCATCGCATTCCTGATCGTCCACCCAACTGTATTGCAGACTACGGAATTTCAGCGACCGTGGGACGACCCGAATACCGCGATCGTGATCGATCCATATCACGCCAATTCCATCGACTGGGACAAACTTAAAACAGAGCCGCGAGTCATAGCAATTATTCACAAGGCGACAATAGGCGCTTCCGAACTCGACCCTGCTTACTTTACGCGCAAGGAGGAGGCCAAGAAGCGTGGATACCTCTGGGGCTCGTATCACTGGGGCGTTTCCGGCGATCCGGAGAAGCAGGCGGATTATTACCTGGACACGGTCAAGCCCGGGGACGATGAACTGATCGCGCTCGACCTCGAGGACGCCACTTCAAAGAAGTTGATGAACGCCGAAGAATCGCTGCGCTTCATCAAACGAGTCAAAGAGAGGACCGGACGCTATCCCGTTCTCTACACGAATCACAAGAGCGCCAAGCTACTGTCCGCTAAATTCAAAGGGACCGAGTTCGCCGAGGCGCCGCTTTGGTATGCCCGATTTAAGAGCGATGTGACAGACTTTCCCACCGGACTATGGCTGTCATATACGCTCTGGCAGTTTTCGAGCGAGATACGCCCTCAAATGGCGCTGCCCGGCGTGAGGGCCGACATGGATATAAATGTCTACAACGGGACAGTCGACGAACTAAAATCAAATTGGCCCTTGGCGCGTTCCACGCAATTACTCGGCAGATGAATTTTGGAGGAGCCGTCGTATGCCAGAACAAGAAGCCGCAACTCTCTGGGCGCTGAGTGACCTTTGCACTCCGTGGCTCATTCACGTGGTGGCGACACTGCGGATCGCCGACCACATAGACGCTGGCGTTGATCAGATCGATTCCCTCGCCGCCGCGGCGGGCTGTGATCGCTATGCCCTTCACCGAGCGCTCACGAGCCTTGCGGACAAGGGCGTGTTTGAGGAGACGGCCCCTGGCCGTTTCGCCCTGAACCAGGTGTCTCGTGGCTTACTCGACCCTCAACAACGCATCGGGCTTGACCTCAATGGCATCGGCGGTCGCATGGCTCACGCATGGGGAACGCTCCTCGAGTACGTTCGTACAGGCAAGCCCGCCTACCATAAAGTCTTCGGCCTGCCGTTCTGGGAAGACCTGGACGCCAATCCCGAGGTCGCGGCGAGTTTCGACGATCTCATCGGGCCGACAGGACACGGCACACCCAACGCTGAGTTCCAGATTAGCGGCGGCTGGGGCGGGGTGCGGAGTGTGGTCGACGTCGGCGGCGGTACCGGGGCGATGCTCGCGGAGATTCTTCGCATACGTCCGTGGATCCACGGAACGTTGGTTGATCTTCCGCGTACCGTCGCGCTCTCCGCCGAGATATTCCGGGCCGCCGGCGTGACCGAGCGCGTCACGACGGTCGGGCAGAGCTTCTTCGACCCATTGCCCGCGGGCGCTGACATTTATCTGTTGAAAGGAATCCTGAACGACTGGCCCGACGCGGAGGCGACGGCGATCCTCAGACGCTGCGCCGAGGCGGCGCGCCCCGATGGTCGCGTTGTGGTTCTCGGCGGCGTGACGCCGGATGAAGCGCGAAGCGGTTTGGTGATAGAGATGGTGCTGTTGGGAGGCAAATATCGCACCGTGACCGAATTTCAGGATCTCGCGCGTGAGGCCGGGCTGGAAGTGTTGGCCGCCGGGCGGCAACCGACCGGCCACTTCATTACCGAGTGTCATCCGATCTGACGCTAAAAGGAGCGCTATCTATGTTCACAAGCCGTCAAGTATTGTCACTCGCTCTACTTACCCTGTTGACGTCTTCGGGCATGACGCCAGACGTGACCTCTGCCAGTCTGGCGCCTACGTTGTGTTGGGAGCAATCGTTGAATTGGCTGCCCGAAGATACGGAGACCGTCATCGTCGCCCAAGTCCCTTTCGAAATTCCCGAGCCAACGTCTGAACAACTCAAGTTTGACGAAGCAATCCGGTTCCTGCCTTTTGGCCCGGTATTGAGTTTGCAGGATGAGATGTTATACAAGGAGTTGGTTGGGCAAAAGGTTCTCTGCGCCATTGAAGGAAGCCGCCGCTTCACCGCGCCGCGAAATTTAGGGATGATGCCGTACCAAGGGGCGCATATTCTGCAGTTCGATCTCGCGGCAGACGGCGCGCTCCGGAAGGCCTTCCGCATTTGTCAGGAGAAAGCGGAAAAGAATATTGAATTGGCCGGCGAGCGAGTCGCCGTCTTTACCGAGAAACGCGAGAGTGACAGATGGTTCTTCTTCGTTTCTCAACCGCAGCCGGGCGTATTGATTTGCGCGACGAACCAGGCTTTTCTTGAGGAAACGTTGAAAAGAATCGGCCGGAAGCCCGATAGACGCGCACTCCCGGCAGACCTGCCTGAATGGAAACACGTTGACATCAATGCCAGCGTCTGGGCGATCAGACATTATCGCAAGGAGTCCGCAGAGAATGACCCTTCCTCGCCCCTCAGACCTAAAGCGGCCGCGAACGTCCCTGATCCCCATGCCATAGGATTGGTCTTTGGGTATCGCCCCGAAATCGACAAAATCACCCGCGTACGCTATCTATCAGGCGCAGAGAACGCGCTCGAACTCACAAACGAGAGTTGGCGTCATCCGCAAGGGGGCCTCACGCCTGACATCAAACAAATAGCGCCGGGCGTCGTGGAGATTGCTATATCGGTCTCCGACGAAATAACTGTGCCCATGTTCCTGATGGTTTTCTTGGGGATCCTTGGACACGGCATCTATTTGTAAGATTCCGGAGAAAAACCAAAGGAGGACCCTGGTGACCATTTACATAAATCGTGGAATTAGCCGCGCAAGCAAGTTACTGCTGCATGGCGCAGTAATCGCAAGTCTGGCTGCCTTATCCGTAGGTCTCTCGCCGCAGGCGCAATCCGGCGCTTTCTCTCCTAGATTGACCAGTCCACGCATCGCGCCCGTCCCCGAGCAGGAACGCAACGAAACGCAGCGCCAGATGCTGGCTTCGCGGCCCGACTACAATATCTATAAGACGCTACTGCGCTACAACGCGATGGTCGGCGACGCGACGTGGCGCGCGCTGCGGGCCGAATACAGCGACCAGCAGATGATGGAAGCAGTCTTCACGGCGGCGCAGTATCAGTTAGTTTCGATGGTGTTGAACAGTCTCGGCGTGCAGTTGGATCCGGGGTTGCGACATCGGCTGCCGCGTGATCTGCCCTTGCCGCCGTTGGCGCGATGGGCGAATGGCGCGCGTCTATCGGCGCCTCGCATCCCGCCGCTCGGCTCCGAGCAATGGACGCCTCAACAACGCGAGATGATCGCCCCACAAATCCGCGAGAACGGGAGCGCGCTAAACCTTTACGCCACGATGCTTCAGCACTCCGGTCTGTACGCCCCGCGCGCGTCATTCGGAACGTACCTGCGGAGTGAAACGAGTCTGCCGCCAAGGACGCGAGAACTGCTCATTATGCGCACGGCGTTTCTAATCGGCGCCGAATACGAATGGGCGCATCACGTCGAGCGAGCGCGCAGGGCGGGCTTGACGGACGGAGAGATCTCCCGAATCGCCGCAGGCCCGGACGCCGCCGGCTGGAGTGAGGAGAGCCGGACCGTGTTGCGCGTCGCCGACGAATTGCGCCGCGAGACGTTCATCACCAATCGCACGTGGAGCGTCATGGCCAAGCGCTACGACACAAAACAGCTCATCGAGATCGTCTTCACAGTGGGTGGCTACACAATGACCGGCCTCGCCATCAACAGCTTCGGGATTCAGACGGAGCCCGGGTATCCGGCCTTTCCTCGATCCAAACAGAAGGGCGCGTCGCTTCATCGCGCCTCGGTAGGGGAGTGAACCATCTGGGACAGCGACGCCGGCGAAAATCCCTGGGTACGCCGTGCAGGCGCGGGTTGAAGACCCATTGGAGGCCCGCAGCGCGTTCGGGGCCGGATGCGCGCGATTGCAAACGATAATCACTCAACGCAAGCGAGGCTACTTCTGGGACGCCTGCTTCCGATCAATATGTCTTTCCCCACGACTGCACGCTGGAAGCGATGCGTACCCAGCATTGTTTCAGAGTGTCGCAACCAGACATGAAGGCTCCTTTGAGACTCTATCAGAAGTTACTCGACGCTTCGTGGCCTGACCTGGATGTCGGACTGAGGCGTCTTCACGATTCAGGAGAAACGGTTCGCGCGGTTGGGGTGTTCAGAGTACGCCGAGGGAACAACAGGTTGGCGCGGACGATGGCTCGACTCGCGCGTCTGCCGGGGGCAGGAGAAGCCGTGTACGTCCGGCTACAGGTTACTGCGCAAGAAGAGTGTGAGGAGTGGCGCCGCACGTTCGCAGGACGTCCTCTGGTGAGCATGCAGTCTGCCCGAGGCGCCGGGCTGTTGGTGGAGCGCTTGGGAATCGTGGAAATGCTGCTCCGGCTGAAAGTCGTCGGCGGAGCGCTCAGCTACCAGACAGGTAGCGCGGCTTTGCGCCTCGGCTCCTTACGCATCCCGCTTCCCTACCGGCTCAGTCCGTATGTCACGGCTTGGGAGAAGGCTGTTGGCGATACGAATCAGATCCATGTCACTGTGGACGTGACCCTGCCGTTGCTGGGGCGTTTGATCGCCTACGACGGCATTTTGACTCAGGTTGAGGCTCAGCAATGACGACAGCGCTATGGCTCCTCGTTATTCAAGGAATTATCGGAGCGTTCGACACACTCTACTATCACGAATGGCGCGCTCGACTCGCGGCGGGAGTTTCGGGAACCGCTCCAGAACTAAAGCTGCACGCCGCGCGTGATTTCCTTTACGCGGCGCTTTTCGGCGCGCTGCCGTGGTTGGAATGGCGAGGACTTTGGGCCGTTGTCCTTGCCGTGGTCTTATTGATGGAGATCGTATTGACCTTGGCCGATTTCGTTGTGGAGCGTCGCGTCAGAAAGCCTTTGGGAGACGTTTATGGCGGTGAACGTGTCACACACGCGGTGATGGGAATCATCTATGGGGCGATGCTGGCAAACCTGCTCCCAGTTTTGTGGCGTTGGCTTCACTTGCCGACTGCACTCGCTCCAACAGAGACCGCGGCGTCTGAACCACTGCGATGGAGTTTGGCGGTAATGGCAATTGGGGTCTTTCTCTCCGGCGCGCGCGATCTCTACGCGGCGCTCGGCTTGCCGCATGGAGGATGGCCCTGGAAGGCGGAGAAAGCGGAGGGGCGGTCATGATCGCGCGGCGGAAATTTCATCGTGTGGTCTTCTTTGTCGCGGGCATTTACAACTTGGGCTGGGGCGCATTCTCGGTCCTCGATCCTCAGTGGCTGTTCCGCTTCGCAGGAATGCCGACGCAGAACTACCCGGAGATATTCGCCTGTCTGGGAATGGTCGTCGGTCTCTACGGCGTCCTCTATCTGGAGGTCGCCAGAGTTCCCGAACGGGGATGGCTCCTGGCTGCGGTCGGGCTTTTGGGCAAGACGCTAGGTCCGATTGGATGGCTGGCTCTTGTTTTGCGCGGTCGCTGGCCTGCTGCGACCGCGGTCTTGTGCGTCACGAACGATCTGATTTGGTGGATTCCATTTGGGATTTACTTGTACGATGCTTGGCCGGCGCGCCGTCCCCATTCGGGGAAGGCTCCGTTTTCGTAGGCGCCGAATCGCTCTATGACCAGTTCGGCATTAAGGGCGCGCCGCTGGTCTTTTGACCTAAATCGGGCCACGCGACATTGGGGCGCCGGTACAGTACCGCGCGCGTAAGCAAGCGGCTGACTGGCGAATCAGCCGCTTGCTTACGCGCGCGGTACTGTACCAAGCTTGCGTGGTTCGATTTAGCGCGCCGACATCAGTCTTCTAACAAGTAATGTGGTGGCGGTCACAATGACTCGGAAAGCAGAATGCGGGACGCGCGAAACTAACGAAAGAAATGATAAAAGTTTCGTTCGTTCCGCTGTTTTCGCGTGCTTCGTATTCTCTCTTGCGCTGGCGGCCGTCAGCCTGGGCTATGACCGAACTTCAGCGGCCCGCAGACAGAGCAATCCGGCGAAGAAACAGCCGAACATCATCATTAACATGAAAATAGCTTTTCTGATTTTATCTATTTTGCTCACTGCAGCTAAAGTAACAGGGCAGATGATAAGCTCTGCTGTAGAAGTTGTAACGACCTACTCTCAAAACGAAAAATTCTATTTGAAGTCTATTCCCTTTGACAACGAAGCGCCAAGTTTAAGGGGAAGAACCTATGTATATGAAAAAGGCAATGCGACTCCCCTGTATGTTGTTGAGAGAGGGTTCGCTTTGGTGGGCGAGGGCAATGACAAGCTGATTCTGAGTAATAATGGAGAAGTAATATTCTACGCGATCTCCTGGGGAGCTAATGACTCATGAAAATTTAGCGGACTTTGTAGGGATGAGAGCTGTCGCCCTCGATAGCATTGGAGATGAGCAGTACAAACACTACAGGCTCAGGGTAGATGGTTACATCTCCCGAGACGGCAGTTTTGAAATTGAAAATATTGAATTGGACGCCGAATTGCCCCGAGCGAAAATCATCGAATTTTTCAAGGCCAATAAATTTGACAGCAGCTCAGTCCCATCAGTTTTTGAGAAATGGTATATCGGGCGCAACTATCTTTACTTTAGAAAACGGGATGACAGGGTTGCTCGACAGGAAAAGCGGCAGGAAAAAATCAAGCAGAAGCAGGAATTTGAAAAACGACTGACGTCTGAAAGCATCAAGGGTGTTTATATACCAAAAGACTTGGGCGAGTGTTTTATCGAGTTGGATAAGCTTTTGAAGGAAGTCGACAAGACAGAAATGCAATCCCTGTCTAATAGAGATGATATGATACGTTATCATCATGGTCTCGGCACGTGGATAAGGAATAACTGGGGCTTGTGGGGCGGCTCACGCTTGCAAAAATATTTTACTGACAAGGGAATAATGCATCCCGACGACATGTCTTCCGTTGTGTTATCTCACTACCACGATTGGTTGAATGGCAAGAAAGAAACCTGGAAAGACTGGGAGAAAAACCAGATCAAGAGATAAGAATGAAATCGCGCCCTGGGTACGCATCGCTTCCAGCGTGCAGTCTCGGCGAAAGACGAATTTATAGGAACCAGACCTGAGTACGCTTCGCCTCAGGTTTTGGGGCGACTGATTCCGATCAATAGGTCTTTCTCCGAGACTGCACGCTGGAAGGGATGCGTACCCAGGGATTTTCCGAGGAGTGATATGACAATCCTTTCCTTCGATCAGGGCACGCTCCTCCTGGACGGACTCGACCAACCTGTTGGCCAAACTGCTCATATGACGCCGCCGGGTTTCATCCTGGATGAGCGGGTCGGCGCCTGGCGGTCAGAAGCTTATCGTTACCGCGACGCCGTCCTCTGGTTGCGAGGGCGGAAAATTCCTTTTGCTGACCGCGCCCGTCATTACGACCCACAGAAGCTTCATCTTCAGCCACGAACTGAAATTCAACTCTACGATTATCAGGAGCAAGCCGTCGCGGCCTGGCGGCGGATGGATCAGCGCGGCATAGTGGTCTTGCCCACCGGCGCCGGGAAGACAGTCGTCGCGCTCGAAGCCATCAGAACGGCATCGCGTCCGGCGCTCATCGTCGCGCCGACGCTCGATCTGCTCAGCCAATGGCATAAGCGACTGATCGACGCCTTCGACATCGAGGTCGGCCTTATCGGCCAGGGCGTGTGTGATCTTCGAGAGGTGACGGTTATCACTTACCACAGCGCCTATCGCCGGATGGGAGAGATCGGCGGGCGCTTCGGGCTATTGGTTTTCGACGAGGTTCATCATTTGATCGCGCCCGAGTGGGCGGAGATTGGTCGGTTGGCCATTGCGCCGTTCCGTTTGGGACTGACCGCCACTTACGATCCGCGCGAGTCCGAGGTCTTGAACGAACTGGTCGGGCCGCTCGCCTACTGGAAGCCTGTGCGCGAATTGAGCGGGACGCGGCTTGCTCCATACGAAGTCATCCGGTTGAGCGTTGACCTTTCGCCCGATGAACGCCGCGAGTATGAGCTCGAGGAAACAATCTACCAGGAGTATTGGCTTAAGTATTGGCGGGGGCGACCTGACGCTCAGTCTTCTGAGAAAAAGCCTGAGAAGAAATTTGACAGCCGACTGGAGATTCTGTTGAGGGAGCAGGCGCGAGATGTCGGCGCACGGCGCGCAATCGAGGCGTGGTATCGGATGCGCCGCATCATCGCCTGCGCCGAGGCCAAGCTCGATCTGCTCGAAGAGTTGTTCCGTCGTCACGCCTCCGACCGGACGATTGTCTTTACGGCCACGAACGAGACGGCCTACAGGATTTCACAACTGTTCCTCGTTCCGGCGATCACGTACCGAACGAACGCGAACGAACGTAAAAACATTCTTCGGCGATTTGAAAGCGGACAATACAAAGCCGTCGTCACGTCGAAGGTACTCAACGAAGGCGTTGATATGCCGGAGGCGGCCGTGGCGATCATTCTGGGCGGCAGCGGTTCGGCGCGCGAACACACTCAGCGGCTCGGTCGCATTCTCCGCCATCGAGCGAACAAGCAAGCCGTCCTTTACGAGATCACGGCGCGAGGGACGATGGAGACCGCCATCAGCCGGCAACGACGCCAGACCGAGGCTTACGCCGGACGCGCCCGAAAATTCTCCAGGCTATGACGACGAGGCTTTGTCCATTCTGAGATCGGCGCTACGCGCCGATCTCAGAATGGACAAAGCCGAGGACGATATGTTGCCCAAGGAACTTCTTCGCTACCGCATCGAATCCGGGCAAATCCGCCCGGCCTTTCTCGACACCGCTTCGCCGCGCTACATTCGCCTGGCAAGCGATCTGATTGCGGCGTTTGATAAACAAGTCGGTAATATGCAGGTCGAGTTGGAGGAGGCGGTAGAGAAATATGCAGCGGGCCGAACTGACCATCGGATCGTTCGCGGACTGGCCCACGTGATCACAAGCTTTGCCGAGTTCGATGCGCCAACCGCGGACTCGGTCAAGCTACGCAGCGCCGTTTTTGAGCGAGCCGCCGAAGGCTGGCCGGTGATTCGCAACAACGCCGCGCCGACGGAAACAGATCGTCATTCTGTTCTTGAAGCGGTCGGCGCCGAGTTCGGTCTTCCCGTGGCTCAACTTGAAGAGGGGCTATACGCCGATCTCCCTGAACGGCGGCGACTGATTCGCGTGACGGCGCCGCGCGAGCCCGGGGCGCTGATTGCCCGCTACAACATGGAACTGGCGCGCGGGCTGCTCTATTGGGCCGAGCGACTCACCGTTGACATCGAGGATTCGCCCCAGGACGTTTTTCGCTACATCAAATTGTGCCGGTTGATGCACACCATCACGCGGCTCGAACGCGGCTACCGCATCGAACTGGATGGGCCGTTATCGCTGCTTCGAGGGACGCGGCGTTACGGTTTGAAGATGGCGGTCTTTCTCCCCGCACTGGCTCTCTGCCGGAAGTGGCGAATGGAAGCCGTCATCGTTAAAGCGGGCGAGCGGCTGATCTTCTCGCTCGACGACAAAAGCGGATTGGTTTCGCATTTCCGCCGCTTTCCGCTGTTCGATTCCAAGTTGGAGCGCGACTTCGCCGACGATTTTCAGAAAGCATTCGAGCGCCATCCACACGGCGTGGGCGGCGCGGGCGCATGGAGCCTCGCCCGCGCCGATGCGGTGATTCCGGTCGAGCGCAACCAGGTCATGATCCCCGACTTCACCTTGCGCGACGGGAGTGGCCGCGAAGTCTATCTGGAGATCGTCGGCTTTTGGACGCCGGAGTATTTGAGCCGAAAGATTGAAAAGGTCAGGGCGGCGCGTCTGGATAATCTGATCCTCGCCGTATCGAAGCGGTTGGCGCTCTCGGAAGCCGCGGCCAAAGAACTCGACGTAGTTTGGTTTGCCGGAAAATTGTCGGCCTCTGCCGTGATCGAGCGCGCTGATATGTTGGTAAAAGAAGAATGACTGCTCAGCCCTCTTCGTCCCGTAGGGGACGGCCTGAGTTTAGGCAGGTCATTTATGGCCTGCATGCGGCGACGAATAATTTATTCCGTCGCGTAGCGACGATTGAATCAATTGCGGCGGTGGTTTCAACCGTCGCTACGCGACGTGAGAATCTATTCCATCGCATGCAGGCCATAAATGACCTGCCTAAACTCAAATGCCGCTACGCGGCTGAGCAGTTACAAAGAAGATTGATTTTTCGCTCTTGAAATGCAATCTTTGGCGGCTCGCTATAAAACAACACAGTATGGCTCTCAAGAAATCCGAACTCTACTCTTCCCTCTGGTCGAGTTGCGACGAACTGCGCGGCGGCATGGACGCCAGCCAATACAAGGACTACGTGCTGGTGTTGCTGTTCATCAAGTACGTCAGCGACAAATACGCCGGCGTGCCGTATGCGCCGATCAAGATTCCCGAAGGGGCCGGCTTCAAGGATATGGTCGCGCTCAAGGGCAAGCCCGACATCGGCGACCAGATCAACAAGAAGATCATTGCGCCGCTGGCTAACGCCAACAAGCTTTCGGACATGCCCGATTTCAACGACCCTACGAAGCTCGGCGGCGGCAAGGAGATGGTGGACCGGCTCACCAACCTCATCGCCATCTTTGAAAACCCGGCGCTCGATTTCTCCAGGAACCGCGCCGACGGCGATGACATTCTCGGCGACGCCTATGAATATCTGATGCGGCATTTCGCCGTGGATAGCGGCAAGAGCAAGGGACAGTTTTACACGCCCGCGGAGGTCAGCCGCGTCATCGCGCAGATTATCGGCATCCGCAACGCCCAAACGACAAACGACACCACCGTCTATGATCCGACCTGCGGCTCCGGCTCGCTGCTGTTGAAGGTGGCCGATGAAGCCCGCGCCAGGGTCACGCTTTACGGGCAGGAAAAAGACGCCGCCACCGCCGGCCTCGCCCGAATGAATATGATCCTGCACGACAATCCGACGGCGCTCATCGCGCAGGGTAACTCGTTGGCCAATCCGCTATTCACCGTTGGGGAAGGCCAGCTCAAGACTTTTGACTACGTGGTCGCCAATCCGCCGTTCAGCGATAAAAGATGGAGCAACGGCCTGCACCCGAATGAGCTTGGCGTCAAGACAACAACCGACAGCGTGACCATCGCCGCCAGGGATTATGGGCGGTTCGAAGGATTTGGGGTTCCGCCCGCCAAGCAGGGCGACTACGCCTACCTGCTGCACATCGTGCGCTCGCTCAAGAACCACGGCAAAGGCGCCTGCATTCTGCCGCACGGCGTGCTCTTTCGCGGCGGCGCCGAGGCCGACATCCGCCGCAAACTGATCCGCAAGGGCTACGTCAAAGGCGTCATCGGATTGCCCGCCAATCTCTTTTATGGTACCGGCATCCCGGCCTGCGTCATCGTCATTGACAAGGAAGACGCCCACGCCCGCCGAGGCGTTTTCATGATCGACGCCAGCGCGGGCTATATGAAAGACGGCAATAAGAACCGCCTGCGAGCGATGGACATCCACAAGATCGTCGACGTCTTCAACAAGCGGTTGGAGATTCCGAAATACTCGCGCATGGTCCCGTCCGAGGAGATCGAGCGCAACGAGTTCAACCTCAACATCCCGCGCTACATCGACAGCCAGGAGCCTGAAGACGTCCAGGACATCGAGGGCCACCTGCGCGGCGGTATTCCCGCGGCTGACGTGGATGCGCTCGGGCGTTATTGGGACGTCTGCCCGAAGTTGCGGCGGGCGCTCTTCAAAGACGACCGCCCCGGCTACCTCGATCTGGCCGTGGACAAGCGGGAGATCAAGAGCGCCATTTACGAGCATCCGGAGTTTGTCGCCTTCATCGAGGGCATGAACGCGCTCTTCGCCGAATGGCGCAAAAAGAGCGCCGCCAGGCTGAAGAGCTTACGACCCGGCTTCAGGCCGAAGACGTTGATTCACGAACTCGCCGAAGACCTGCTGTCCCATTACTCCGCCAGGCCGCTGATCGATAAATACGACGTCTATCAACACCTGATGGATTATTGGGCCGAGACGATGCAGGACGACTGCTACCTGATCGCCGACGACGGGTGGAAGGCCGAAACCTACCGCGTGCTGGTCAAAAATAACAAGGGCAAGGAGGTGGACAAGGGATGGGCCTGCGATCTCGTCCCCAAGTCGCTCATCGTCGCCCGCTACTTCGCCGACGAACAGGCGGCGATCACGAAGCTGGAGGCCGAATTGGAAAGCGTCGCCGCCCAAATCACCGAGATGGAAGAAGAGTACGGCGGTGAGGAAGGCGCCTTAGCCGAACTGGAGAAAGTGAACAGGACGACCGTCGCCGCGCGACTCAGAGATTTGCGATTCGAGAATGGCGATTCGGCGCCGGAAGAGAAGGCCGCGTTGGAGATGTATCTGGAACTCTGCGACCGTCAGGCCGATCTGAAACGCGCCCTCAAAGAAGGCGAAGACAAACTCGACACGTTCGCCTATGCCAAATACCCGAAGCTCTCCGAAGCCGAAATCAAAACGCTGGTCGTGGATGACAAATGGATGGCCGCGCTCGACGCTCGGATACACGGCGAGATGGACCGCGTCAGCCAGACTCTCACACAGCGCGTGAAGGAATTGGCCGAGCGCTACGAAAACCCGCTGCCGCAACAGGCGAGCCGCGTGGATGAGTTGGAACAGGAAGTGAACTGGCATCTGGAAAGGATGGGATTTTTATGGAAGTGATGCCGGGCTACAAACAGACCGAGATCGGGGTGATTCCGGAGGACTGGGCTGTAATCCCGATGGCGGAGCTATTTACTTTCCAGAACGGCGTGAATGCGGATAAGGCTGCCTATGGGAAAGGGATTCCATTCATCAATGTCCTGGAGATCATTACCCATTCAACGCTCACCGAGGAAAGAATTCCCGGAAGGATTTCATTACCGCCTCAAACAAACAGCGCATTCAGAGTTCAGACTGGAGACGTGCTCTTTAATCGAACATCCGAGACTCAGGAAGAGGTGGGCTTAGCGTCTGTTTACATAGACAACAGAGAAGTAGTGTTTGGAGGATTTGTCATTCGCGCAAGGCCGCGAAACGGCAGCCTTGATCCCATGTTTTCTTCCTATGCCCTGCGATCGCCCTTGATACGCCAGCAGATTATTTCGCGGGGACAAGGCGCTGTACGCGCCAATATCGGGCAGCAGGATTTGTCAAAAGTTCAGCTTTTCGTTCCTTCCCTCCCTGAACAAGAAGCCATCGCCGCGGTCTTGAGCAATGCGGATGCCATCATTGAATCCTATGAGCAACTAATCGCCAAAAAACACCTCCTCAAAAAAGGCGTTATGCGGGAATTGCTCACCGGGAAGCGGAGATTGCGCGGATTTGCCAGTGCGACAACAAGCTACAAACAGACCGAGGTTGGGGTAATTCCCGAGGATTGGGACTGTGTTCGGATTGGCGAATTAATCGATCTTCTTACCGGGTTTCCATTTCCCAGTCGCAGTTATTCCAAATCTGGTGTTCGGCTTTTGAGAGGATCAAATGTCAAACGCGGAGTAACGGATTGGTCTGAAGAAGGAACTGAATACTGGCCCGCTATTAGTTCTGAGATCAAGAAGTATGTTCTGAAGAGCGGTGATATTGTCGTCGCAATGGACGGATCACTCGTTGGGCGTAGTTTCGCAATGCTCTCAGAGAGTGATGTGCCAGCTTTATTGCTCCAGCGAGTGGCAAGAATACGATCGAGCGTGGTCGACCAGAAATTCCTAAAGGCGTGGATATGTAGCCAGCGTTTCACAGAACATTGCGATACAGTGAAGACAGTTACCGCGATTCCCCACATCAGCCCTTCTGACATTCGGTCGTTCACAATTGCACTCCCGCCTGTCAAAGCCGAACAAGAAGCTATAGGCGCTATCCTATTCGACATGGACGCCGAGGTCGCCCTGCTGGAAGCCCAGCTTGCCAAATACCGCCAGCTCAAACAGGGGCTGATGCAAAAGCTTTTAACCGGGAGGATCAGACTGATATGAGGAGCAATCTTTCCGAATCCGCGGTTATCCGCGCCTTTGCCGAAGAAATCTGTCAGCGGCTCACTCGCAGGATGATTGACCGCCTTCAAAAATGAAGGATGCGCTGCACTCCGGCGACAGATCAGGTCTCGAAAACACCTGGGATGAGATATGCCTACAGGTTCAATATGAACAATCAATCTACTGGGACGCTTACGATTCCACAGTCAGACAGATGGTCGAAGCCGAAGTTGAAAAGCTAAGCCCCCACGAACGTGAGGCGATCTGGCTGCAAACGCCTGAGGCTGACGATTGGGAATTCGATGAAGAATCCGAGCACGACCACTACCCGGTTTGTAATGACGACATCGTTGAATACCTGGTGAAAGAGCGCATTTATCACGAGGCTGGCAGATGGAATAATCAGCGCATCCGGGAATATTTGGATCGCGCTGTCTGAGCGATTGATGACTACGTAAATAGAAGCCCGGCTTGCCAAATACCGTCAGCTCAAGCGAGGCAGGATGCGCAACCTGCTGACCGGGAGGATTCGCTTGGTATGATGTAACTGCTACGGCGCTTCTTCGTCCCGGAGGGACGGTTGAATTTAGGCAGGTCGTTCACGGCCTGCATTCGATGGTCAATAATTCTCCCCGTCCCGTAGGGATGATTGAATCTGACGCCGCACATCATTCAACCGTCCCTACGGGACGCGATGATCTTTTGGCGCCGCAGGCAGGCCATAAATGACCTGCCTAAACTCAGACCGTCCCTACGGGACGAGGGAGCCTGCGCTTCTTCGTACCGTAGGGACGGTTGAATTTAGGCAGGTCGTTCACGGCCTGCGTTGCTTGATTCCCCCCGTCCCATCGGGACGGTTGAACCTCGGAGGAACCGATGGCAAACACCTATAGCTCGATTCATTACCACTTGGTTTTCAGCACTAAGAATCACGTCGCCTATCTCACGCCTGACATCGAGCAGCGGGTCTGGGCATACATCGGCGGCGTGGCGCGAAAACACAAAATGACCGCCTTGCAAGTTGGTGGATTTGACGATCACATTCATGCCCTGGTGATGGCTCCGCCGATCTTATCGCCGAGCCAGATCGCGCAATACCTGAAAGGCGATTCCTCGAAATGGATTCACGAGACGTTCCCGGAATTGCGGGATTTTGCCTGGCAAGAAGGCTACGGCGCATTTACCGTCAGCAAATCAAATCTGGAATCAGTGGTCAGCTACATTCAGAAACAGCGCGAGCATCATCAACAAAGAAGCTTCCAAGAAGAGTATCTGGATTTTTTGCAAAAGCACGGCATCGAATATGACGAACGCTATGTGTGGGGTTGATGCGGCGCGTGCGGAATCATTCAACCGTCCCTATGGGACGTGGAATGTCATCGGCCCCGTTGCAGGCCGTCAACGATTTGCCTAAATTCAGCCGCCCCGACGGGACGGGAGAAAGAAGGGGATAATGAGTAAAATCGGCCAACCCGAACGCGCCACACAGAACCGCGTCATCGCGGTATTCCGCGACGAACTGGGCTATCGCTACCTCGGCGACTGGCGAGACCGCGACGACAACAGCAACATCGAGGAACATTTGCTCACGGCTTACCTGAGCAGGAACGGCTACGGCACGGCGCAGATCAACAAAGCAATCCACGCGCTGCGCGCCGAGGCCGACAACCACAGCCGCGGCCTGTACGGCAATAACAAGGAGGTCTACAAACTGCTGCGCTACGGCGTGCCGGCTAAGATCGAGGCGGGAAGGGTCACGGAGACCGTCCATCTGATCAACTGGGCGGAGCCTGAAAAGAACGACTTCGCCCTCGCCGAAGAGGTCACGCTGCGCGGCAATCACGAAAGGCGGCCCGACATCGTGCTCTATGTGAACGGCATCGCCGTGGGCGTGCTGGAACTGAAAAACAGCCGCGTCTCAATCGGCGACGGCATCCGCCAGAGCATCTCCAACCAGCGGCCGGAATTCAACGAATGGTTCTTCAGCACTGTGCAATTCATCTTCGCGGGCAACGATTCCGAAGGGTTGCTGTACGGCGCGATCCGTACCGAAGAGAAGTACTTCCTGAAGTGGAAGGAAGACGAGAAGGACGACACGCGCTTCAAGCTGGACAAGTATCTGCTCAAGCTGTGCGGCAAGTCGCGGCTGATCGAGCTGATGCATGACTTCATACTCTTCGACGGCGGAGTAAAGAAATTGCCGCGCGCGCACCAGTATTTCGGCGTCAAGGAGGCGCAGCGGCATGTGCGCGAGCGCAAGGGCGGCGTCATCTGGCACACGCAGGGCAGCGGCAAGAGCATCGTCATGGCGTTGCTGGCCAAATGGATTCTCGAGAACAACCCGAACGCGCGCGTGGCGATCATCACCGACCGCAACGAACTGGACGAACAGATCGAGGGCGTCTTCACCGACGTGGGCGAGTCCATTACGCGCGCCGCGAGCGGGCGCGATCTGATGCGACAGTTGGGGCAGGCCAAACCGCGATTGCTCTGCTCGCTCATTCATAAGTTCGGCAAGAAGGGCGTGAACGACTTCGAGGAGTTCATCAAGGAGCTGGAAGCGCAGCCGAGCCCGACGGTGGGCGAGATTTTCATCTTTGTGGACGAATGCCACCGAACCCAGAGCGGCAAACTGCATCGCGTGATGAAGGCCGTCATGCCCAACGCGGTCTTCATAGGCTTCACCGGCACGCCGCTGCTCAAGAAGGACAGGCAGACCAGCCTGGAAGTCTTCGGCGGCTACATTCACACCTACAAGTTCAGCGAAGCGGTGGAAGACGACGTCGTGCTCGATCTGGTTTATGAAGCGCGCGACATTGATCAGCGCCTGGGATCAGAGGACAAGATCGACGCCTGGTTCGAAGCGAAGACGAAGGCGCTGAACGACTGGCAGAAGGACGAACTGAAGAAGCAATGGGGCACGATGCAGAAGGTGCTCAGTTCAAAATCCCGCATGGATCGGGTGGTGAGCGACATCGTTTTCGACTTCGGCGTCAAGCCGCGCCTTAACAACGACCGTGGTAACGCCATTCTGGTGGCTTCGAGCATCCACGAGGCCTGCAAATATTACACGCTCTTCCAGAAAACGGCGTTCAAAGGGAAATGCGCGGTGGTCACTTCTTACAACCCGCAGACAAAAGACATCACCACCGAAGACACCGGCGCGAACACCGAAACAGACAAGGAGTTCATTTACAACACCTATGCCGAACTGCTGAAAGAAGTCACCGCCCTGCCGGGGCTGACGAAGACCGAAACTTACGAGATGTTGGCCAAGGAAAAGTTCAAGAAAGAGCCGGCGAACATGAAGCTCCTGATCGTGGTTGATAAGTTGCTCACGGGCTTCGACGCGCCTAGTTGCACCTACCTTTACATTGACAAGAGCATGCAGGATCACGGCCTGTTCCAGGCCATCTGCCGCACCAACCGGCTTGATGGAGAAGACAAGGATTTCGGCTACATCGTCGACTACAAAGACCTCTTCAAGAAGGTCGAGAAAGCCATCGCGGTCTACACGTCGGAGTTGGATTACAGCGCGGGCGGCGCCGATCCTCAGGTGATGATGCAGAATCGCCTGATTAAAGGCCGCGAGCGGCTGGACAGCGCGATGGAAACCCTCGCGCTGCTCTGCGAGCCGGTGGAACCGTCCAGGGGCGAGCTTGAGCACATCCATTATTTCTGCGGCAACACCGAAATCCCCGAAGACCTGAAAGAACGGGAGCCGCAACGCGCCGCGCTCTACAAGGCGACCGTGGCGCTGCTGCGCGCCTTCGCCAACATCGCCGACGAGCTGGAGGCCGCCGGTTACATCGAGACCGACATCCGCCGCATCAAGCAGGAACTCGATCACTACATCAAACTGCGCGAGATCATTCGCAAGGCTAGCGGGGAGACTCTCGACCTGAAAGCCTACGAAGCGGACATGCGACACCTGATCGACACGTACATCGAAGCAGATGAGCCGCGCAAGATTTCGCCCTTCGACAACATGCCACTGCTGGAACTGATCGTGAAGACGGGCATAGCAAACGCGATCAACAATCTGCCCGACGGTCTCAAAGCCAATAAGGAGGCCGTGGCCGAAACTATCGAAAACAACGTCCGTAGCAAGATCATCAAGGAACACCTGAACGACCCGGCCTACTACGAAAAAATGTCGGCGCTGCTTGACGAGATCATCGCCGCCCGCAAGTCGAAGGCGGTCGAGTACGAGGAGTACCTGAAGCGGATCGCCGAGTTGGCGAATAGGGTGGAGGCCGGGCAGTCTGAAGAGACGCCGGAACGACTGAACACGCCAGGTAGGCGCGCGCTTTATAACAACCTGAACCAGAACGAGGAGCTGGCGATCAAAATTGACGTGACAGCGAAGCGGATTCGGCCCGACGGATGGCGTGACGTCCAGGCGCGCGAGCAAGTCATCAAGGCGGCATTGTATGATCTCTTGCAGGATGAGGCCGAGGTGGAGCGCATCTTCCTCATCATCAAGCACCAGAGGGAATACTGATGGTCACGAAGATCGAACTGGGTGAAATCTCCGTGGAAGTGGTGAAGAAGGACATCAAGAACATCCACCTGAGCGTTTATCCTCCCGCCGGGAGGGTGCGCATCTCGGCGCCGCTGCGGATGAATCTCGAGACGATCCGAGTCTTCGCCATTTCCAAACTCGACTGGATCAAACGACAGCAGAGGAAGTTGCAAGAGCAGGAACGCGAAACGCCGCGCGAGTACCTGGACCGCGAAAGCCATTACGTCTGGGGAAAACGCTACCTGCTCAAGGTGGTAGAAAGCGATGAAGCGCCGTCAGTGGAACTCGAGGGCGCCCGGATGCTCTTGCGGGCCCGTCCCGGCGTGAGCGACGAAAAGAAGCAATCCATCGTCGAAGAATGGTATCGCGAGCAGATCAAGCAAGTCGTGCCGGCGTTGATCGCCAAATGGGAGCCGATGGTGGGCGTGAAAGTGAAGCGGTTCTTCGTGCAAAGGATGAAGACGAAATGGGGAAGCTGTAACCACAATTCCGAGAGCATCCGCCTCAATACCGAACTGGCTAAAAAGCCGCCGGAATGTCTCGAATACATCGTCATCCACGAGATGGTCCACTTGCTGGAGCCTACTCACAATAACCGCTTCACGAACTTGATGGATCAGTTTATGCCGAAATGGCGATTTTGCCGCGCCGAGTTGAATAGATTGCCAGTCAGGCACGAGGATTGGGATTTCTGAGCCCTTCTCCGGTTTTGAGCAGGCTGCTTGGGAACTCAGCGCCACCTGCGTCACGCCTGCTCTTCCCAAACCGCAAATAAAGCGCCGGCATCAGAAACAAATTCAAAATCGTCGAGGTCACCAGCCCACCAAGAATCACCACGGCCAGCGGGTGTTCGATCTCGTGGCCCGGTTTATTCCCGCCGACAACGATCGGCAGCAGCGCAAGCCCGGTCGCCAGCGCCGTCATCAGGATCGGCGCAAGGCGCTCTTCCGGGCCGCGCAAGACCATATTATGAAATGCAATCTATGGCGTTTCGCTATAAAATATCATCGTATGATTTCCACTAGAGAAAAAGTCGTAATGAGTCTTTCTGATTTAACCGAGGCTCAACTGCGAGAGGTCGCCGAATATTTGGAGTTCCTCAAGTTTCGTGAACGTCGCAAAGGGGGACCGCAGTTCGACGAGGCTAAGATTGAGGCGCTGTATGCCGAATTTGCCGATGAAGACCGCGAACTTGCCGAAAGCGGATTGACCGAATACGCCACAAACCTTGGACGTGAGGATGTGGCGCAATGACAGTTTCAAGAGGCGAAATTTGGCTGGCGGAGCTAAATCCGGTTCGAGGTTCGGAACAATCTGGAATTCGTCCCGTGTTGGTCCTGCAAACTAACGCCATCAATCGCTTTACAACGACGATTCTGGCTATTCCGTTCACTACAAATTTACGACGCGCTTCTCTGCCTTCATGCGTTCAAGTCGCGTCCGGCGAAGGCGGTTTGTCGAACGAATCCGTCGCCTTGTGCCATCAATTGCGAGCGCTAGACAAAACCAGACTGACGAAGAAGTTAGGCGAAGTTAGCGAAACAACGCTTGAGAAGATTGAAGCTTGTGTGTTGTTTACGCTGGGCATTGAAATCTAAGGCGCAACCCCTACATCTTTCTTGCTCTTCCCAAATCTCAGATAAAACGCAGGCATCAGAAACAAATTCAGGATTGTCGAGGTCACTAGCCCGCCTAGAATCACCACGGCCAGCGGGTGTTCGATCTCGTGTCCCGGTTTGTTCCCGCTGACGACGATTGGCAGAAGCGCAAGCCCGGTCGCCAGCGCGGTCATCAGGATCGGCGCGAGGCGCTCTTCCGAGCCGCGCAAGACCAGATCCTTCCCGAACGGTTGACCTTCTTCGGTTTCGAGATGGCGGTAATGGCTGACCAGCATAATGCCGTTGCGCGCGGCGATGCCGAGCACTGTGACGAAGCCTACGAGCGAGCCGAGCGATAGGACGCCTCCCGTTATCAGCGCGGCCGCCACTCCGCCGACTAGCGCGAACGGCAGGCTAACGGCGACCAGCGCCACCAGACGCGGCGAGCGGAAATCGGCATGCAGCAGAAGTAGGATGCCGAGCAGCGCGAAGGCCGAGAGCGCCAGCAGCCGGTTTTTAGACGCCTGCCGCGCCGCGTACTCGCCGAGGAATTCAGGGTGGTAGCCGCGATCAAAGGATAAGGCTTTGACTTTGCCTTCGATCTCTCGCGCCACGCTGCCCAGGTCGCGCCCCTTCACGTCGCAGGTCACGTCGATGCGGCGCGACGCGCCTTCGCGTTGGATTATGTTCGGCGCCGGCGCGATCCTGATGTCGGCCACGTCGCCGAGCGGCGCGTCGCCTCCGGCGGGCAGGCTGATGCGCAGCCGGCGTATTGATTCGATGTCGGCGCGGGTGTTCGCCGCGCCCCACACAACTACGTCGTTGATCTGCTGCTCCTGATAAAGCTCGCCGACCTTCTGGCTTTTGATGAGCGTGGTCGCCGCGCGGCGCACGTCGCCCGGCGTCAGGCCGAAGCGCGACGCCGGGTCGGGTTTCAATCGCACTTCGATCTGCGGAACCAGGACTTGCTGCTCGACTTTCAGATTGGCCACGCCCTCGACGCCGCCGATTGTCTTGCCGACTTCGGCGGCCTTGGCGCGCAGCCCTTCAAGATCGGGGCCGTAGACGCGCACGACGATTGAAGCGCCGGCGCCGGTCAACACTTCCTTGATGCGCTCCTTCAAATAGGTCAGCAGGTCGCGCACCAGTCCCGGATAGCCGTCCACCACCGATTGAATCCTGGCCACCGTCGGTTCGTAAGGCGCGTCGGGGTCAATGCTGATCCATAGCTCGGTGAAGTTGGGGCCGACCACTTCGTCGGCGACCTCGGCGCGGCCGATGTGCGAGCCGAAGTTGCGCACGCCGGGGATGTCGCGAAGCTCTTTGCTCACGCGTATGGTGATGCGTCGCATAGCTTCGAGCGACGTGCCTGGCTTCTCGACCCAGTGCATCAGAAAATCGGTCTCTTTGAAATTCGGCAGGAACTCTTCGCCCATAAGCGGCACGGCCACCGCAGTCAGCGCGAAAAGGAGAAGCATCGTGGCGACGGCCGTTCGAGGCTTGCCGACGAAAGCGGGAAGGGCGCGCCGGTAGCCGCGTTTGAGCCACCGCGCGAGCGGCGCTTCGGCGCGTTCACGGTTCGCCGCGCGCGGCAGCAGCAGCAGCGACAGCGCCGGCGTGAGCGTCAACGCGACGGCGAGCGAAGCCAACACCGCCAGCACGTAAGAGACCGCCAGCGGGCGGAAGAACGATCCCGAAAGCCCGTCGAGAAAGAAGATCGGCAGGAAGACCAGCGCCACAATCAGCGTGGCGTAAACGATGGCGCTGCGCACCTCGATCGAGGCTTTCAGCACGACCGAGAAGGCCGATTCGGGGCGTCCCGCCTCGCGGTTGAGCCGCAGCCGACGCATGATGTTTTCGACGTCAATGATCGCGTCATCCACCACCTCGCCGAGAGCGATCACCAGTCCCGCGATCACCATCGTGTTGATGCTGTTACCGCGCCAATACAACACCAGAGTCGCCGCGAGCAGAGAGAGAGGGATCGCGAGCAGGCTGATGAGCGCCGTCCGCCACTCGAACAGGAACGCCACGAGCACCGCGATCACCAGCAGGCAGCCGATCAGCAGCGCGCTGCGCAGATTCTGAAGCGCCATCTCGGTGAAGGTCGCGGGCCGAAAGATTGTCGAATCGATCTCGACGTCTTTCAGGCCCGGTTTGAGCGCGTTGAGCGCGGCCTCGACGTTACGCGTAACGTCGAGAGTGTTGCCGGTCGGCTGTTTTTCGACTATCAGCAGCAGCCCCGGCCCGTCGTTGATCACCGCGTCGCCGATGGGCGGCGGGAATCCTTCGACGACTTCTGCGACGGCGCCGAGTTCGAGCGGCGCGCCGTTGCGAAACACAAGCGGGACGCGAGCCAGGTCTTGTGGCTGTGTGACGGAGGACAGATGAGCGACCGGCAGCCGCTGATTGGGAGTGTCCACGAAGCCGCCGGCGGCGACCGCGACCGCCTCGCGCGTCGAGCGCACGACGTCGTCGAGCGTGACGTTGTGATTGCGCAGCCGGTCGGGATCGACCAGGACCTGGAGCTGGCGGTCGCGCTGCCCCCAGATAGCCACGTTGGCCACGCCGGGAATGGCCATCAATCGCGGGCGGATCGTCCAACGCGCCAGCGTCGAAAGTTCCACCTGTGAGAGCGTCTTCGAAGAAACTCCGATCTTCATCGCGCGGCTGGTGGACGAGAGCGGTTGCAGAATCACCGGCGGTCGCGCGGCCGCGGGCAATTGCGGCGCGACCAACGCCAACCGCTCCTGCACGAGTTGCCGCGCCCGCATCAGGTCGGTGTCTTCCTGAAAGATCAAGACGACCGACGAGAGGCCGAGCACCGATTTCGAGCGCAGGGTTTTCAATTGCGCCACGCCGTTGAGCGCATTTTCGATCGGCGTCGAGATGAGGCTTTCGACTTCGGCGGTGGAAAGGCCGGGCGCTTCGGTCTGGATTTCGACCAGCGGCGGCGCGAATTCGGGGAAGACGTCGAGCGGCGTCGTACGAATGACGCGAACGCCGACGATCATCAGCGCGACGGCCAGCGCGACGATGATGACGCGCATATGGAGAGAGGTAGAGACAATCCAGTTCATATGCCAGGTGTCAGGTGTCAGGTGTCAGGTTCCAGGTTTCAGGTTTCAGGTTTCAGGTTCCACCCCTGAGACCCGACACCTGACACCTGACACCTGACACCTGACACCTGACACCTCATTTGCCCGTGCTGAATTCCGTGCCGAAGAGTTCGGCGACGCCGGTGGTGACGACCTTCGCGCCGACGGCCGGGCCGCGCGCGAGCACGGCGAGCGAACCGACGACGCGCCGCACCTCGACGCGGCGGCGGGCGTACTGCTGCGGCGCGACGTTCTCATAAACCCATGCGCCGCCGTTGATGTCGTGAGTCACCGCCGACCAGGGCACGACCAAACTCTCTTCCGTCGCGCGCTCGGCCAGCGTCACGCTCATCTTCTGTCCCGGACGCATCGAGCCGTCGCCGTTCGCCAACTCGAAGTAGAGGTCGGCGGTGTTATTCGTCGGGTCTGCCGTGGGCGGCGCGTTGATTGGGCGCCCCGGGCGTGACGTTGCGCCGGGCGCTTCGTTCATCGCGCGGATTCTGGCGGTCTGCTGGCGCTCGATCAACCGCAGGTCGCCGACGTAAACCGGCACGCGAATCCAGACCCTGGACAGATCGGCCACCTCGAACAGAGGCGCGCCGCTCGCGACGGTCTGTCCCGGATTGGCGAAGACCTTTTGAATACGGCCGTCGCGCGGAGCGGCGATGGCGCCGGACACGTCCGCGGCTATCGGCGCTTTCTGGAAGCGCTCCAGGCGTTCGCGCGCGGTCTTCAAATCGTTCTCGGCGAGGTCGAGTTCTTCGCGCGCCTGCTGCACGGCCTTCTCGCTGCCCGCCTTATCGCGCAGCAACTGCTCGGCCCGGTTGTGGCGGACGCGCGCGGCTTCGACTCGGGTCTGAGCGGCGGTTATGTCGCGGTCGAGCTGCAGGCGCAGGTCGCGTTCCGGCGCCAGGAAGGGCGTCAGGCGGAAGACCGGCTGACCTTTACGCACGAATGCGCCGACTGTGAGCGGCGAGCCGTCCGCCGCCAGAGTTCCGGACGTCGGCGCGGCTATGTTGGTCACACAATCGGGCGGCAGTGTGATCTCGCCCGCGAATTCTCGCGTCTGCGCGACGCGTTCTATGGCGACGGCCGCGGTGGCGATGCCGAGCCGAGCTTCGGCTTGCGTCGTGAGTTTGATTGTGGCGAGCTCAGGCTCTTTGACTGCGTTCTCGACCTTGGCCGGCGGAGGGTGATTCTCGGCGGCTTGCGGCCCCGCGCAGCCTGACAGCCAGAGTGAAAAGATGATGACGCTGATAAGCGACGGTAGGGGCAGACCTGTGTGTCTGCCCCGGCGGTCGCGCGTAACCCCTATCCGGGGCAGACACACAGGTCTGCCCCTACGCAGATTCGCAGACAACCATGGGAAATCAACGATTCGCAATCAGCCTCCTTCCGACGCTGCGTTCGAGCGCAATGAGAGCGCGCGCCGTCGCCGCCTGCAGTTCGGCTTCGCGCAATCGCGCGTCGGTCAAACGGCGCGTGGTTTCAAGTACGAAAAGGTAAGACGCGTCCCCCGCCTTGTAGGCGCGTTCGGCGCTGCGGATGTCGTCTTCGAGCGGCGGCAGCAGGCGAGCCCGCCACAGGTCGCTCGATTCGCGCGCCTGCGTCAACTGCATGTACGCTTCGCGCACTTCCGCCACAACGCGCTGTCGCGCGGCGATCAGTTGTTTGGCCGCGCGTTCGATCTCGGCCTCGGCGCGCGAGATTCCGCCCTTATTGCGATTGAAGATGGGCAGTTCGATTTGCGCGCCGGGACCTTGCTCGAATCCGTCGGCGCCGCGCCCGTACTCCTTGGCGATGGCCGAGACGGCCAATATACGCGAGCGCTCCCACTTCGCGCGCTGCCCCGCCGCTTCGATGGCGAGTTGCGCCGCCTTCAATTCGGGCCGGGCGTCCAACGCCTGCTCGATGAGTCCGTTGAGAGTCTCCGACTGGTCGGAGGCGACCGACGCGGCGGGAGTCGTGGCACGGGTCTTCAAACTGACGGACTGATCAACGCCCGCCGGTTCTGTCGCCGGCGACAGGATGATTTCAAAACCCGGCTCGCTGTTGGCGACGCCGAGCAGCGCGCGCAGTCGGTCGCGGGCGATCACGACATCATGCGCAAATCGAGTCGTTTGTTCTTCGGCCAGTCGCGCGTCGAGACGAGCGCCGCTCGTCTCCAATTCGCTGATGTCGCCGGCGCGAAATCGGGCGTTGACGATCGTGACGATCTCGCCGCGTTCGCGCGTGGCCTCTGCGGCGACGCTCGCGCGGCGCTCACGCGACGCGTAGTCGGCGTAGGCCAGTCGCGTGTCGCGCACGAGGTCGAGCGCGCGTGAGACCAGAGACTCTCCCACTCGCTCCTGTTCGAGCTTTGCCGCCGCCACGCGTCGTGGCCGCTGCCAAAGCGCCTCGAACGGCCAGTTGGCGACCGATTCTAGTATTCTCGTACTGAAGGGGAAGATCAGCGTCAGCGAGGGGTTACGCAACTGGCCGGCCTCGATCAGGTCGGCGCGAGCCAACCCCAACGCCGTCATCTCGGCCTGCAACGCCGGGTTGTTCCATAGCGCGATAGCTACGGCGTCATCTTCGGTCAAACCGTCATCGAGCGAAACACCCTCTGGCAAAGTCCAACCGGCCGCTTTCGCCGCCGTGTTGATTTTATGTCCTGTGCGAGCCTCGACCTCTTTCGACACGTCGGCGGGTTGAGTCTTCTTTTGAGACAGGGCGGGGGCCGACAGCAGGATCAATGAAAAAAACGCTGCTAACCACTTCATCTGATTTTCATCTCCAAATGCGGCGGGCGACGGCGGTACTGTAGAGGCCTTCACACACTAAGCTACTCGGGTGGTAATGGCTTGCCGTCGGGGTCAACTTTGATTTCCGAAATTTTGCCCGCGGTCTTGACGTGCGCCTCGTAAGCTACGATGGCGTTGTTCTTCGTTATGGATTCGACCGTCAGGATTCTGCCCTTACCGGCCTGCTTCACGATCTCGGCCCTGGCCGCGGGTGGGAGTGAAGCCAGTGTGACCTGCTCTTCAATTTCGACTACATTGCCGTTGGCGTCAATCAGCACGTCCCTGATGCGGCCTTTGACCTTCAGCGACGCTTCGTAAAAGGTTTGGCCGTTTTCAGTCTCTATCGAAAGGCCGCGCACGGCCGCTCCTCGGCTTTGTTCACGCACAGTAGTTTGAACCGCTTGAGGAAGGTCTTTCATCCGCGCCGGCCGCTCAGTTTCCTGCGCCAGAGTCGTTCCCGCCAATAGCACGCAAGCGGCGAAAGATGACGCTATGCCAATGTATCCTTTGCAAGTGTTCATTTTAGGCTTATGTATCATAACTGATCTCCCCCGCCGATGGAAAAGACTGGGATGCGCAGGTCAGGAGACCGAGTCGGCGCTTGAACTCCTGACAACTCTCAGCGTCCCTCCAGACCTTCATTCAATTGTCGCTTCTTGTAGGCGCAATCCGCTGCTTTTGAGATTGCGCTTGCAGATCGCGGTAGTAGTCAAAGACATAATCTTTGTAACATCCATGCCCCCAACTGGTGGAGAAGTCATATCGCTTCATCTCCTGGTAGGCCTGATCAACACCCCAACCGTCAACCGCCATGCGGTAGACGGCGGTCATCACGCCGGTGCGATGCCTCCCACCGGCGCAGTGGACGAAGACCGGCCAGTTGGCCTGGTCGTTGACGATCTGCAGGAAACGCGCCGCCGTTTCGGCTTGCGGGTAGCTTTTCTCCTTCATTGGCAGGTTGAAGTAACGCATCCCGGCGCGCTCCGTGGCCGAGCGGGCATCGTCCTTGGCGTCCTCTCGCAAATCCACAATCGTTTTAATTCCGAGCGCGGCTAGTTGTTCGTAGTTACGACCCTTGGGCTGCGCGCCCCGGTAGAAGTGGTCATTGACCTTCCCGAAGTTCTCGATGTCGACAGAGGCACGGTCGCCCGCTGTCCGCTTGTGATCGGGAATCGCGCTGGCCGTCAGCGTTATTGCGCATATCAGGGCGCCGGCTGTGGCCGCTCCCCACAATTTGTGTGAAAGGAATCTGTGTCTCATTTATGCCTCCGCGGAAATAGCTCTAACGATGCCGGCGCCAACCGACATTGGCGCCTCTCTCCGCTTGTTGTTTCACTATTTGTCGTACCGGCTGAGAGCGAGCCGATGAAGAACTTGCGTTTGTCGTCCGGGCGCCCGCGCCTTCACTCGCGAAGGCCAAGGCAAAGCGGGCGTCAGAAAGCCTGGCTCGTCATTTTTTCGCGTTCTTATCGCTGAACTTCATAGCCGCCTTACCGTTCTTGTTGGTCTTGAATGCTATGACCTCAGCGCCATCGACGAAAAGTTTGAAATTCGCCGCCTTGGCCAACCCTGCCAAGGCCACCTCTAGCTCCTGCTTCGAGAACGCGTCGCCGTTCTTAACCAGTTCGATCTCAGCTTTGCCTGTAGCGCCTGCGGCTCCGTCGGCGACGGTGAGTGTAGCGGCGCGCTCTATTTCAGCCTCCGTGTCGCTGATAGTGGCAAAGTCGCCACTCAGGATGACCTTGCCAGCCTCGTCTTTGATTTCGACCAATTTGGCCTCCGAAAGCCGGTTTAACGCTGGCGGCAGCGGTTGGTTGAGGCGCTGCGCATAGCTGATCGCAACGCCTGTAGCGGCAATCGTCAAGGCGATTACCAGCAAAGGCAGTTTCAATGTTCGTTTCATATGTCTCCCTAGGTTAATGAATTTCCCCGCAAATCCCAGCTTTAATGGACCTTATTGAACATCGCGGTAATTGGCAGTTTAGTGAAGGGCTAAAAGCAGCTAAAGTTTGCGCTGACAAATGTGTTTATCTGTGATTAAATACGCATGTTCCGGGGCAGACTTTAGAACGCGGCAAAGGCCGAAACCAAGTCGCCGCGTCAATCAAAGAACAAAACTGCGATAGGCAAATCAACAAAATCTATCGCGATAAAATGGTGGCGTATTTGTCATCATTTTATGGAACGGAGATGAACGGAGGATAAACAGGGCGAAAAATGGCGCTATTTCAGCTTTCTCATGTATCGCAAGGCGCCGTTAAACACTTTTGTTTTCCATCGGACAAAAAGATAGGGGACAGAAAAATAAGGGATGCTGTTTCTGTCCCTTATTTTTCTGTCCCCTATCTTTTTGTCCGATGGCCGAAGCGGCGCCCCATGCGGCCATGCCCCGGGCGTGAATACTCTGCCTTATACGGTCAAGCTCCGCCGCGTCCCCACATACAAGCTTATCTGCTCAGCGTGGCGGCGCGTGCGGCGGCGCGAGGCGCCAGTTCACCGCTGTCTATTTCGCGCCCGGCTATGTTGATCGCTTTGAAGCTGAACCGCTCCGGCGTGAGCTCGACAGACATAAAGCTGCTAGTCTCGTCGGCGCCGGAGGCGAAAAAAGGCGTGTTGCGTTTCAGGTCTCCGCGACGCGTCTTGCTGCCCGCGCCGGAGGTGAAATATTGCACGCCTTGTTGTGGTTTAGTGCGCTCGTAAATATGATCGTGGCCCGAGAAGGCCGCGTCCACGCCGTACTTGACCAGAAGCGGCTCAAGGTCGACGCGAAGATCGAAGTCAGACCCGTGTTTCTCAGCCGACGAGTAGAGCGGGTGATGAAAGAAGGCGATCTTCCATTTCGCCTGTGACGCCCTAAGCGCCGCTTCCAGCCAATACCGCTGCTGAAAGTCGAAGCGATTCGAGTCGAGCGCGAAGAATTCCACAAGCCCGTCGCCTTTGGTAAACGAATAATAAGCGCGCCCGCCCATGTTGAAGTTGCGGTAATTGGTCTGCGCTTCCCGCCCTCTCCTGACGTCGTGGTTGCCCAGCACGGCGTGGAAAGAGACGCCGCGTCTGAGCAGTTCCGCATACGGCCGCTCGAACTTGGCCGGTATATCCTCCGGATTGCCGTCGGGGTAGATGTTGTCGCCCATCATCAGCGCCATATCGTAAAACTGATTCCAATGATGAACCCCCATCATGCGCGCCAGCTCATATTGGGCGGTGTCCCCTTTACCCGAATCGCCAAAAACGATGAAACGTAGGACTTCGTCAGACGACAGGGCCGTCGCCGGCGAGAGGCCGCCGCATACGGTTCGTAATGTATTATTGGCGAATGCAGTGGGAGCTAAAGCGCTTGTAGTGGTTGCGGAGAGCAAACCCAGAAAAGCTCGGCGTTTCATCAGTGAACGCACCTCCTTTAATTAATTGAACGGATGTAACCGCTGCGGCCCCTCTTCATCCTGTAATTTGGGTTGGGGCAGGCCATGAATGGCTTGCCTTCGATAGCAAACGATCATGCGTCGCTTAGCGGCGGTTGAACTGGCCGTCTTAGCAGGTTCAACAGTCGCTACGCGACGCGGAAAACTCTTCATGTAGAAAGCAGGCGTTGAAACACCTGCCAGAACTCACACCGTCACTACGAAACGAAGAGGGGCACAGGGTTACGAACTGTTTTTATTAGAATGGGAAGCGTTGGTACCGTAACTTTACCCGATGAGGGCAAAATGCGCAAAAGAAAAATGCCCTCCCTGCGATCAGGATTGTCTGAGCGGGAGCGCGACGGCGAAGACGGTCCCAT
>WNFU01000669.1_pt1 | contig 48877 bp, 53 predicted proteins | sample 5400121 | NCBI WGS metagenome assembly WNFU01 (sample SAMN13153360, study PRJNA577476) | soil metagenome | isolation source: 100 cm soil or saprolite under grassland replicate 1 | place: USA:California | collected 2016-06-15 | reverse complement strand
TGTGCCGACTCCGGGCCCTCACCCTTTCGCCCGTCGCGAGGAACGCTCTACGTCACATCTTCCGTCCCGGCAATCGCCCCCAGCTTCTCCAGGACGGCTGGTTCAGATTCCCGCGCTTTCTCACGCCCATCGACACGAGGAGACCAAAGCAGCGATCCAGCGGATGATGGCCGCTCGTCAGCGCGAGCTCCTCGAGCGGTTGGCCGCCGAGTTCGTGCGAGAGTTCCCTGCCCTCAACCGAGAGCTCGAGCGGCAGCAAAGACGATGAGCACCAACGATCGCCCTCCTCCTCGCCGGCTGCGCCAACGGTCCCTTCTTCTGGCTCGTCCCGGCGGCGGTTCCACTGACTTCCAGGCCGACCACGCCGAGTGTTTCAAGGCGGCGACCATCGGCTACGGGATCGACTCAAAGAAGGTCTACAAGGCCTGCCTGTCGAGCAAGGGCTGGTCTCGGAGCCGGACTGGAGATGGCCTCCCCGACGAGAAGCATTTCCGACGCGGGGAAGGTGACGACGAGTTCGCGCGAATCATGTCTCAAGAGGAACACCGCCAACAACCTTTTGAAAGAGCAACAGCAGCGCGCGGCCGATGAGCTGGCCTGCGCGCGGCCCATCGCTTCACGCCCGCCGGGGCTCGTCTGTCGATAACGACACCCGGTGCTCTCAACCGTTGACATGTGACTGGAGGTCACACTAGACTTGTCACCCAAGAGGCTGAGCCGCGTGTTGAGAGAACAGCGAGAATCGAAGGGACTAAGCCAGGTGGAGCTTGCAAAAAGGGCCAAGGTCGGACGGACCTACCTGGTGAAGTTGGAGAGTGGTGACAAGAAGAATCCATCCCTCCAGATCCTCAAGAGCCTGGCCCGCGCCCTCGGCGTGCCGGTGACGGAATTGTTGGAATGACCGACGAGCTCGGCCCATTGGAGATGGATGACGACGAGGCGAATCGAGCCCATGCGGCGATTCGGAGGCTCACGAAAGAATGCATCGACGTGACCCGTGAGCGACTGCGACGGGGTGAACGACCGAACCTCGGCGCGGTGGCGCGTAACGCCGTGATCGGCATGCGGGGCGCCCTGGTCGGGCTGGGACTGTCCGTGAAACAGCGCGAAGTACTTCTGATCGTCGCGGCCGCGGAGATCCTGAGGGCCTACCTCCAGAACCTGGAGCGGACAACGACCAAGCGTCGCGTGAACTGAGACGAAGCGCCCCCCGCGCAATTTGATGCATCGCCGGGGGGGTTGGGCCCACAACCTCAACCCTGAGCGCGAGTACGGCAAGCTCGGGACCGAGGGGAGGTTGGTGTGATGGCGGCGCCGCACCACCTGAACGACTTCTGTGCTGAATGCCAGCCCAAGGTGATCGCGGTTATCGAGTGGCTCAGCCTCCCGGCGCCGAAGCCGGTCGAGGAGCCAACCACTACCCCCGAGGACACGCTGCGCGCGGCGGGTATCAGTAGCAAGCGACAGGCGCGGTAGCAGCGGCGGATGTCGAGTCTGCTGGCGGGGCGGGCGTGAAGCTACAACCGCGCGGCGTGCACCGCCATCACGTTCTGGCCACCTGGCGCCTGAGCGGCTTCGGGACGCGGTCGCGACGCTCGAGGATTTCAGCATAACGTCAGCACATGAGACTCCAGCGGAGAGGCTCCAGCCCGTAACTACCCGCAGAATTCGCGTTCCGGCTACGGGCTAATCCGCTGCGTTCCGGCTACGGGCTAATCCGCTTGTAGAACAGGAGCTCCCGGTAGCCCTGGGGAAGGTTGTCAATGTAGCCCGAGGGCGTGAAGCCGAGTGCGGTGTGCATCCGGATCGCTGTCGCGTTGGTCTCCTCCGTCGAGGAGAAGAGCCTAGGGCCCGGCGAGATCGCCTCGACCATCTTGAACAGGGCGCGCGCCGCGCCCTTCCGGCGGGAGTCTTCGCGGACCGCGACGAGCGACACGAAGGTGCACTGGAACCAGTCCGTGCGATAGGCGAGGACACCGACCACCTCGCCGGCCTCTTCGACGACCATCAGGTGATGCCGCTCGGCGTGCGAGCGGACAAACGGGCCCGCCCGCTCGGGCCCGATGACCTCGGCGGCGAGCGTCATGACGGCCGCGAGGTCGGACGACTCCATGTGCCGGACGTTCATCGCGCGAGGAACGCGGACAGCTCCCGCCGCACCACCGGATCGTCGCCGAGCAGGATCGTGTAGTGGTTGACACCGGGGACGACGACCAGCCGGCAATCCGGGATGGCGTGGGCCATCGCCTCGGCCTCCTCCTGGGTCATGAGGCAGTCGTCCGGCGTGAGGAGCCCGTCCGGCGCCCGCAGCAGGAGCGTCGGTGCCGCAATCCGGTGGTGCCAGGCCCAGAGCCGCGTGCGCTGGAGGTTTCCGGCCTCTTCCTCGACGGCGTGCTTCGCGACTTTGGACCGTACGCCGCCCCCCGGTCCCGGCTCGACGTCGTACGTGAAGTGGCGCGTGAGGTGGTCATTCCAGCGGCCCTCGAACATCGGCAGGACTTTGACGATCGCCAGGAACATCTCGACCGAGGGGAACTCGACACCGAGCCGGTTCACAGAGGGAGCGATCGAGTCGAACACCTCGGCGCGCACGTCGAGCCCTCCGTCGAACAGGACGAGCTTGGCCACGCGATCCGGGTGGTGCGACGCGAAGCGCACCCCGATGTGGGCCCCGAGCGAGTGGCCCATGATGACGGCTCGGTCGAGACCGAAATGGTCCAGGAGCCCGAGGAGATCGGCGGCGTGCTCGGCCAGGCTGTACCCTTTGGCGGGCTTCTCGCTGTCACCACGACCGCGCAGGTCATACGCGATGAGCCGGTGGCTGCCGCCCAGGACGTCGGCGATCGGGTACCAGGCGGTGTGGTTGGACGTGAGTCCATGGATCGCGACGATCGCCGGTCCACCGCCGGGCCATTCGTGGATCGCCAGGCTGACTCCGTTGGAGGTAACCTGCCGCACGTCGGGTCCTAGTACGTGCCCGGGCGGATCTGCTTGTACAACTGCTTGAGGCTGTCCGCCGAGAACGTCGGCGACTTGCAGAGCGAGATGATCTTGCGCTCGTCGGCCTCCACCTTGACGACGGCCTCCGGGATCCGGGGGGCGATCTCGGCCGGGATCGTCACGGCGCCGTGCTGGTCGGCGTGGATCAGGTCACCGGGCATGACCCAGAGCCCGCCGACCTTGATCGGCAGGCCAAAGTCCACCATGTGCACGTACGCGTGGGAGACCGAGATGTGTGCGGCGGCGAACTGGAACCCGAGCGCCCGCACCTCGTCCAGATCGCGCACCGAGCCGTCGGTGACGACGCCGGCGCAGCCGAGCGCGCGGTGGATGTTGGCCTGCACTTCACCCCACTGGGCGCCCTGGCCTCGCGGCTCGTCGAGATCGTGAACCACGATGACGCGAGGCGCGGGAATCGAGAGCACGTAGTCCCACCAGCCGAACGTGGAGGCGCGGTGGCCCTCGAGCGGTTGCGGCTCGGCCCGGATCACCGCGGTGACGGCGTAGCCGACCAGCGGCCCGAGCTCGGAAAAGAGGGTCCGGATCTCGGCCGACATGTTCCCCTGGTTGCGGGGGCGGACGTTGAACGTCTCGATTGCGTTGGCCACGCTCGGACTCGAGATCTTCTTCAGGGCGTCGATCATCAGAGGGTGTCCTTTCGGCGCTGGATCAGTAGAGTTTTGAGCGTCTCGACGGTCTGGCGGATCGACTCGAGGTTCGGGTTCACGCGGAGCGCCTGCTGGAAGTAGTCGAGCGCCTTCGCCGGCTGATCGAGCTCCAGGTAAATCATCCCGTAGCCGCTCAGCGCTCCGAAGTGGTACGGGTTCCGCTTCATCACCTCGTCGCAGTCGGCGAGCGACTTCTGATACTCGCCCAGGAGGTAATAGACGGTTGCCCGCTTGTTCCACCCTTCAGCGAACTCCGGACGACGCTGGACGATCGCGGTGAAGGTCTCCACGGCGAGCTCGCCCCGCCGAGCGCTCATCTGCTCGACGCCGACGGCGAAGAGACGGTCGACGTCCTCGTCGCCGGATCGGCTCCAGACCTGCCACATCGCGTTCTCCGCGAGCGCCCGAACGAGCCGGTCGGCGTCGCGCAGCGCTCCGGCGAGTTGCGGCAAGTCGGCCATCAGCCCGGTCTCCCCGAGCGCCGGGACGCCGCGGCGGCGATTGTCGACGTCGCCCCCATCGGCCAGCGCCGTGAGGGCTTCCTCCCGCGTCGGCCCCGCCGCGAGGGGCGGGGGCGCGCCGGGCATTGTGAGGATGGCGCCGAGCGCCAGCAGCACCGGCCAGCAGCGGGTCACGGCGCGTACGCTTCGTTCACGTTGGTGGTGGCGTAGCCGGGCTGCGTTCCGCCGCCCGGCACGTAGATCCGGTTACCGACGACCGCGGCGCCGATACCGTGGCGGGGCGTGCGCATCGGCTCCTTGGCGATCCAGCGGTTGCCGGCGACCTCGTACATCTCGTTCGCGCTGAAGATGCGGAGTGGCGCCTCGCCGCCGAAGACGTAGAGGCGGTCCCCGAGGGCGGCCGCGGTGAGTCCGCCACGGCCGACGGGGAGCGGCGTTCCCGTGGACCAACCGTCGGTCGCCGGATCGTAGATCTCGACGGTCGGGTACTGGGTCCCGATGAACGACGTGCGCCCGCCGATCGCCCAGAGCCGCCCCTGGAATGCCACCGCCGCGAGATGATCGCGCGCCGTCGGCAACGGCGGGGCGTCGGTCCAGCGGTCGGAGGTCGGGTCGTACACTTCGTGAGCGTTGCTCACGTTATCGCCGGCGCCGCCGACGGCGTGCAGACGGCTCCCGAGGGCGATCATCGCGAGCCCGCCGCGGGCCAGGCGCAGCGGCGCGCGCGTCGCCCAGGAATTTCGCGTCTCGTCGTACTCGTACACGGTCCTGAGCGGTGTCCAGCTCACGCGACCGCCGCCATAGCCGCCGGCCACGTAGAGTCGGCCGCCCACGACGGCCGCGGCGGCGTGGTGCGTCGCGGCCGGGAGCGGTGCGCGGGTCTCCCAACGGTCGGTCGCCGGATCGTAGAGCTCGACGGTGGCGGCGGCCTCGCCGCCCGGACCGAAACCGCCGATGACGAACACCCGCCCGTTGAGCTCCGCGACCGCGACCTCCTGTCGCGCGGTCGGCATCGGGGCGAGTGGCGTCCACGTGCCCGGACTCTGGATATCGATCGGCGCCGGCGAGTCGGTCGTTGTGCCGAGACACCCGGCCAGGACCACTGCGATGACGGCGAGCGCGGCGAGCGGGACTCCGGGCCTCATGCGCGGACCAGCGCGAGCAGGCCGGCTTCGTCGAGCATCGTCACGCCCATGCGGCGCGCGTCGTCCGCCTTGCTGCCGGCCGCCTCGCCGACGACGACGTAGTCGGTCTTCCGCGAGACCGAGCTGACGACCCGCCCTCCGCTCCGCTCGATGAGCTCGCGCGCGCCCTCGCGGGAGAGCGTGGGCAGCGAGCCGGTCAAGACGATCGTCTTGCCGGCGAGCGGTTTCGGGCCCGCCGGCGCGACGGGCGCGTCCGTCACGACGCCCACAGCCTGGAGTCTCTCGATTACCCTTTGATTGGTCGGATCTTTGAAGAACGCCACGATCGATCGCGCGATCTCCTCACCGATGCCATGCACCTCGCCGAGCTCCGACTCCGCCGCCGCGGCGATGGCGTCGAGGCTGCCGTAGCGCGCGGCCAGCAGTTGGGCGACGCGCTCGCCGACGAGCCGGATGCCGAGCGCGTTGAGCAGGCGGGCCAGACCGCGCTCGCGGGACGCGCCGATGGCCCGGACGAGATTCTCGGCCGACTTCTCGGCGAACCGATCGAGTGCGCCGATCTCGGCGACGGTCAGCGTGTACAGGTCGGCGAAATCCTTCACCCGTCCCGTGTCGACCAGCTGCTCGATCGTGCTGTCGCCCAGGTGCTCGATGTCCATCGCCCGCCGCGACCCGAAGTGACGCAGGCGCTCCTTGAGCTGGGCGGGGCAAGCGCTGTTGGTGCAGCGCCAGTACGCTTCACCCGTGGGACGGAAGGCGCCGCCGCCGCACGCCGGGCACCGGGACGGGAAGCGGAACGGCTGGGTGTCGACCGGCCGCTTGGCGAGAACGACCTGGACGACGTACGGGATCACGTCGCCCGCGCGCTCGATCAAGACGGTGTCGCCCACGCGGATGTCCTTCCGGCGGATCTCGTCCTCGTTGTGCAGGCTGACGTTGCGGATCGTTACCCCGGCCAGCTCGACGGGGGAGAGCTTGGCCGTGGGCGTGAGCGCGCCCGTCTTGCCCACGTTCACCTCGATCGCCTCGATCATGGTCGTCGCCTGGCGCGCCGCGAACTTGAACGCGATCGCCCAGCGCGGGTGGTGGGTCGTGGAGCCGAGCCGCCGCTGGTGCTCGAGGGCATCGACCTTGATCACCACGCCGTCGGCGTCGTAGCCGAGCGCGTCGCGGTCCCGTTCCAGCCGCTCGCAGCAGGCGACGACCGCGTCGAGGGTCTGACAGCGCTCGGCCCGGGGGTTGGTTTTGAACCCGGCGACGCGAAGCGCGTCGAGCGTGTCCCAGTGGGAAGCGAAGGCGTGTCCGTCCGCGCGGCTCACGTGGTAGAGGAACATGTCGAGCGGCCGGCGCGCCGTCACCGCGGGGTCCTTCTGCCGCACGGCGCCCGCGGCCGCGTTTCTCGGGTTCGCGAATGTCGGCGTCCCGGCTTCCTCCAGCGTGCGATTCAGCTTCGCGAACTCCGCGCGCGGCATGAACACCTCTCCGCGCACTTCGAGGACTGCGGCGGTCGCCAGGGCGCCGCGCCGCAGCACCTGCGGGATGGAGCGGATCGTCCGGAGGTTGGGGGTGATGTCCTCGCCGGTCCGCCCGTCGCCCCTCGTCGCGCCGCGGACGAAGCGGCCCTGCTCGTACAGCAGGGCGACGCCGAGACCGTCGATCTTCGGCTCACACACGTAGCTGAACGTCGCGCCCGGAAGGGCTCGGCCGATCCGCGCCTCGAACTCGCGGAGGTCGTCGGGCGAGGTCGCGTTGTCGAGCGAGAGCATGGCGGCGTGGTGCTCCACCGGCTTGAAGATGTCCGTCGGCGTGCCGGCGGTCCGCTGCGTTGGACTGTCCGCAGTGACGAGGTCGGGGAAGGACGCTTCGAGCTCGCGAAGCTCGCGCATGAGGGCATCGTACTCGGCGTCGGAGACCTCGGGTCGCGCCTCGACGTAATAGAGGTAGTCGTGGTGGTGGATCCGCTCGCGGAGATCCGTGATGCGCTGCGCAGCGTCGGCGCGCGTCATGGAACGAAGCATAACATCCTCCGCGGCGCCGGATCTGGCCGGAGGGCGAGCTCACCGGGTGCCTGCCGCGACCCGCCGGTAGTTACCGCGTGGCGACGGCGTCCGCTAGTCTGCGCGCGAGCAAAGCTGACTACACGGGTCGCGGCAGGCACCCGGTGAGCTTGCCCTCCGGCCAGCCAGTCTCCGCGATAGGTCAGGGGCGTTTGGTGGAGAGGCGGATGACGACGAGGACCGGGATGAGCCCCGCAGCGACGATCGCGAGGGCCGGCGCGGCGGCATCCGCCCACAGCGACTCCGACGTCCGCTCCCACACGGCGATCGCGAGGGTATCGAGCCCGAGTGGGCGCAGGAGGAGGGTCGCCGGCATTTCTTTCATCGTCTCGACGAACACCAGGATCAGTGCGGTCAGTACGCCCCCCCGTATCAGCGGGAGGTGGATGCGCCGGAGGGTCCCGCCGATGGAGGCGCCGAGCGAGCGAGCGGCGTCGTCGAGGCTCGCGGGGATCTTGGTGAGGCTCGCCTCCAGGGTCTGGAAGCTGACCGAAAGGAACCGCGCCACATACGCGAAGAGCAGGCCCGCGGTCGAGCCCGTCAACACGAGTCCCGCCGAATGACCGAGCGCCCAGCCGGCGGCTTGGCCGACGGCGCGATCCAGCCACGCTAGCGGCACCAGGACTCCGACCGCGATTACGGCGCCGGGCAGCGCGTAGCCCATCGATGCCGCCCGCGCCGAGGCGCGTACCAGGGCCGAGGGATGCAGCCGCGTGGCATAGGCCAGTACGAGTGCGAGCGCCAGGGCGCAGACCGCGGCGAGCGCGGCCAGAACCAGCGTGTTGCCGAGGAGCGTCACGAACGAGGACGCGCGCCAGCGGCCGCTTGCGTCGCGAGCCCAGACAATCAGCTGGACGACCGGCAGGACGAACGCGAGGGCGAGGATTGCGAAGCCAGCTCCGGTGGCTGCCCATCCCTTCCAGCCTGCCAGTGCGAGCGGCGTCACTCCCGGCCCCCGGCGCTGGCTCTGGGTGAAGCGTGCGCGACCCCGGAGCGACCGCTCGAGGACCAGGAGGCCGAGGGCGAGGAGCAGCAGCAAGCTCGCGACCTGGGCCGCCGCGGTGCGGTCGAACATGCCGTACCAGATGCGATAGACGGCTTCGGTGAGCGTGCGGTAGCCGAAGGTGGCGACGGTGCCGAAATCGGCAAGCGCTTCCATCATGGCCAGCGAGACACCGGCGGCGATCGACGGGCGCGCCAGCGGCAACGTGACCTCGATGAACGCGCGCATGCGGGAGCGGCCGAGGCTTCGTGCCGTCTCGAGCGTCGCCGCGCCCTGCTCGCGAAAGGCCGCTCGGGCCAGCAGGTAGACGTACGGGTAGAAGACGAGCGTCATCATGAGAACGACGCCCCAGTACGACCGGAGCTCGGGAAGTCGGACGCCCGTCCCGGCCCAGCGGCGTAGCGCTCCCTGCACCGGCCCGGTGAAGTCGAAGAGGCCGAGGAACGCGAACCCGATCACGTAGGCCGGCACCGCCAGGGGCAGGACGAGGGCCCACTCGAGCACCGCGCGCCCCGGAAAGCGGTAGGTGACAACCAGCCAGGCGAGACCGGCGCCGACGACCAGCGTCCCGGCGCCGACACCGGCCACCAGCGCCAACGTGTTGCCGAGCAGCTCCACGAGCTGCGTTCGCCAGAGGTGGGTCCAGATCTCGCGCGCGGGGTGCGCGAGCGAGACGAGCACGCCCAGGCTCGGCACCGCGATCACCGAGGCGATGCCGACGGCGGCGATGGTCCAGGCCGAGGACAGAGCGCGCAGGGCGCTCCCTTCTTGCCGCCCGAGTTCGAGTGACGCTATACTGACGGACGACCGTTCGAGCTTTCTATTTCGAGCTTTCTATTAGGTAGGCTTAAGATGCAGCGATCGTCAATCCTAAAAGTCGGCGCCGCCACGCAGGACACGACGGCATCCGTCCAGGACTATCTCGCCGCGATCTACGACCTTACCGGCAGCGGCAAACCCGTGATAGGCGCGCGGCTGGCCAAGCACATGGCGATCTCCGCTCCCGCCGTGACCGAGGCGATCCATCGAATGGCCCGGGGCGGATACGTGAAGATCGGACGCGGCAAGGAGCTGACGCTCTCCACGCGGGGTCGCCAGATCGCCGAGGTGATGGCCCGGCGCCATCGTCTCCTCGAGCGTTGGCTGACGGACACCCTGGGCCTCAACTGGACGGACGCCCATGAGGAGGCGCACCGTCTCGAGCACGCGCTCTCGCCGCGCGTGGAGGACCGTCTGGCGGAGCTCCTGGGCATGCCGAGCACATGCCCGCACGGCAACCCGATACCCGGGATGGCCAAGCCACCTCGCGTGGAACCCTTCCCGCTCGCCCAGGCGAAGGAGGGGACCACCGTCGTGGTCGAGCGCATCACCGAGGAGGCGGAGGCGGACAAGAAGCTGCTCGAGCACCTCTGGAAGAACGACGTGCGTCCGGGGCGACGGCTGAAGATCACCGAGGTCGCGCCCTGGGCCGGAACCATCACGGCGACGGGCGACGGCCGGACCATCGCGCTCGGCCTGCCGGCGGCCGCCAAGATCTGGGTCTATCTTCCCGGTGCGACGGGATGAAGGCTCTCTTCTGGGTCTTGATCGCGATCGGGTGCGTCTACGTCTTCTACACGGGCGCGATGGCCCTGTCGTCCTACCTGGAGATCACCAGCATGGTCGAACAGGTCGTCGCGGAGCGGGCGTCGAGGACCGAGCGCGAGGAGCGCGCGACACGGGTGAAGGAGGACATCGCCAAGAAGGTGGCGGCGAGCGGAATCAAGGTCGGCGACCGCAGCGTCTCCGTGTCCGACGAGGGGCGGACGCTCGACGTCAGCGTGCGCTGGAGCTGGCCGGTGATCGTGTATCAGGGCGAGGAAGTCTTCGCGATCCCGCTGAAGCACGAACGCACCTTCAAGGTCCCCGAGAAGCGCTGACGCCGCGGGGTCAGCGTTGGCCGCGGGCGTCGTGGATCATCTTCGCGACGCGGTCCCGGTCTTCGCCGGGCGGGGCCAGGGCGACGAATTTCTCCCACGAGCGGATGGCCGCGCCCACGTCCTGCTTGGCCTCGTAGAGCACCTGTCCTCGGTAGAGGAGCGCCGGCAGGTAGTTCGGATCGATCGCCAGCGCGCGCTCGAACGTTTCGAGCGCGCGGTCGGCGTGCTCGGGTCCCCCGCCGATCGCCACGATCAGCGCGAGGTGCGTCATCGCGTCCACGTTGTTCGGGTCACGCTTGAGCACCGCCTGGTACGCGGCGATCGCCTCTCCGTACCGCCCCTGCCCGAGACTCGCGCGCGCGGCCTGCAGCATGCCGCGCAGCACCTCAGGGGGAGGCACGCGTCCTCCCGCGCCTGTCGCCGGCGGCGCCTCCGTGGGGAGCGCCGCGAGCGGTCGCGAGCCCGCCGGAGGCTGGCCGGCCATCGGATCTGGTTCGGTGTACCGCACGATGCCGACGCCCACCGCGATTCCGAACGCGACCAGGCAGAGCGCGGCGGTCCCGAGCGCGACCGGGTGCCGCCACGCCGACCCGCTGGGCGCGCGCGTCCCGGCCCTCCTGGGCGCCGGGTCGGTCGGACCCAGCTGATCGAGCGCCGTGAGGATCGCGGCCGCCTCGCCCTCGTACCGAGCGCGGAGGTCGGCGAAGTCGGCGTCCGAGACGTGGCCGGCGGCGTGCTCGAATTCGAGCTCGCGCAGCGCTACGAGGGCCGCGCGCTTCTCCTCCGCGAGCTGCTGGCGACGGTCAGCGGGAAGGGGAAGAAAGGTCCGGGCCCGCGCATCCCGACGGAGCAGGGGCCAGAGCGTGAAGAGAAGCGCCGGGACCCCGACCGCGATCGCGACGACGAGAAGTCCCGTCACAGACTTTACTCGCCTTCCACTTCGCGCCGGATGCGCTCGCTCATCGCCGGGTCCACGCCCACCCGGGTCGGCCTGTGATCGCGCAGGTGGCGCGTCCATCGCCGAACGAGAACGGCCACGGTCACGAGCCCGACGCCGACCGCCGCAAGCGGAACGAGCCAGACGAGGAGGTTGAATCCCCGGCGCGGGGGCGACAGCAGGATCCACTCGCCGTAGCGGTCCACGAAGTATTGCCGGACCTCGGCCGGACGCTCGCCCGCGGCGAGCCGGTCGCGGATGATCGCGCGCATCTGACTCGCCATTTCCGAGGGCGAGTCGGCCACGGAGAGATTCTGACAGACGACGCATCGGAGCTGAGCGGCGACCTCGTGCACGGTCTCCTCGCTCACCGGCGCCGCCGGCTGCGCGGTGACGGGCGACACCGCTGCGCTGAGGAAGAACAGCGACGCGAGGAGCCGTAACCCTAGGCGACTCATGGTGACCCGGGCTCGGCCAGGAGCCGGTCGACGTTCGTGCGGAACACGGCGTCAGTGACCGCGCCCACATGCTTGACGCGGGTGCGTCCCTGCCGGTCGAGAAAGAACGTTTCGGGTACGCCGTACACGCCGTAGTCCACCGACACCGCGCCGGTCAGGTCCTGGGCGTTCGGGAACGTCAGGCCGAATTCGCGCACGAACTTCTCCGCCGCCTCTCGCCGGTCCTGGATGTCCACGCCGACCACGACGACTCCGCGGTCCCGGTACTCGCGCCAGTTCCGCTCCAGGACCGGCGCTTCCTCGTAGCAGGCGGGCTGGCACCACGATGCCCAGAAATTCAGGACGACGACCTTTCCGCGGTGCGCTGCGAGGCTGAGTGGCGTGCCCTCGAACGACGCGAGCCCGAAGGCCGGCGCCGGCCGCCCGATGAGCGGCGAGGGGATGTCGCGCGGGTCGACACGGAACCCGTAGGCGAGCAGTGCCAGCACGGGGAGCACCGCGAGCGGGATCAGCCAGCGCCAAAGCCGCCTCACGCCGTACGTCGCTCCGGCAGGATCGCCAGCAGCGCGCCCAGCGTGAGCACCACGCCGCCGATCCAGATCCAGCTCACGAGACGGTTGACCTGGAGCTTGATGGTCGCCTGCGTGCCGTCCCGGGCGAAGTCGCCGAGGACGAGGTAGACGTCCTCCTTCAATCCGAGTCGATAGTCGACGTAGGCGATGGGCGACTGCTCCTGGGGGTAGAACTTCTTGGCGGGCCGCAGCACGTCGAGCACGCGACCGTTCGAGACGGTGAACGCCCCGACGACCTTGAAATGATTCGACTCCTCGACCGCGGTGAGGTCGTCGAACCGGAAGCGATAGCCGGCGAGCTCCGCCGTCTCTCCGCGCCGGAGGGTCGCCTCGGTCTGGACGGACCACGCGTGCGATCCGGTCACGCCGAGGGCGATGAGCAGGATACCCAGGTGGACGACGAAGCCGCCGTACCGTCGGTTGTGGCGGCGCAGGAGCCCGCCCACGGCCGGGATGAGGGCCTCACCCACGCGCAGCCGGGCCCGCGTCGCCCGCACGACGTCGACGCCGATCGTGGTCCCGACGAACACGGTCGTCGCGAGCGTCAGCGCCGCCAGCGCCGAGCGCACGCCCAGGCCGAACGCGGCGGCCGCGGCGGCCACGCCGAGCACGACGGGCCAGAGGAAGTTCTTCTTTAGATTTTCGAGGGAGGCGCGCCGCCAGGCGATCAACGGCCCGACGCCCATGAGGAAGATGAGGGACAGGAACAACGGCACGTTGACCTGATTGAAGAACGGCGCGCCGACGCTGACCTTGACGCCGCGCACCGCCTCCGAGAGGAGGGGGAACACCGTGCCGAAGAAGACGGTGAACGCCGCGGCGATGAGCAGCACGTTGTTGAGGAGAAACGCAGACTCACGCGAGACGACGGAGTCGAGCTCGCCCTGCGAGCGGAAGGCTTCCCAGCGCCACGCGACCAGGCCGAGCGCGGTCAGCATGACGAGCGCGAGGAAGCCCAGGAACAGGGCGCCGATCGAGCCTTGCGTGAAGGCGTGGACCGAAGCGATGACGCCGGAGCGGGTGAGGAACGTGCCGAAGAGCGTCAGGCCGAACGTCAAGATCACCAGCACGATGTTCCAGAGCTTGAGCATGCGCCGCCGTTCCTGGATCATCACCGAGTGGAGGAAGGCGGTGCCGGTGAGCCAGGGCATGAATGCCGCGTTCTCGACCGGATCCCACGCCCAGTAGCCGCCCCAGCCCAGGACGTGGTAACTCCACCAGCCACCGATCAGCAGGCCGAGGGAGAGGAAGTACCAGGCGACGATCGTCCACCGCCGCGTGAGGACGAGCCAGGTATCGCCGACGCGGCCCGTGATCAGCGCGGCCATCGCGAAGGCGAAGGGCACCGTGAAGCCCGTAAAGCCCAGGTAGAGCGCGACGGGATGCGTGATCATGCCGGTGTCCTCGAGCAGCGGGTTGAGACCGCGGCCGTCGGCAGCCACCGGCACCTGCCGCTGGAAGGGCGGCGCGGCGATCGTCATGACGAGGAGGAAGAAGGCGAGGATCCCGAGCATGGTCGCCAGCGCCCACGGGTAGAGCTCACGCGCGCTGTCCCGGTGCCGGAGGATGAGGATCAGCGTGTAGAGGCCAAGCATCCAGGACCAGAGGATGATGGAACCCTCGAGCGCGCCCCAGACGCCGGTGATGCGGTAGTAGAACGGCGTCCCGAGATTCGTGTTGGTCGCAACGTAGCGGACCGAGAAATCGAACGTGAGGAACGCGTAGGTCAGGAGGGCGAAGCAGGCGGTGATGAGGACGAAGACGCCAAGCGCCGCGTGCTGGGCCGACTCCACGAGGGCGGGCCGTCCGGCGCGGGCCCCGACCGTCGCCGCGGCGGCCCCGTAGATCGCGAGGACGAGCGCGACGAGCGTCATACCGTACCCGAGGTCCGTGGTCATCGCCCGTCCCCCCTGAGGGTCTTGATGAGCTCCTGGTAACCGGCCTGGGTCCCGTCGTGGGGCGCCTTGTACTCCTCGGAGTGCTTCGCCATGATCAGGCCCGCCTTGAAGTAGCCGTCGGCCGTCCAGCTTCCCTCGACGACGGCGCCCCTGCCTTCGGCGAAGAGGTCCGGCGGCGTGCCCTTGTGTCGGACCGGAACCGTGGCGGTACCGTCGGAGAGCGTGAACGACAGGTCGAGAGCGCGGGGCTCCCACTTGAGCGATCCGGGCACCACCATGCCGCCGAGCCGGTACGCCTTGCCCGGCACGGCAGTGGCGCGGAGCTCGGCCGGCGTGACGAAGTAGACGGCCGATTGGGTGACGCCGGCGTAGATCATGTAGGCGAGGGCGCCCGCGATGACCGCGCCGCCGACGATGAACTTTCCCCGGCGATTCATTGTAACGGGTGCCTCGAGGCCGGCTTGGACCGAGGGTGGCCTGAGGTAGGAGCGAGTGGCTCCGACACGCGCGATCTCGCCCGACGCGTTTGCGTCCGCTCGCCGCGGGTGAGAAAACGCAAGTAGGACAGCAGCACGACGGCGGCGAGGCCGTAGGCCGCGAGGACGAAGCCCCAGTTGTCCGCCATCAGCCCGCGGCCTCCGCCTCACGGCGTAGCAGGCGAACGCGCTTCGCGACGAAGTAGACATAGAGGAGCGAGAACGCCGCGAAGTTCACGAGGAGAGCCGCGACGATGACCTCGGGCATCGTGCCGGGACCCGGTTTCATCAACGATGGCGGCTGGTGAAGTGTGCGCCACCAGTAGACGGAGAAGTGCACGAGGGGAATGTTGAACGCGGCGACGATGCCGACCACTGCGGCGTACCGCGCGCCCCGTTCACGGTCCTCGATCATTCCCCGGAGCAGGAGGTAGCCGAGGTACATGACGAACAGGATCGAGACGCTCGTGAGCCGCGCGTCCCACGTCCACCAGGTGCCCCACGTCGGCTTGCCCCAGATCGATCCGGTGGCGATCGTGAGGCCCGTGAAGAGGACACCCACCTCCGCCGAGGCATGCGCCACCCGGTCCGCGGCCTCCGACCGCCGGCCCAGGTACGCGATCGAGGCGACGAGAACGACGGCGAACGCGAGGTAGGCGACCCACACACTCGGCACGTGCAGATACATGATGCGCTGCACGTTGCCTTGAGTCACTTCGCGCGGCGCGACCCCGAGGGCCATGACGAGGCCGGCCGCGAGCGCCGCGAGCGTCACGCCACCAATGGGACGGATCACGCGCGCCTAGCCCTCCAGCACGAAGTCGAAGGTGAGCACGCCGACGGCGACGTACACGACGTCCGCGGCCGCGAGCAGCTTGAGCCAGTGCGCGACGCTTCCGAGAGGCTCACCGAGCAGCACCGCTTCCGTGGCCTTGACGGTCGCCAGCAGCACCGGGGCCTGGACGGGTAGCAGCAGCACCGGGAACAGCAGCTCGCGGGCGCGCACCTGGGCGGTCATCGCGGCGAACAGCGTGCCCACGGCCGCGAAGGCGACCGTCCCCAGGCCGATCACGACGGCCAGCGCAGGCAGCACCGCACCGAGGTCGAGGTTGAAGAAGAAGCCGAAGAGGACGACAAGGATCGCTTCGACGACGAGCATCAACAGCAGGTTGCCGGCGAGCTTGCCGACGTAGATCGCGGACTTGTCGCCAGGCGCCAGGAGCAATGCCTCCCAGCAGTCGTTCTCGCGCTCGACGACGAACGTCCGGCCGAGCCCGAGCAGTCCGCTCAGGATGAAGGCGAGCCAGAGCAGCCCGGGCAGCGTTCCGGCCAACCGCTCGCGGTCGGGACCAACCGCGAACTGGAAGACGAAGAGCAGCAGCAACGCGAAGAAGAAGAGCGCGTTGAGCGTCTCCTTCGAGCGTCGCTCGACGAGCAGGTCCTTCCAGACGACGATGAACGCCCGCCGTGCGAAGGTCAGCACGTGTCCTCCGCGTGCAGCGCATAGAGTCGTTGCACGTCGTCGGTCGACAGCGCCCCGCGTGGCGTGTCGAGCGCGATGGCGCCGCCGACCAGGATGGCGATCCGATCGGCGACCGCGAGCTCGCGCCCGAAGCTGTGCGTCGCCATCACGATTGAGCCGCCGCCGGCCTTGAACGACGCGAGGTGCTCCTCGAGCCACTTCTTCGCCCGCTGATCGAGGCCGGCGAACGGCTCGTCGAGCAACAGCACCCTCGGCCGTACCAGGACGAACCGCGCGAGGGACAGCCGCCGCTTCATGCCGGCCGAGAATGTTCGGACACGCTCGTCCGCGACCCGATCGAGCTCGACGGTCGCCAGCGCACCGGCCAGCGCGGCGGCGGACGGGCGCAGGCCGGCGAGCGTCACCCAGAACGTCAGATTCTCGGAGGCCGTGAGGTCCTCGTACACGTACGAACCATGGGCGACGAGGCCGATCTCGCGGCGGACGCGCTCGGGGTCCCTCACGCAGTCGTGACCTGCGACGATCGCGGTTCCACGCGTCGGGCGTACGAGGGTCGCAAGGACCTTGAGCAGCGTTGTCTTGCCGGCCCCGTTGGCGCCGAGCACCGCCACGGCCTCGCCGACGCGGACGTCCAGATCGAGGCCGTCCAGCACACGATGGTTGCCGAAGGTCTTGCGAAGACCGGTCACTCGGATGAGTGGATCAGCGGCCATGCTTCGACCGTCGATTGTCGCAGAGCCACCGGGACCGGGTCAAGGAAACGGCAGCTTGACTCGGGCGACCCCGCTGCCAAATAGTAGCCACAGCGTCGCTGTCGTAGCCACCTCGTCGCACGACGGACTGGTAGCCGGAGGATCCGGTTGTTCCACTACACGCTGTCCCGTCTTCTGTGGTTACCACCGACGCTCTTGGCCATGGCCTTGGTCACCTTCCTGGTCATGCACGCGACGCCGGGAAGCCCGCTCGACCCGGTGGCGGAGGGCGCGAACCCGCTGTCTCCAGAGGCCCAGAAGAACCTCGCCAAGTACTACGGCCTCGACCGGCCGCTCCACGAGCAGTTCGCGATCTTCGTGAGCAAGGCGGTACACGGTGATTTCGGCAACTCCTTCGTGTACAAGACGCGAACGGTGCGCGAGATTCTCATCGAGACGTTTCCGGTCTCGCTCCTGCTCGGCTCGATGGCGCTGGTGCTCGCCATCGTCGGCGGCCTCACGCTCGGCATCCTCGCCGCGATCTACCAGAATCGGGCCTGGGACTACCTGTCGGTGAGCCTGGCGACCGTCGGCGTCGCCGTCCCGAACTTCGTCCTCGCGGTCTTCCTCATCATCCTCTTCTCGTTCGTCCTGCCGCTCTTCCCGACCGGCGGCTGGGACTCACCGCGGAACTGGGTACTGCCTACCGTGGCGCTGGCGCTGGCGCCGATGGGGATCATCGCGCGTTTCACCCGCGCCAGCATGCTCGAGGTCATCCGCGCGGACTACACGCTCACCGCCCGCGCGAAGGGACTGGGCGAGGTGCCCGTCATCTTCAAGCATGCGCTCAAGAACGCGTTCATCCCGGTCGTGACCCTGCTCGGCCCGATGTTCGCCGCGGTCGGGACCGGATCCTTCTTCGTCGAGTCGATTTTTCGAGTACCGGGTATGGGCCGTTTCTTCGTATTGTCGATGACGGGGCGAGATTATCCGATGATCATGGCGGTTGTGCTGACCTACGGCGCTTTTCTCGCGGTCATGAACCTCGCCGTCGACCTCCTGTATGGCGTCCTCGACCCCCGCATCCGGTATTGAACTCGGAGGGGGGCTTCGCCCCCCTGCCGATGCCTCTCCCCAGGACGAATTGCGCGGGCGAAGCCCGCGCTCGGGCGCGGCGCCTTCCGGCGAGACGCCGATTCGCTCGTCGACGCTCTGGCGCGATGGCGCGCGCCGGCTCTTGCGCAATCGCCTGGCGGTGGCCGGCGGATCCGTCGTCGTGCTGCTGTGCCTGATCGCGATCTTCGCCGACCTGCTCGCCCCGCTCCCGTACACCAAGACGAACTTCGGTCGCCTCAACGAGGCGCCCTCGCGTGACTACCCCCTGGGGACCGATCAGCTCGGCCGCGATCTTCTCTCCCGCATGATCTACGGCGCGCGGGTGTCGATGCTCGTCGGACTCGGCGCCCAGGTGGTCGTCGTGCTGATCGGCGTGCCGATCGGCGCGCTGTCCGGGTACCTGGGCGGCCGTGCCGACTTGTTCCTCACCCGCTTCGTCGACGTCATGTACGCGTTCCCGCGCCTCTTGTTCGTGATCCTGGTCATGTCGATGCTGGGCGCCGGCCTCACGAACATCTTTATCGCGATCGGCCTCACCGGCTGGGTGGGGATTGCCCGCCAGACACGCGCGCAGGTGCTGGCGATCAAGGAAAAGGAGTTCGTCGACGGGGCCCGCGCTCTCGGCGCCGGCTTCGCCCGCGTGCTCACGCGCCATATCCTGCCCAACGCGCTCACGCCGATCGTCGTCGCGGTCACGTTCGGCATCCCGGAGGCGATCTTCACCGAGGCGGCGCTGTCCTTCATCGGCGTCGGGATCAACCCGCCCACGCCCTCGTGGGGTCAGATGGTGGGTGAGGGCCAGCAGTACATCCGGTCCTACTGGCATCTTTGTGTTTTCCCGTCGATCGCCATCGCGGTTACCATGCTGTCCTTCACGTTTTTCGGCGACGGGGTGAGAGACGCGCTCGACCCCAAGCTGAAATAGGAAGGAGACTCGCTCATGCTTCCTGCTCGCATTTCCGACAGCCAGATGGAGCTCCTCGCGACGCGTCTCGCCGCCATCGGTGTCGGGCGGCGCGATTTCTTGAGAGTGGCCGCCGGGCTGGCGACGCTGGGCGCGGCCGGCTTCAACGCGCGTCCCATCTTGGCGGCGCCCAAGCTCGCCCCCGGCGAGAGGCTGGCCCGCGGGCAGCACGTACGGATCGGCGGTGGAGGTTGGTGGCAGAACGACCCCTCCAGCCACGACTACAACAAGGATCTGTACTGCACCGGTGTGCCCGCGCTCTGGGCCGGCCTGATGAAGTTCAACGTCGACTTGCAGCCCGTCCCCTACGTGGCGAGCCACGTGGCGTCCAACGCCGACGGCTCGGTGTGGACCTTTACGATCCGCAAGGACTCCAGGTGGTCGGATGGCTCCCCGTGCACGGCGCGCGATTTCGAGTGGTCGTGGAAGCGCCAGATGGATCCGGCGAGCAAGAACCCGTACTCCAGCTACTTCTACGACATCAAGGGGGCCGAGCCATTCAACAAGAGCAAGGTGCCGGATGCCTCCCAGGTCGGCGTGCACGCCAAGGACGACTGGACGCTCGAGGTGACGCTCGAGGGGCCGCGGGGATACTTCCCGGTGCTGTCGGCGTACCTCGCGGCGCTTCCCGCTCACCGGCCCTCGGTCGAGAAGCACGGCGACAAGTGGACGGAGGCCGCCAACATCGTCTGCAACGGGCCCTTTGTGCTCGAGACGTGGGAGCACAACAGAGTCATGGTGCTACGCCGGAACAAGCACTTCATCGGCGCCGGGGACGTGACGCTGGACAAGGTGACGATCCCCATCGTCCCGGTGCAGTCTGGCGCCCTGCCGTACGAGAACAACGAGCTCGACATCTCGCCACTGCAGACGGGCGATCTCAAGCGACTGCGCGACGATCCCCGGACCGCGAAGCAAGTGTTCCGGTATCCGTTCCCCGGCACCTGGTACTTGATCCCGCAGGTGACGAAGCCGCCCTTCGACAATGTGAAGGTGCGCCGGGCGGTGGGGCACGCCATCGACCGGGAGAACGTGGTGAAGGTGGCTGATGGCTTCGCCATTCCTGCCTACTCCATGATCCCGCCGGGCTTTCCCGGTGCGGTGGACGACCGGAAAATCCGAGACATCCAGCGCTTCGATCCCAAAGCCGCGATGGCGCAGCTCAAGGGCACGCCGTTCGAGGGGGGTCGCAACTGGCCGAAGATCACCCTGACCATGCGCGAGGAGGGCCTCGGCTCCAAGCCGCTCGCCGAGGCCGTGCAGGCCGTGCTTCTCGAGCACCTCAACATGAGGACGGAGCTGGAGATCCTGGAGCAGCGCGTCTTCCGCGCCGGCCTCTGGAAGAACGACTACCAGTTCGTCTGGATCCGCTGGTTCATGGACTACCCGGACCCGCACAACGAGTACTTCGACACGTTCTACGGCAAGAAGACGGAGGGGAAGCGCCAGGCCTGGGGCAACGACGCCTTCGACCGTGAGCTCGAGGCCGGGCGCGATACGCGCGACGCCAAGAAGAGGCTGGCCAACTACGCCAGGGCCGAGGAGATCATGCAGACGGACGGGGGCTACGTTCCGGTGGCCTGGGTCGCACGGTGGGCTGCGGCCAAGCCGCAGGTGCGGGGGCTGGAAAAGAACAAGCTGGGAGAGACCGTCGTCGACGGCAACATCTACGTCGACATGTTGCCGCACGTCTACATCGTGGATAAGGCCTGAAAGCGGCTCGGCCGGATTCGGGCGCGGTTGACCGCGCTCGAGGGCGAACTAGACTCTCATCGCCCGGAGGCGGGCGATTCGCTCCTCCAGGGGAGGATGGGTCGAGAACAGGCGCATCAGCGTCTGGCCACTGAGCGGATTCACGATGAAGAGATGCGCGGTCGCCGGTGTCGCATTCGCCATCGGCATCGCCTGGTTTGCCATCTGGAGCTTCTCGAGGGCCTTTGCGAGCCCCCAGGGACGGCCGGCGACGCGGGCGCCGGTGGCGTCCGCCTGGAACTCGCGCGAGCGCGAGACGGCCATCTGCACGAGCAGGGCCGCGATCGGCGCGAGGACCGCCAGCAGAATCATCGCGATCGGGTTCGACCCCCCCTCGTCGTCGTCCCGGCCTCGCCCGCCGAACATCGCGGCCCACTGGGCCATGTGCGCGAGGTAGGTGATCGCGCCGGCGAGCGTCGCGGCGACGGTCGAGATCAGCACGTCGCGGTTCTTCACGTGCGAGAGCTCGTGGGCCAGCACGCCCTCGAGCTCTTCCTCGTCGAGGATCCGCATGATCCCCTCGGTCACCGCCACGACGGCGTGCTGCGGGTTGCGGCCGGTGGCAAAGGCGTTCGGCGTCTCGCTCGGGATCAAGTAGACCCGCGGCATCGGGATGCCGGCGCGCGTGGCGAGGCGATGGACGATCGCGTAGAGCCGGGGTGCGGCGGCCTCGTCGATGGGGCGGGCACCGTACGCGGCCAGCACGATCTTGTCCGAGAACCAGTAGCTCACGAAGTTCATGGCCAGGGCGAAGAAGAAGGCGATCATCATTCCTTGCTGGCCCCCCATGGCGCCACCAAGGAGAACGAGCATAACCGTCAGGACCGCCAGAAGCAGCCCGGTCTTGAATATGTTTGACATGCTCGAAGCCTAGCAGAGGCCTCCGGGTGGGTCAAATGTGGTCAAATGGCTTGACTTGTGCCTGTAACGGCCGATATACTGACCCGGCTTGCGTGAAAAATCGTTTGTTGACGAAGAGTTAGCTCTCATGATCGTTCGAGTTCCGGATATAGGGAGTGAGGGGTTGAGCGTGACCGAAGCGGCCGCGCTTGGGCCGGTGTACCGAGACCCGACCTGGCGGCTCGATGGTGTGCGTCTCCACCTGGAGCGGGACGGTATCGACGTCTTCGTGACCGGGGAGGTCCGGGCGGCGGTGTCGCAGGCCTGCGGGCGATGCCTCGAGCCGTCGCCGGTCGAGGTGACGGTCGCGATCGATGTGCGGCTGGTCCCGCGTCCGGCCACGGCGGACACGGTCGAGCTCGCCCCCGATGACCTGGACGTGGACTTCTACAAGAAGGACGAGATCGACGTGGGCGCCCTGATCGAGACCGAGACGGCGCTCGCGTTACCCATGAAGCCGCTGTGCCGTGAAGGGTGTCTCGGGCTCTGTCCGGTCTGCGGCGGCAACCGGAACCTGGTTCAGTGTACGTGCCAGCAGCGGCCGCCAGATCCACGTCTGGCCGTCCTCAAGGACCTGGCCACGCGACTCCCGCGCTAGGAGAGACCGCATGCCTCTGCCGAAACGACGCCATTCCAAGACGCGTGGGCGCAAGCGCCGCACGCACTACAAGCTCGCCGCACCGACGCGTTCGGTGTGCCCCCAGTGCCGCGAGAGCAAGCTGCCGCACCGCGTCTGTCCGCACTGTGGGTACTACAAAGGTCGGGAGATCGTTGCCGTCGAAGGGACCTAGCCGATCCCGGCGCCGCCAGCAATGAAGATTGCGGTGGACGCCATGGGAGGCGACCACGGCCCCAGGGTCGTGGTGGAAGGCGCGGTCGCCGCGGTCCGGGAGTTCGGCGCGTCCGTCATCCTCGTGGGCGACCGGCCGGCGATCGACCGCGAGGTCGTCCGGCTGAATGCTCAGGGCCTGGCGCTCGAGATCCGCCATGCCTCGCAGGTCGTCGGGATGGCGGAGATCCCGTCGCACGCGCTCCGGCGCAAGCGTGATTCGTCCCTGCGCGTGGCCGCCGAGCTCGTCAAGGAGGGCCAAGCCTCCGCCTTCATCTCGGCCGGCAACACCGGCGCCGCGATGGCGATTTCGATGTTCGTCATCGGGGTTCTTCCCGGCGTCGACCGGCCGGCGATCGCGGCGGTGCTTCCCAATCTGAGGAAATTCACGATCCTGCTCGATGCCGGCGCCAACGTCAATCCCAAGGCCGAGCACCTCTTGCAGTTCGCCGTCATGGGCCACGTGTACGCGCGGGACATCCTCGGGCTCGACAGCCCGCGGGTCGGGATCCTCTCGGTCGGCGAAGAGGAGGGCAAGGGCAACGAGCTCACGAAGGAGGCCTACGAGCAGCTGCGCGAGTCGTCGCTCAATTTCGTGGGCAACGTGGAGGGCCGCGACATCTACAACGGCCGGTGCGATGTCGTCGTGACCGACGGCTTCACCGGCAACGTAGCGCTCAAGATCTCCGAGAGCCTCGCCGACATGCTGGGCTCCATGATCAAGGAAGAGCTCATGCGGGACGCACGGTCGAAGCTCGGCGCGAAGCTCGCGATGCCGGCCTTCGAGCGGTTCCGGCGCCGCATCGACTACACCGAGATGGGCGGCGCTCCGCTGCTCGGCATTGACGGCGCCGCCATCATCTGTCACGGTGCTTCACCGGTGAAGGCCATCAAGAACGCGGTGCGGGTGGCGCAGGAGTGGGCGAGCGCCGGGTTGAACGAGCACATCAAGGCTGCGCTGGGCGCCGAAGAGGCGCGCGGCGGCCGCGAAGGGGGGCGCGAATGACGCGAGCGAGAATCACGGGAGTCGGCGCCTACGCGCCCAAGCGGATCCTGACGAACGCCGATCTGGAGAAGATGATCGACACGAACGACGAGTGGATCGTGCAGCGGAGCGGCATCCGCGAGCGCCGCATCGCGGACGAGAACGAAGCGACATCCGACCTCGCGGTGAAGGCGGCGCAGCAGGCGCTCGAGCGCGCCAACCTCGTGCCGGAGGACATCGAATTTATCGCGGTCGGGACAACCACGCCGGACATGTTCTTCCCCAGCGTCGGGAACATCGTCCAGCACCGGCTCGGCTGCCGGCGCGCGGGCTCCGTCGACATGCTGGCCGCCTGCGCGGGCTCGATCTACAGCCTGTCGATCGGCTCCCAGTTCATCCAGACCGGCAAGTACCGGCGCGTCCTGTGCATCGGCGCCGAGACGCTCTCGCGGATCACGGACTTCACCGACCGGGGAACGTGCGTGCTCCTCGCCGACGCGGCGGGGGCGGCGGTGCTCGAGCCTTCCGACGACGAGCGTGGGATCATCGACTTCGACCTCTACTCGGACGGCCAATACTGGGACCTGCTCTACATGCCGGGCGGCGGATCGCGGTATCCCACCACGAAGGAAACGGTCGAGGCGCGGATGCACTACGCGAAGATGAAGGGCAATGAGGTCTTCAAGGTGGCCGTCCGCCTGTTCGTGGATTGCGCGGAGCGGATTCTCGCCCGCAACGGATTCACCGCCGCCGACGTGAGCCTGTTCATCCCGCACCAGGCGAACCTCCGCATCATCGAGGCCGCGGCCAAGCGCGTGAACTTGCCGATGGAGCGGGTCTTCGTCAACGTCGATCGTTACGGCAACACCGGCGCCGCGTCGGTGTACGTCGCGCTCGAGGAAGCCATCGCCGCCGGCCGCTTGAAGCGCGGCGATCTCGTACTGCTCGTTGCGTTCGGTGGAGGCTTCGCGTGGGGCGCCGCCCTCATGCGGTGGTGACCACGCCGGGGCGGCGGATCCATCGGGTGCGAAGAGTCAGGACGCGCGTGTCGGAGCCCCCCGCTTCCTTTTCAGGCCACCCTCGGCCCAAGCCGGGCTCAAGGTCCCCGCTAGAATGACCATGGCGTTCCTGTTCCCCGGCCAGGGCTCCCAGGCGGTCGGGATGGGCAAAGGGTTTTACGAGACGTCCGCCGGCGCCAAGGCGGTCTTCGAGGAAGCGAACGCGGCGCTCGGTTTCGACCTCGCCCGGCTCGTGTTCGACGGTCCCGAGGCCGAGCTGGCGCTGACCGCGAACACCCAGCCCGCGGTGCTGACCGCGTGCGTGGCGGCGGCGACCGCTTGCGCCGAGCGCGGCCTTCGACCTGCCCTCACCGCGGGCCACAGCTTGGGCGAGTACGCGGCGCTGGTCGTCGCCGGCGCGCTCCGCTTCTCCGATGCGGTCCGGCTCGTGCGCAAGCGGGGCGAGTTCATGCAGGACGCGGTGCCCGTCGGGATGGGCGCGATGGCTGCGGTCATGGGTCTCGAGCTCGGCGTCGTCGAGCAGGTGTGCGCCGAGGCCGCTCGGGGCGACGTCGTCGAGATCGCGAACGTGAACTCCGCCCTGCAAATCGTGATCGCCGGTCATCGCGCGGCCGTCGAGCGCGCCGTCGCGCTGGCCACCGGGCGGGGCGGGAAGATGAGCGTGATGTTGCCCGTGAGCGCGCCCTTCCATTGCTCGCTCATGGCGCCGGCGGGCGCCAGGCTCGCCCGCGAGCTCGACGGGGCCGTGGTCGTCGACCCCGCGGTGCCCGTCGTCCGGAACGTCGACGCCGGGGTGACCCGTACGGCGGGGGAGGTGCGACCTTTCCTGCTGCGCCAGGTCGCCAGCCGCGTGCGGTGGACAGACTGCGTGTGCCGGCTCGCCGCGGAGGGCGCGACCGCGTTCGTCGAAGTGGGGCCTGGGCGTGTGCTGACGGCTCTGCTGAGGCGCATCATCGCCGGCGCTCGCGGCCAATCGATCGAGGATCCGGAAGGTCTCGAGCGGGCGCTCGCGGCCGTCGGCGGTGCCGGGGCCTCGCCGTCCGAGGCGAGCCTATGAAGGGCCCGCTCGACGGCAAGGTCGCGATCGTCACCGGTGGCAGCCGGGGGATCGGCGCGGAGATCGGGGCGCGGCTGGCCGAGGACGGCGCGGCCGTGGTAGTCTCGGGGCGCGACGCCGACCGTCTGCAGCGCGCGGTGCGAGGCCTGGAAGCGCGGGGCGGCGCGGCGCTCGGGATCGCCGCCGATGCCGCGAGCCGCGAGGATTGCGAGCGGCTCGTGAGCGCGGCCCGACAGCACTTTGGGCGCATCGATATCCTTGTCAACAATGCCGGTGTCACGCACGACGAGCTGCTCATCCGCATGAAGGACGAAGATTGGGATCGGGTGATCGAGGTGAACCTCCGCGGCGCGTTCATGATGACGCGGGCGGTCAGCAAGGCGCTGGTCAGACAGAAGCACGGCGGACGCATCATCAACATCACGTCGACCGCCGGCGCCATGGGCAACGCCGGCCAGACGAACTACTCGGCGGCAAAGGCCGGGCTGATCGGGTTCACGAAAGCGTCGGCTCGGGAGTTGGCCCACTGGTCGATCCTCGTGAACGCGGTGGCGCCGGGGCTGATCGAGACGGACATGACCGCGACACTTCCCGCGGCGGCGCGCGAGGCCCTGCTCGCCCAGATAGCGCTCAAGCGCAGCGGGACCGCCCGCGAGGTGGCCGAGATGGTACGATTCCTCGCCGGAGACGGGGCGACGTATATCACGGGCCAGGTCTTCCACGTCAACGGCGGCCTTTACATGTAACTCATCCTATCCGTGGAGGTGACGGGTTCATGGCGAAGTCAGTGGATGAGAAGGTGAAGGAGATCATTGTGGAGCAGCTCGGGGTGGAGGAGGACGACGTCACCCCGACGGCGAAGTTCATCGAAGACCTGGGAGCCGACTCGCTCGACACGGTGGAGCTCGTCATGGCCCTCGAGGAACACTTCGACCTCCAGATCCCCGACGAGGACGCCGAGAAAATCGTGACGGTGGGCGACGCGATCCAGTACATCAAGGACAACTCGTAGACGGTGAGCATGCAACGGGTCGTGGTGACCGGGCTCGGCGCCGTCACGCCGGTGGGCAATACGGCGGACGAGTTCTGGTCCGCGCTGCTGCAGGGGCGCTCGGGCGTGGGGCCGATCACGAAGTTCGACGCCACCGACTACCCGACCCGCATCGCCGGCGAGGTGAAGAACTTCGACCCGCTTGACTTCGTCGACAAGAAGGAAGCGCGCCGGCTCGATCCCTTCCTCCAGTACGCCATGGCGTGCGCGGCCATGGCCGTCCAGGACGCCGCGCTTGACACGGACAAAGTCGACGGCTCCCGGTTCGGGGTCCTCATCGGCTCGGGGATCGGCGGGATCACGACGCTCCTCGAGACGCACCGGGTTCTTCTCGAGAAGGGCCCCGACCGTGTGTCACCCTTCTTCATTCCGATGATGATCGTCAACATGGCGTCCGGACTCGTGTCGATGCGCTTCGGCGCCAAGGGCCCGAACTCCTCGGTGGTGACGGCCTGCGCCACCGGGAACCACGCCATCGGCGACTCCTTCAAGATCATCCAGCGCGGCGAGGCGGACGTGATGATCGCCGGGGGCTCGGAGGCCATCGTCGTCCCGCTGACGATCGCTGGCTTCTGCTCGATGAAGGCCATGTCCACTCGCAACGACGAGCCGGCGAAGGCCATGCGCCCCTTCGACGCAGACCGTGACGGGTTCGTGTGCGGCGAGGGCGCCGGCCTTGTCGTCCTGGAGTCGCTCGACCATGCGCTGCGACGCGACGGCCGTATCTATGCCGAGATCGTCGGCTACGGGATGACCGGCGACGCCCACCACATGACGGCGCCCGACCCCGAGGGCGACGGGGCGGCCCGGGCGATGACGGCGGCGCTGCGTGACGGCGGGTTAGACGTCTCCGCGGTCGGGTACATCAACGCGCACGGCACGTCGACTCCGTACAACGACAGGTTCGAGACGCTCGCGATCAAGCGGGTCTTCGGCGACCACGCGCGGCGCCTGGCCATCTCGTCGACCAAGTCGATGACGGGTCACATGCTGGGCGCCGCCGGCGGTGTCGAGGCGATCGCGACAGCGCTGGCGCTCCACCACGGCGTCCTGCCGCCGACCATCAACTACGAGACGCCCGATCCCGACTGCGACCTCGACTACGTCCCGAACCAGGCGCGCAAGCACGACGTCGAGGTGGCCCTGTCGAACGCGTTCGGCTTCGGCGGCACGAACGCCACCCTGGCGTTTCGGACGTTCCTCAGGTAGGTGGATCCGCTCCGTGTCGCCGAGCTCGAGCGGCGGCTCGGTTACCGGTTCCGCGATCCGAGGCTCCTCGAGCGCGCGCTCACTCACGCGTCGTATGCCCATGAGCACCCGTCGGTTACCGATCACGAACGCCTGGCGTTCCTCGGTGACGCGGCGCTCGCGCTCGTCGTCGCCGAGCACGTCACGACAGCCGACCCGGAGGCCGCGGTCGGCGTCCTCACGCCGCGACGCGCCGAGCTGGTTGCCGGCGCTCGGCTCGCGCGCTGGGCGATCGAGCTCGAGCTTCCGGCGCTCCTGCGCCTGGGCCGGGGCGAGGATCAGTCGGGAGGCCGCACGCGCGAGTCGATCCTGGCCACCGCGCTCGAAGCCGTGCTGGGTGCGATCTATCGCGAGGGCGGGCTCGACGCGGCGCGTGCCGTGATCGGCCGTTTGGCCGCGTGGTAGCCTGACACCATGCGCTGGTGGCCCATTCGCGCACGCCGTCTGCCGGCACCGCCGCCGTCGGAGGACGCGCTCGTCGCCGAGGACCGGCTGCGCCGGAACGTCGAGGACGTGCTGGTCGTGCGCGACCGGCAGATCCGCGGCGGCGTCATCGTGTTCCGCGGCGTTCTGACGACCGAGCCCCGTCGCGCGCTCGACGTGCTGATCGAGCGCTTCCGGCCGCTCGGCTACACCCCGTTCCTGCGCCAAGAGACGGACGCCGTCGCCGTCCAGGCGTGGCCGCTCGCCGAGACGGCGGTGTCCGGGCGGATCGGCGTGAACGTGCTGCTGTTCGTGGTGACGTGCCTGTCGACGCTCGTCGCGGGGCTCTCGTTCGCCGGATCCCCGACGTTCGACGCGTTGCGGTCGTCCCCGTCGGCAGCCCGCTTCCTGGCCGGGGCGCCGTTCGCGGTCACGCTGATGGCGATTCTCGTCGTCCACGAGTTCGGCCACTACTTCACGGCCCGGTACTACCACGCGGCGGTGAGCCTTCCGTATTTCATCCCCGCGCCCGTCGGGTTCGGCACGCTCGGGGCGATCATCCTGATGCGCTCACCGGCACGGGACCGAAACTCGCTGTTCGACATCGCCGCGGCGGGTCCGCTGGCGGGCCTGGCCGTCGCGTTCCCGGCGATCCTCCTGGGGCTCGCGTGGTCGAGCGTCGTGCCGGCGCCGCCCCAGGGCTACGCGGCGTTCGGCGACTCCCTGCTCACGTGGGCACTCGCGTATCTGCGCTTCGGACCGATCCCGCCGGGGCACATGCTCTTCACGCACCCGATGGCCGACGCCGCGTGGGCCGGGTTCCTCGTGACGGCGTTGAACCTTTTCCCGGTGGGCCAGCTCGACGGCGGTCGCATCGCCTACGCGCTCTTCGGCCGGCACCACCGTGCCATCGGCAAGGCGACCGTCACGACGCTGCTCCTCCTGGGCGTCGCGTCGTTCCTCTGGAGCCTGCGGGCGGCGGGTGGCGATGTGGCATCGGCGACGGCGTCGTCGCTGAACTGGTTCGTGTGGGCGGGCCTGATCTTCTTCCTCGTGGGCTTTCACCACACCCCGCCGCTCGATGACCTCTCGCCGATCTCGCGCGGCCGCCGGGTCGTCGGCCTCGTCTGCCTGGTCCTCCTCGTGCTGATGATCCCGCCCTTCGTCATTCACTAGTTCCCGGCACCCCCCGGGCTCTCGCCACGACCGTTCCCCCAGCAGGACACTGAGCCCTTCGCCGTAGACCATCGTCAGCTCGTTCGTGCGCCGGCTTCGCCGGCGCAAGCCGATCAGCGCGGCCGCGCCGGGTGACCGGTGGGGGGTATCGGGGGGAGCGGCGCTCGCTCCCCCCGATGCTCAATAGTCGGGCCGCCGGCGCCGACACGGCCCAGCAGCAGAAAGCCGACGACGAAGAAGAGGCCGACCGCGACAATCGCCGCGCGCTGATTTCCCGAGAGAAGCCAGGAGACGGCGCCGAAGACCACCGGTCCCAGCACCGCCCCCGTCTTTCCGACGAGCGCGTAGAAGCCGAAGAACTCTGCCTCTCGCTCGCGCGGGACGAGGGTCGCCATGAAGGTGCGGCTTGCCGCCTGGACGGCGCCGAGCCCAGTTCCGGCGAGGATCGCGACAATCCAGAAGTGCCACTTGGCCTGGACGAAGAAGGCGAGCACCGTGATCGCCGCCCACTGCACCAGGGTCACCCTCACGACGAACTTGGGGCCGCGCGCGTCCGTCGGCCGCGCCCACACGGCCGAGCCGACGAGCGCGGTGATCTGCACCAGCATGAACAGGAGGATGATCTCCTTGAAGGAAAAGCCGAGCGTCTTGGCCGCGAAGACGCCCGCGAACGTGACGACCGTATTCACCCCGTCCTCGTAGATCAGATACGACGCGAGGAAGCGGCGCATGTGGATCCGGTCAGGGGCCGTCAAGATTTCGCGGAGCGTGGTGAGCGTGACTCGCATGCCGCGCCCGGCGGCGACGCCGATCGGCATCGGATGGCGCGTGTCGGCGGGAAGGATGAGGAACGAGGGCAACGAAGTGACCGCGAAGAGGACGGCGGCGGAGAGGAAACAACCCCAGAACGCTTCGGCCGCCGCGAACGGATAGGCGGCCAGGAACGCGACGAGCGATCCGGCATAGCCGACGGCGAACCCGGCGGCCGATACCCGGCCGAGCTCCTCGGGCCGCGCGATGCGCGGGAGGTACGAATTGTAGTAGACCGTCGCGGCCTCGTAGGTGACGACGCCCGCCACCGCCAGCACCCATCCCCACATGACCATGCCCGGGCGCACGGTCGCCATGAGGGCCGTCGTGGCCACGCAGACGACCGTGAAGCCGATGAAGAAGCGCTTGCGCGCGCCGGCATGGTCGGCAATGCCACCGAGCAGCGGCGAGGTCAGCGCGCCGATGACCATGGCGGTGGAGATCGCCGCGCCCCACAGAAAATCTCCTTGCCCGGTGGCGTTGCCGACGACCAGGTTCGCATAGAACGCGGGGTAGATGGTGGCGAGGACGATCGCGGCGAACGCAGAGTTGGCGAAGTCGTACAGCGTCCACGCGACGATCGTGCGGCGCGGCGACGACGGCACGTCGGCAGGATGACACAGCCCCGGCGGGTACGCTACTATCCGCGTCATGCCGGGACGACTCGATCGCAAGCAACTCGAGCAGCTCGTCGAGCGGGGCGACGTCGATACCGTGCTGACCGTCTTCCCCGACACCTTCGGCCGGCTGATGGGCAAGCGGGTCGTCGGGAACTACTTTCTCGATCACGTGGTGGAGGAGGGCGCGCACGCCTGCATCTATCTCTTCACCGTCGACATGGAGATGGAGCCGCTGCCCGGCTTCAAGCTCACCTCCTGGGAACGCGGCTACGGCGACATGAAGATGGTCCCGGACATGACGACGCTGCGGCTCATTCCGTGGCTGCCGAAGACCGCGCTCGTCTTCTGCGACGTGTATACCGACGAGGGCGAGCGGATCGAGGAGGCGCCGCGGTGGATCCTGAAGCGCCAGATCGAGCGCGCCGCGTCGATGGGCTACGTCGTCAAGACCGCGGCCGAGCTCGAGCTCTACTGCTTCAAGGAATCGTTCGAGGAGGCGCGCCGCAAGCGCCACCACCGGCTCACGCCGGCGTCGAACTACCTCGAGGACTATCACATCCTCCAGACGACCAAGGAGGAGCCGCTGATCCGCGCGATCCGCAACGGCATGGAAGGGGCGGACGTGCCGGTCGAGACCTCGAAGGGCGAATGGGGGCGCGGCCAGGAGGAGATCAACCTTCGCTACGCGGAGGCCCTCGAGATGGCCGACCGCACCGCGCTGTACAAGCACGGCGCGAAGGAGATCGCGCACCTCCTGGGCTCAGCCGTCACCTTCATGGCCAAATACGACATGGCCGCGGCGGGCTCGTCGTTCCACGTGCACTCCTCGCTCTGGGACAAGACCGGGCGGAAGCCCTTGTTCGCGGCCGCCGGCCGGGGCGTCCGGACGACGAGCACACCGCTGTTCGGCCACTGGCTCGCGGGTCAGATGGCGATGGCGCGCGAGTTCGCGTACTTCTACGCGCCGAGCGTGAACTCCTACAAACGCTATCAGTCCGGATCGTTCGCGCCCACGCGCATCGTGGTCGGCTGGGACAACCGGACGTGCGGCTTCCGGTTGTGCGGCGAGGGGGGAGGGTTCCGCGTCGAGAACCGGATCCCGGGCGCCGACGCCAATCCCTACCTGGCCTTCGCCGCGACGATCGCCGCGGGGCTCCACGGCATCGCGAGTCGGCTGAAGGCGCCGAAGCTCTACGAGGGTAACGCCTACGAGGATGCGACGCTTCCCCAGGTGCCGAAGACGCTCCGCGAGGCGATCGCCGAGCTCGAACGCTCGAAGGTCGCCCGCGCGGCGTTCGGCGACCGCATGGTCGAGCACTACCTGCACACCGCGCGCCTCGAGCAAGGGGCGTTCGATCAGGTCGTGACCGACTGGGAGCTGGCGCGAAACTTCGAGAGGATCTAGCGAGTGAGCGGGCGGCTCGCCGGGAAGGTCGCGCTCATCACGGGCGCCGGAATGGGCATGGGGCGCGAGACGGCGCTGCTGTTCGCCGAGGAAGGGGCGCGCATCGTCGTGGCTGACCTCGACGCGGGAGCGGCGACGGAGACCGCCGCCAGGATCGACAAGGCCGGGGGCCAGGCGCTCGCGGTCTTCGGCGACGTCGCGATCGAAGCGGACGTGCAGCGGATGGTCGAAGAGGGTGTGCGGCGCTTCGGCGCGCTGCACGTCCTCCACAACAACGCCGGCGTGCTCTGGAAGGACCGCGACCGTTCCGTGCTCGAGACCGACGAGCGCTGGTGGGACCGTGTCATGGCGATCAACCTCAAGTCGGTGTTCTGGGTGACGAAGCACGGCATCCCGCATCTCCAGCGCGTCGGCGGCGGCTCGATCATCAACATGGGCTCCGTCTCCGCCCTCGTCGGCTTCACGCGGGCCCAGGACGCGTACACCGCGGCGAAAGGCGCGCTCATCTCCCTGACCAAATCGCTCGCGATCCAGTTCGCCCGGGACAAGATCCGCTGCAACCTGATCCACCCCGGGATCGTCGACACGCCGCTCCAGGCGCCGTATCTCACCGAGGCGATCCGGAAGGAGTTCGAAACCGGGATCCCGCTCGGACGGATCGCACAGCCGCGCGAGATCGCCTACGTCGCCCTGTTCCTCGCGAGCGACGAGTCCTCGTTCATGACGGGCGCCGAGCTGGTCGTCGACGGCGGCTTCACCGCCGGCTAGAGCCGGGGAGCGCCTGTTTCAGGCCACCCTCGGCAATTCCGTGCTCACGGCACCCGCTACAAAGAAAGGCGACTGAGATGCGGATCGAAACGGTCGCGATCCACGCCGGGGCGCACGTCGATCCGGGGACCGGCGCGGTGACGCCCGCGATCCATCCGTCCACGACCTTCGAGCGTGATGCGGACGGCTCGTACCCGCGCGGGTTCCTGTACTCGCGCAACAGTAATCCCAATCGCAGCGCGCTAGAGGAGTGCCTCGCCGCCCTCGAGGGGGGCGCGGCGGCCGCGGCCTTCGCGTCGGCCTCGGCCGCGACCTCCGCGATCTTGTTAACCCTCCGGCCGGGCGACCACGTTGTTGCGCCGATCGACGCGTACCACGGAACCTTGCGACTGCTGCGCGAGACCTTCGCCGGGTGGGGGCTGGACACCACTTTCGTCGACATGACCGACGCCGCGGCCGTGCGGGGGGCGATCAGGGCGAGCACGCGCATCATCCTGGTGGAAACGCCGTCGAACCCGCTGTGGAAGATCACGGACATCGCGGCGATCGGCGAAATCGCCCGTGAGGCGGGCGCGCTCTACGTCTGCGACAACACGACGGCGACGCCGGTGCTCCAGTCGCCGTTCAAGCTCGGCGCCGATCTGGTCCTCCACGCGACGACGAAATACCTCGGCGGCCACGGCGACGTGCTCGGGGGCGTGGTCGTTTCCAGGACTCGCGACGCCGGGTTCGACCGGATCCGAGCGGTCCAGGCCTCCGGAGGGGCCGTGCCGTCACCGTTCGACTGCTGGCTCGTTCGCCGCGGGATCCGGACGCTTCCGTACCGGGTGCGCGCCCACTGCGAGAACGCCCTCCAGGTCGCCGCGTTCCTGCACGGCCATCCGCGTGTCGAGGTGGTCCATTACCCGGGACTCCCCACGCACCCGGCGCATGACGTTGCCCGCCGCCAGATGACGGCCTTCGGCGGGATGGTATCGGTCCAGGTGCGGGGGGATCAGGCGCGCGCGATGGAAGTCGCCGCGAAGCTGCGCGTCTTCACGCGGGCGACGAGCTTCGGCGGCACGGAGAGTCTCGTCGAGCATCGGGCATCGATCGAAGGCGCCGGCACGCGCACCCCTGAGAACCTCTTGCGGCTGTCGGTCGGCCTCGAGCATCCGGACGATCTGATCGACGACCTCGGCCGGGCGCTGTCATGAGGCTCGACGTCTACGATCTCCCGGGCGGTTGCGCAAGGTACTGCAGCAGGGTCATCTTCGAGACCGACTCCGTGATTTCGCCGTCGATGGCCATGCGCACCGCGTCCGCGAGCGACACGACCCGCCGCTCGAGGAACTCGTCGTGGTCGGCGGGCAGGGGATCGGGCGTCAGGCTGTACGCCGCGTAGCAGTACGCGATCTCGTCGAGGTAGGCGTTGGACGGATAGAAGCGCGTCAAGAACGCGAATCGATCGGCCCGATAGCCTCCCTCCTCGCGCAGCTCGCGCTGGGCCGCGACCAGCGGATCCTCGCCGCCGTGGGTGCCGCCCCCCGGCAGCTCCCACGAGACGGCACCCAGAAGGTGGCGGTACTGCCCGACCAGGAGCACCCGGGTTGCGTCCACGAACGGCAGCACGCCCACCGTCACGCCGACCGCGAGGACCGGATACACGACCTCCTGGCCGTCCGGCAGCCGCCACGCGTCCTCGCGGAGCGTCAGCTTCCCCCGCGTATAGGGGGCGGACGACGACAGCCGCGTCCAGGCCGCGTTCATCGCCCTATGATATCGTAGGGGGCGCGATGGCCCGGGAACGTCAGGTCGACGCGCTCCTCAAGAAACTCTTGCAATCGATCGAAGTCTCGCTCTCCGCCGCCGACGCGGCGCGCGACGCCGTCCAGGAGATTTTGCGCCGGGGCGCCGACACGGGCATCTTCTTCGCCGGCAGCAAGAAGGGTGTCACCGTCTCGTCCGAGCTGACCACCCAGGACAAAGAGTTCCTCCGGGCGGTGTCGATCAAGCCCGACCGCTGAGTCTTATGCGGCTCCTTCCGATTCTCCTGTTCGTAGCCGTAGCCGTCGTGTTGTTGCTCCCGCTGCTGCGCCGGATGCGCTTGCCGGCGCGAAGCGCGCCCCGTGCGCTTCCCGACGAGCTCGTCAAGGATCCGGTATGCCAGACCTACATCGTGAAGTCGCGTGCCGTCCGCCGCACGGATGCCGGCCAGGTGCGGTATTTCTGCAGCGAGCAGTGCGCCCGCCTCGACGCCGGCGGCTGACCCGCTCCGCGTGAGACTCCGCCGCTCGGGCGCCGCGGCGGCGGGGGCCGCGCGCGCATGACGCGCCGACACCCCGATCCGTGGCGCGACGCCGATGCCCAGACGAACATCGAGCAGATGGCGGCCGGCCTCGAGTCGCGCGGCCGGACGCCGGCGCAAGCGCGGCTGCGGCGGCGCTTCCTGAGGTTCGTCCCGGTCAGGGCGGGTGATCGTGTGCTCGAGGTCGGTTGCGGCACGGGCGTCGTCGTCCGCGACTTGGTGACGCTCGTGGGCCGACGGGGCGCAGTGGTGGGCGTCGACTCCAGTCGGCTCCTTCTCGACCGGGCGCGTCGGCTCTGTCGTGAGGCGGCGGGCCGCGCCCGTGTCACGCTGCGCGTCGGTGACGGCGCGCGCCTGCCGTTCGCCGCGAGGCGCTTCGACTCCGCGCTCGCCATTACCGTCATCTTGCACGTCGCCGATCCGCTGCGGGTCGTGCGTGAGATGGCTCGCGTGACCCGGTCGGGTGGGCACGTCGGCGTGCAGGATCAAGACTTCGGGGTCGTCGCGGTCACGCATCCCGACCGCGAGCTGACGGATCGCATCATGCACGGAGTCGCTGCGCACATCTATCACGAGCCGCACAGCGGTCGCCGCCTTCCCGGCCTGCTCCGCAGCGCCGGCCTCCAAGGCGTTCGCCTGCTGACGGACGTCTACCAGGACACGACGCTCGAGCCGTGGACCAAGACCTTCCTCGAGCGTCGCGCCGAGCGCGCCGTCAGCTTCGGCATCGTGAACGAGAGGACGGCCGCGCGGTGGCTCGACGGGTTCACGGAGGTCGTGGCACAGGGCGCCTTCGTGCTGACGCTGAACTACTACGGCGCGGTCGGGACGAAACCGATATGAGTCGCGTGCGCGCTGGCCGGGCGCTCGTCACGGTCCTGGTGGCCGGGCTCGCATCGCTGGGCGCGCAGGAGACGCGCCCCGCACCGTCTTTCAACGGCGCCGCCGCCTTGCGGCACGTCGAGCGGCTCGTGGCCATCGGCCCGCGCCCCGCCGGGTCGCCGGGGGCCGTGCGGGCGCGCCAGTACGTCGTCGAGGCGCTCCGGACGGCCGGGATCGCGGCGCGGGTGGAGCCGTTCGACGGCGACACGCCCCACGGACGGCTCCCGATGGCCAACGTCGTCGCCGCGCTGCCGGGCCGCCGTCACGACGTGATCTTGATCGGCGGACACTACGACACCAAGTGGTTCCGTGAGTTCACGTTCGTGGGCGCGAACGATGGCGGCTCGAGCACCGCGCTCCTGATTGAGCTGGCGCGCGGGCTCCGCGAGCGACCGCGCGAGTACACGTACTGGATCGTGTGGTTCGACGGCGAGGAGGCTCGCGAGGCGTGGACTGCGGTCGACAGCCTCTACGGATCACGGCGGATGGCGATCGAGCTCGACAAGGCGCGACGCCTGCCGCGCGCCGTGATCGTGGCCGACATGATCGGCGATCGGAATCTCGGCATCCGGCGCGAGGCCTCGTCCACCGGCTGGCTGACCGATATCATCTGGGCCAGCGCGGCGCGGCTCGGCCACGCGCCCCACTTCCTCCCCGACTCGCTCGCGGTCGAGGATGACCATGCGCCGTTCATGCGCCTGGGGGTGCCCGCGACGCTGCTGATCGACTTCGACTACCCGCCGTGGCACACGCCGGAGGACACGCTCGACAAGGTGTCGGCGCGGAGTCTCCAGATCGTCGGCAGCGTGTTGCTCGACGCGCTGCCCGCGATCGAGAACGCCCTCACACGCCCACTCGGCGGGCGGCCCTGAGCGGGCCGAGGGTATAATCACGCCATGCCGCGCGTGAGAGAGATCGACGATCCCGGCAACGATCCCGTCCTGAAGGAGACGTTCGCGAAGGAGACCGACACCTTCGGCTTCGTCCTGAACACCACCAAGATCCAGGCGCACACCCCCGGGATCATGCGGGCCGCCAAGCAGCTCGCGGCCGCCGTCGAGCGATCGGGCCTGCTTCCGCCCCAGTTGCTCGCGCTGGTCTACCTGCGCGTCGCGCTGATCAATGGGTGCCCCTTCTGAATCGACATCAATGCATCCCGTGGGATGCAGGCGGGGGCGTCGGAGGCGAAGATCGCCGAGGTCACCGACGCCGCGACCAGCCAACTCTTCGACGCGGGCGAGAAGGCGGCCCTCGAGTACGCGGAGGCGATGACGTTCACCGATCGGAAGATCACCGACCAGCTGTTCGCGCGCGTGCGCGCGCACTTCACCGAAACCCAGATCGTCGAGCTGACTGCTGCCGTGGCCCTCGAGAACTTCCGCTCGAAGTTCAACGTCGCGCTCGGCATCGCGGCGCAAGGGTTCTGCGCGCTCAAGGCTCACGGATGAGGCGCAAGAGTTCAGCGTGATCCCGCGTTGAGGCTGACCGGGCCTCACCTCCTCCCCGTTCTACCCTTCCACATTCGGCGCATCAGCACGATGGATCCGGCGGCCACCCTCCGCTGGACAGGCTGGATCCTCGCGACGCGCGAGGCCGGAGCGCGGGCGTGAGCACCGCCACTCGGCCGCTCGTCGACATCCGGCTCGACGGGCTCGACACCCGCGGGGGGACGCCCCCCGGCCTGCGCGGGGTCTCGGTGCACATCCGCTACGGGGAGTTCTTCACGTTCCTCGGGCCGCCGAACTCCGGCAAATCCGATGTCCTGCGCGCGATCGCCGGCTTTCTGCCCATCACGCAAGGGCGGGTCTTCGTCGACGGCGACGACATCTCCACCGTGCCCCCACGCCTCCGCGGCGTCGGGTACGTGTTTCAGGACGGCGCGCTCTGGCCACACCTGCCGGTCTGGGAGCACGTCGCTTACGGTCTCCGCCAGCAGCGCCTGGCGGCCGACGAAATCGAGCGCCGGGTCGCGACCGTGCTCGGTCGGCTCGCGCTCGCGGGCGCCGAGACGCTCCGACCCGAAAATCTGACCCTCGAGCAGCGTCGTCGCCTGGCGCTGGCGCGGGCGCTCGCCGTCGAGCCGCGGGTCCTCCTGCTGGACGAGCCTCTCGCCAACCTCGACCCGACGGCGCGCAAGGTGCTCCGGCTCGAGCTGACGAAGCTGCACCGCGACCTGGCGGTGACGACCGTGCACGCGACGCGGAACGCCGCGGACGCGCTGGCGCTCTCCGATCGCCTCGCGGTCATCGACGGCGGTCGCGTGCTGCAAATCGGCGAGCCGGCCGTGCTCTACCACCAACCGCAGAGCCGGGCCGTCGCCGAGGCGCTCGGGCCCGCGAGCTTTCTCCCAGTGCAGGTGGTCGAGGTCCGTGACCTCGGCGTCGTCGTCGAGACGCAGCGCGGCGACCGCGTGCCCGTCGCCGGCAGCGGCGCCTACCGGCTGGGCGATCGCGGGCTCTTGGTCCTGCGGCCGGAGACGCTCGCCATGACCGAGGCGGCCATGGCGCGGGGGCCGGGCATCCCCGGCCACGTCGCGTTGCGCGTCTTCGAGGGCGCCCGCCATCTGTACGAGATCGAGATCGGCACCAGTGTGCCGCTGCGTGTCGAGTTGCCCGCCGTGGGCGAAACGCGCGTGTTTCGCCTCGGCGACCGCGTACGCGTTGAAATGTCAAGCGAGACCGTCATCCTTGTCCCCGACGCCTGACGCCCCAAGCGCTCGAGATCCGCGAAGTTCTGTTCACGATGACGCTCTACCGGAGGCGGCGGGCGGGTGCGGTAGGGGGCGCCGGGATCCGTTCCCGCCTCGCCCGATGCGGACGTGATGCGCCCGGATGGAGCCCAGCCGCACCCGAGCAGCGCGCGCGTGCCGCGTGGTCCCGGCGCCCCCTACCGCACCCGCCCGCCGCCTCCGCCTGCTGCGAAGTTCCGGACGGGGACACTAGAGCGAGTAGGTGCGGTCCTGCTCGAGGATGGACACCCGGTCGCCCTCGATGCGCGCCAGCTCCTCGGAAACTTCCTCGTGGAATTGCGGCTTCACGTGGAAGATCCACACCGGAATGTCTGGCGGAAGCTTGTCGATCTCGCGCCGGATGAGCGCGGGGGTCATGTGCTTGGCGACCTGCGCGAGCGGGCCGAGCCGGTTCGGGAACGCGCACTCGAGGATGACCGCGCGGAGACCCCGGAGGCCACGGGCGGTCCGCCAGAGCGCCTCGGTTGGGCCCGTGTCGCCCGAATAGATGATGCCGGTCGAGCCGTCGTGCACGATGAACCCTGCGGTCGGCACCGTGTGGTTGACGGCGACGGGCGTGACCCAGAGATCGCCGACGCGCTGCTCGACGTCTTCGATCAGTGTCCGGTACTTGACGACGGGAACGTCAGGGTGGGGGATCTTGCTGAAGTCGGGCCAGAGCGTGTTGTTGAAGACCCCGGCACGGAGCGTGGTGATCACCGGATCGATGCTGGCGATCGTCACCGCGGCCCCGACCTCGCAGAACCCGAGGGTCTCGCTGAGGTACACGAGCCCCGCGATGTGATCCAGGTGGGCGTGCGAGACGATGGCGTGTTCGACCGCGAGCTGCTCGGGCACGGTGAGGGCGCCGCTGACGCTGCCGCCGTCGATCAGGATCTTGTCGTTGACGAGGAAGGCCGACGGCCGCTGCCCGAGACCTTCGCTGCCGAAGGCGCCGAGCACGCGAATCTTCATGCTCTCGCGATACTAGCACACACCGTTGTAAGATGACGTGGAGCGCATGGGCGACGAGACGTTCGACTACCCGACGATGGCGCGCGCGTTGATCCTGGGCGACAAGGACACCGTGGCCCGCAAGACGCGCGAGGGCCTCGACCTGTCGCTGGATCCGAAGGTGCTCATCTTCAAGGGGCTCATCCCCGGCATGGACGTCGTCGGCGAGAAGTTTCGTCGCAACGAGTACTACGTCCCGCAGGTGCTGCTCTCCGCGCGCGCCATGTACGCCGGGCTCGACCTGCTGAAGCCGCTCATCACCGCCTCCGCCCGCGGCGACGACTACCTCGGCATCGTCGTCATCGGCACCGCGCAGGGCGACCTGCATGACATCGGTAAGAATCTCGTCGCGATGATGCTCGAGGGCGCCGGGTTCAAGGTGGTGAACCTCGGACGCGACGTCGCGCCCGAGGTGTTCGTCAACGCGGTCGGCGAGCACGGCGCCAACATCGTCGGCATCTCGGCGCTGATGACGACCACCATGCCGGCGATGAAGCGCACGATCGACGCCCTGATCAAGGCCGGGCTGCGCGAGCGCGTCAAGGTCATGGTGGGCGGTGCGCCGGTGAGCCAGGCGTTCGCGGACGAGATCGGCGCCGACGGCTACGCCAAGGACTCCACGGCGGCCGTCGTCAAGGCCAAGGCGCTCGTCGGGACCGAGGTCGCCCCGTGAAGGCGCGTGGATGGGAGGTCGTCGAGCGGGTCCGCGACGGCGAGACGCTCGTGTTCGACGGTGGCTACGGGACGATGCTGTTCGCCGCGGGGCTGTCGAACGGGGCCTGCCCCGAGCTCTGGAACGACACCCACGCCGAGGTGGTGCGCGGAATTCACCGGGGATATTTCGACGCCGGCAGCCAGATCGTCGAGACGAACACGTTCGGCGGCACGCGACTCAAGCTCAACGAGTACAAGATCGGTGACCGCACGCGCGACCTGAACGAGAAGGGCGCCCGGCTGGCGCGGGCCGCGGCGCCGCGGTCCGGGTACATCGCAGGGTCGATCGGGCCGACCAGCCGCCTGCCCCTCGACTACGCGCTCGACGCGGGCGTCACCGACGAGGAGTATGTCGACACGTTCCGGGAGCAGGCGGAGGCGCTGGCCGAGGGCGGCGTCGATCTCTTCGCGGTCGAGACCATGATGTTCCCGCAGGAATGCACAGCCGCCGTCCGCGCCTGCAAGGCCGTGGCCGACCTGCCCGTGATGGCCACCATGTTCTTCCAGTACGAGGAGATCCACGATCGGGACCGCACGATGTGGGGGGAGAGCCCGGCGGAGGTCGCGAAGAACCTCGTCGCCGCCGGCGCCGACGTGATCGGCATGAACTGCGGCCGCGGTCCGGACCGGGCGATCGTGATCATCAGGGAGATGCGGCAGGTCACCGACGCCCCGCTCGTGGCGTATCCGAACGCGGGGCTTCCCATCACGACGGGCGACACCGTGACGTACGAGCTCGGTCCCGAGGAAATGGCGCGCGAGTACCCCGCGCTCCTCCACGTCGGGTGCAACATCGTGGGCGCCTGCTGCGGCTCGAACCCGGAGCACATCCGCCGGATCGCCGAGATCGTGAGCCGACGACGCCCTCCGAAGTGACCGCGCAGCTGTCCTCCGCGCCACGAGTCCTCACGGCGCTCCCGCTGGCGATCGACCCCGACGAAGTGCTCCGCTTCCAGGGATACAAGGCGTCCGTCGACACCCCCGGCCCGGAGGTGCTGGCGCTCTTCGCGGACGCGCTCGCCCTGGGGCAGAGCCTCATCACGCCGCGCGCCGTCGTCCGCTGGCTGGCGGTCACGCGGCAGGGCGCCGACACGATCGACGTCGGCGGCGTCACGTTGACGATCCCGGACGTCGGCCGCCTGTGGGGCCCGGTCGAATGGGTGGCGGCCGCCGTCTGCACGATCGGCGACGGGCTCGAGCGGCGCGCCGGCGAGCTGTGGGAGGCGCGCGAGCTCCCGCTCGCGGCGATGCTCGACAGCGTGGGATCGGGCGCCGTCGAGAGCCTGGCCGAGCACGTGAACGACCTCTTCTGCCAGGAGGCGATCCCCCTCGGCCTGCCGGTCACGAATCGGATGAGCCCCGGCTACGGGCGCTGGGACGTGGCCCAGCAGAAGCTGCTGTTCCGCGTGTGTCCGGGCGACCCGGTCGGTGTCAGCCTCAACGCGGCCTGCTTCATGACCCCCGTGAAGTCCATTTCCCTGATCGCCGCCGCCGGAGCCCGAGCGAGGGTCGACCACTACTTCAGCCAGTGCGCGCGGTGCTGGATGCCCGACTGCGCGTACCGCCGCCGGCCCGCCCGCCAGACCGTGCACCGGTAGACCGTGCGGCGTCACCCCCGGCCTACCGTCTCGCGGGGGCACGATCTGATACGATGCGGGGATGCGGCGGGATAACATCGTGCTCGTGGGATTCATGGGTGCGGGCAAGTCGATGTGCGGGCGGCTGCTCGCCCGACGTCTCGGGCGTTGCCTGGTCGAGACCGACGACATGATCGTCGCGCGCGAGGGCTGCTCGATCCCCGAGATCTTCCGCGAGGCGGGGGAGGAGCGATTCCGCCAGCTCGAGGCCGAGGCGCTCGAGGCCCTCAAGCTGAAGTCCGGCGAGATCATCGCGACCGGCGGCGGACTGCCGTGCCGCGAGGGCCGGATGGAGCTCTTGCGCGAGCTGGGAACCGTGGTGTGGCTCGACGGAGACGTGCGCGAGTTGCACGCGCGCGCGAGCCACATCGGAAACCGGCCCATGCTCGACGGACGGTCGATCGCGGAGATCGCAGAGCTGTATCGGGTGCGCCAGCCCTATTATCGGCGGGCGCACATTGCGATCGACACGACGGGGCTCGGCGCCGACCAGGTCGCCGCACGCGTCCTGGCCGCGCTGCGGGAAGCGCATGCCGTACGAGCTTAGCCGCCGCCTGGAAGCGGCGCCCCTCTTGTGCGACGGCGCGATGGGCACGCTGCTCTACGCGCGCGGTGTCTCGCTCGACGCGTGCTTCGACGTCCTCAACCTGAACACCCCGCGGCTGATCCAGTCGATCCACGCCGACTACATCGCCGCCGGCGCCGACTGCATCGAGACGAACACGTTCGGCGCGAACCGGTTCAAGCTCGCCGTGCACGGCCTGGACGGGCAGGTCCGCGAGATCAACCGCCGCGGCGTCGCGCTCGCCCGCGACGTGCGCGAGAGCTCGGGCCGCGACGTTCTCGTGCTCGGCTCGATCGGCCCGCTCGGGAAGTACCTGGCGCCGCTCGGAACCGTGACCGCCGACGACGCGCGCGCCGCGTTCCGCGAGCAAGCGGAGGCGCTGCTCGAGGGCGGCGTCGACGCATTCGTCGTCGAGACGTTCTCCGACCTCGAGGAGGTCGCGCTCGCGGTGATGGCGATCCGCTCGGTCACCGACGTGCCGATCGTCGCGCAGATGGCGTTCACGGACGACGGCGTGACGTTCACGGGCCGGCCGGCCGCAGAAGTGGCGCGCACCCTCCGCGCGCTCCCCCTCCAGGCGCTCGGGGCGAACTGCTCGGTCGGCTCGAGCACGCTCTACGAGGTGCTCGAGCAGCTGCACGCCGAGGCGGACGGCCTGCCGCTGGCCATCCAGCCCAACGCGGGGCTGCCGAGCCGGATTGGCGAGCGCCTCATCTATCTTTCGTCGCCGGCCTACATGGCGGAGTACGCGGAGCGCATGGTGGACGCCGGCGCACGGCTCGTCGGCGGCTGCTGCGGCACGACGCCCCAGCACATCGCGGCAATGCGCGACGTGCTCGACCGGAAGCGCCCGATCCAGCCCGGGACCCGACGCGCGGCGGTCACGGTCCGCCCGGTGACGGCCAGCGCGTCCCCCGGGCTTCACGTCGCCCGTCCCGCCACCGTGCTCGGACGCAAGCTCGCGGCCGGAGAGTTCGTCGTCACGGTGGAGCTGGATCCGCCGCGCGGCCACACCGCCGAGAAGCTCGTCCAGGGCGCAAAGCTCCTCCGGGAGCGCGGGGTCGACATCGTCGACATCAACGACGGCTCCCTCGGGCGGGTCCGGATGGCGGTGCTGCCGACCGCGCTCCTCGTGCGCGACGCGACCGGGCTCGACATCAACATGCACTTCACCTGCCGTGACCGGAACCTCATGGGCATCCAGGGAGACCTGCTCGGCGCCCATGCGCTCGACGTGCGCAATATCCTGGCGATGACCGGTGACCCGCCGCGCGCGGGCGACTACGCGGACGCCACCGCCGTCTTCGACGTGGACGGCGTGGGTCTGATCGAGATCCTCCGCCGGATGAACGAGGGGCACGACGCGACCGGCAGCAGCATCGGCGAGCCGACCTCGTTCTGTGTGGGCGCCGCGCTGAACCCGGCGGCCGAGGACGTCGCGCGGGAGATCGACCGCTTCCATCGGAAGGTCGAGGCGGGCGCGCGCTGGGTGCAGACGCAGCCCGTGTACGATCTCGAGCTCCTCGACCGCTTTCTCGACCGCGCCGGCGGCTCGCCCGTCCCGGTGGTGGTCGGGATCCTCCCGTTGCACAGCGCGCGGCACGCGGAGTTCCTTCACAACGAGGTGCCGGGCATCACGATTCCCGACGCGGTCCGCCGCCGGCTCCGCGAGGCGGGAGACAGCGCGCTCCGGGTCGGGATCGAGATGGCGCAAGAGCTCGTCCGTTCCGTGCGGCCGCGCTACGCGGGCGCCTATCTGATGCCCTCGTTCGGGCGCTTCGAGGTCGTGGCGGAGGTTCTCGATGCGATCCGCTGAGCTCGCGGCGCTCGGCCTCCGGGAGGTGACGGAGGCGATCCGCGCCGGAACCGTGAGCCCCGTCGAGCTGGTGGACGCGTGCCTTGCCAGGATCCGCGCGCTCGATGGCGAGCTCGGAGCGTGGGCCCACGTCGACAGGAGCGAGGCCCTCGCGACGGCGCGCGAGCGTCTGGCGGAGGCCCGCGCGGGGACGCTCCGGGGCCCGCTGCACGGCGTCCCGGTCGGCGTGAAGGACATCTTCGACGTCGCGGGCATGCCGACCACCGGCGGCGCCAAGCCCTTCGCCCACACCCGCCCGCGCGTCGACGCCCCGGCGGTGGCGCGCCTGCGCGCCGCGGGCGCGATCATCGTCGGCAAGACCGTGACGACCGAGTTCGCGTATCGCGATCCAGCGCCGACGCGGAACCCGTGGAATCAGGGGCACACTCCGGGAGGCTCGTCGGCCGGATCGGCGGCCGCCCTCGCGGCGCGGATGGTGCCGCTGGCGCTCGGCTCCCAGACGGTCGGCTCGGTGCTGCGGCCGGCCGCCTATTGTGGTGTGGTCGGCTTCAAGGGCACGCACGGGCTGGTGCCGGTCGCCGGCGTCATCCCGCTCGCGTGGTCGCTCGATCACGTGGGCGTGCTCACCCGGAGCGTCGCCGACGCCGCCCTCGCGATGTCCGTGCTCTCGGGAAGGGACCTCGATCCGGTGCCCGTGACTGCGCCGCGCCTCGCGCTCGCGCCCGAGCTGTTGGGCCGCGCCTCGGGCGAGGTCGCGGGCCACGTCGAGGCCACCGCCGACGCGTTTCTCCGCGCCGGCGCGACGGTGTCGAAGGTCGAGCTCCCTCCATCGTTTCGCGGGAGCCACGCCGCGGGACTGACCGTGCTGGAGGTCGAGGCCGCCGCCTATCACGCCCGCTGGTTCGGCAAGCACGGTGGCGACTACGGCCCGGAGATGCGGAGCCTCGTCGAAGCCGGGCTGCGCCACTCGGCGACCGCGTACGTCGACGCGAACCGCGCCCGCCTCGCGTTCCGCGACGACGTGATGCCTCTGCTGGCGGCGCACGACGCGCTGCTCTGTCCCACGGCGCCCGCGCCCGCGCCGTCTGGACTCGGGTCCACGGGCGACGGCTCGCTCTGCGCGCCGTGGAGCAATGCCGGCGTTCCGGCGATCTCGCTGCCGAGCGGGATCGCCGCGTCGGGGCTCCCCCACGCCATCCAGCTCGTCCAGGCGGCGAGAGGGTCGGCGCGCCTCCTCGGGGTGGCCGCGTGGTGCGAGCGGGTGCTCGCATTCTCGCAGGCGGCGATCGTCTAGCTCGCCCCCGCCCGTGCTTGATCTCAAGATCGAGGGTGCGCAGGTCATCGACGGCACCGGGCGCCCGGGGGCCCGAGCGGACGTCGGGATCATGGACGACCGTATCGCGGCGATCGGCGATTTGCACCGCGAACCCGCCGGGAGCAACCTGCACGCGTCGGGAAAGGTCGTGGCACCCGGCTTCATCGACATGCACTCGCATTCGGATTGGCGACTCTGGGAGAACCGCCGCGCCGAGTCCAAGGTGAGACAGGGCGTGACCACCGAGGTGGTCGGCAATTGTGGATTTTCACCCGCACCGGTCTCGGACGAGTTCCTGGACGACCTGCGCGGATTCGCGCTCCACGTGCCGGCGGGCATGGACTTCCGCTGGCGCTCGGTCGGCGACTACCTCCGGGCGTTCGACGCGAGCGGCACAGCCGTCAACGTGATCCAGCTCATCGGTCACGGCACTCTCCGGGTCGCGGCGATGGGCTTCGCGAGACGCGCGCCGACGCCGGCCGAGCTCGGCCTGATGCAGACACTCCTCGCCGACGGGATCGAGGACGGCGCCTGGGGACTCTCGACCGGACTCATCTACGCGCCGGGCTCGTACGCCACGACCGAGGAGATCGTCGCGCTCGCCACCGTCGCCGGACGCCATCGCGGCTTCTACGCGAGCCACATCCGGGGGGAAGGGGCGACGCTGCTGGACGCCGTGCGGGAGGCGATCCACGTCGGGCGCGAGGGCGACCTGCCGGTGCAGATCAGCCACGTGAAGGCCGCCGGCCGGCCGAATTGGGGCAAGGTGGCGGACGCGCTCGAGCTCGTCGACGCCGCGCGCGCCGAGGGACTCGACGTCATGGCCGACGTCTACCCGTATACCGCATCGAGCACGACGCTCCGGACGCTCCTGCCGGACTGGGCCCTCGAAGGCGGGATCGACGCCATGCTCACACGCCTCGCCGACCCGGACGTCCGCGCGCGCATCCGCCGCGACGTCGAGGCGCCGGCCACCGGCCCGGGCCTGCTTGACCGCATCGGGTGGGAGAACATCATGGTCGCCTCGTGCACCCGTTGCAGGGACGCCGAGGGACGGCGGATCTCCGAGCTCGCGGCCAGCCGCGGTATGGACGCGTTCGACGCCGCGTTGGAGCTGATCATTGCCGAGGGCGGCAAGGGGTCCATGATCCTTTTCCAGCTCGACGAGCGCGACCTGCGGCGGGCCCTTGTGCACCCGGCGGTGATGATCGGCTCCGACGGCTCGGCGCTCGCGCCGTACGGTGAGCTGGCCGCGGGCAAGCCGCACCCCAGGAGTTACGGCACCTTCCCGCGCGTCCTGGGGGAGTACGCGCGCGAGGAGCGCGTGCTGACGCTGCCTCAGGCAGTTCACAAGATGACGGCGCTCCCGGCGCGCCGCCTCGGGCTCAAAGACCGGGGTGTCGTCGCGGTCGGGGCGAAAGCCGACCTCGTGGTGTTCGACGCGCGCCGCGTCGCCGATCGCGCGACGTACCAGGAGCCCCACCAGTACCCGTCGGGCATCGAGCACGTGCTCATCAACGGATGCTTCGTCATCAAGGACGGTGAGCACACCGGGAGCCTCCCGGGGCGACTGCTCACGCCGGCGTGATGGCATGACGAGCGCGCGAGCGTTTCACGACCTGGTGACCGTGATCTCCGCCGCTCCCTCGGTGACGGAGGGGCTCGCTGGGACCCTGCGCCGGCTGGTGGACCTGACCGGCGCCACGGCCGGTGCCCTCGCGTTCCGGCCGCGGTACCAGGCGCCCATCGTCGTCACCGCCCGCGCCGGGCGCGCACCCGTTGCGCTCCGGCACTGGCTGTCGACGGTCGCCTCGACGCCGTCGCGCGGCACGCGACTCACGCGCATCGTGCCGCCGGGCGCGTCCCGGAGCCGGCCCGCGGCGCTGCTGAGGATGCCGCTCGGCTCGCCGAGCGGGCGCGTCGGCGAACTGGTCCTGCTCGGTCGAATCGGGGGCCTGACGGCGGCGACGATGCCGGTGGGCTTCCCGCATGAGCTCGGGACGGCCATCGTCCATCGGTGCGATCGTGAGCGGCTGGCCCTGCGCGCGTCCGTGCTTGACAGGATCACGGGGCTGCTCACGTCGCGCCACACGCTCGACGAGGTGTTCGCCGCGTTCGCCGAGGGCGCGGCCAAGCTCGTGCGGTTCGACGCAATCAACGTGTTGCTGCGCGACGCCGAGCGCGGTGAGTTCGAGGTCATCGACCTGTCGGCGCCGGGATTTCCGGCGCGCCCGCCCCGCGGGACGTGGATGCCGCTCGAGGGGACGCTGCTCGCGCGCGTCGTGGCCACCGGCGCCCGGGTGCGGGTCGACGACCTCGCGCGCGAGCCGGCGCCCGAGGCGAGCCTCCGCGTGTTCGCCGCCCTCGGCTACCGTGCGGTGGCGCTCGTCCCCCTGACATCCGGCGGCACTGTGTTGGGGGCGGTCACGCTCGCGGCCGCCAGTCCCGGAACCCTCGACGACATGGACCTCGATGTGGTCGCCGAGCTCGCGCGCCCTCTGGCCCTGGGGATCGAGCAGCGGCGCCTCGCCGACGAGAGCGTTCGGGGCGCGCGGGAGACGCGCGCGCTCCTCGCGGCGGGCCGGGCGGTCACCGCGAGCCTCGACGTCGGCCGGACGATCCAGGTCCTCCTGAAGGAGGCGCGTGGCGTCCTCGGCGTCGACTCGTGCGGCCTGGCGACGATCGATCCCGCGACGGACGAGCTGGTGATGGTCGCGAGCCTCGACATGCCGGCGGTAACGGTGTCGACGGTCCGATTGCGCCCGGGTGAAGGGGTCACCGGGCTCGCGGTCCAGCAGCGACGTCCGATGCAGAGCCGCGACCTCTGGGCCGACGCGCGCGCGAAATTTCCGCAGCTCTCACGCACCACCGGCTTCCGCTCGATGCTGGTGGCGCCGCTCCTCATCGGCGACCAGGCGATCGGCGCGATCACCGTCTTGCGGCACGACGTCCACGAGTTCTCGGCGCACTAGGAGGAACTGCTGGTGGCGCTCGCGGACCAGGCGGCGATCGCGCTGGAGCATGCCC
>WNFU01002497.1_pt1 | contig 48916 bp, 52 predicted proteins | sample 5400121 | NCBI WGS metagenome assembly WNFU01 (sample SAMN13153360, study PRJNA577476) | soil metagenome | isolation source: 100 cm soil or saprolite under grassland replicate 1 | place: USA:California | collected 2016-06-15 | reverse complement strand
CGGCGGCCGCACGTGGCGTCGCCTCGGGCTTCCTCCGGTCTAATCGACGGGAAGCTCGGCGACGCGACGCTCGATCTCGTCGCGAATCCTGCGCACGGTCTCGAGGTCCTCTCCCGCCGGATCCTGCAAATCCCAGTCGACGTAGCGCTTCCCGGGAATGACCGGGCAGGCATCGCCGCAGCCCATCGTGACGACGACCTCGGCCCACTCCGCGTCCGCCTGCTCGAGCCTCTTCGGCACTCGATCGGCGAGCTCCGGCATCAGCTCCGCAACCTCTGGATGGACATGCTCCGCAGGTGTCGTTCCCGCCGACCGGGCACTGCCTCCGCGCCGCTCGTAGAGCGCCTGCGCCATCTGCGACCGGCCCGCGTTCTGCCGGCAGACGAAGAGGATCGTGGGCTGGGAGAGCTCGAACGTCTCCGTCAGGTCGCACACGCAGACCTCCTCCGCCGCCGCGAGGCGGTTGACGATCGCGACGCGCGTGGGGTCGGCGAGCGCCTTGAACCGGGCTGCAAGCTCGTCGCGCTCCTGTTCGGAGAGCGGCTCAGTCGCAGGCCCGCAGCAGATGACGGGGAGCACGGCAAGAGTCTTCATTGACAACCATCAATATAGCAGCTAGGCTGCGGACTCTGGTTGGATCGAGAAACGTCGATGAAGGGAGCGCGATGAGCACCGACCTGAAGGAGGAGATCAGGGCCCGCTATGCCGAGGCGGCCCTCGGCGCAGCCGCCGGCTGTGGCTGCAGCGGCGATTCGTGTTGCGAGGACAACGGTTGCTGCGGCGATGCCGGCCCGGGGGCCTTTGGCGCCGCGCTCTACGACCCCGAGCTGCAGGGCGAGGTCCCCGAGGCCGCGGTCCTCGCCAGCCTCGGCTGCGGAAACCCGACGGCGGTTGCCGAGTTGCGCGAAGGCGAGGTCGTGCTCGACCTGGGATCCGGCGGCGGCATCGACGTCTTGCTGTCGGCCAAGCGGGTGGGACCGACCGGTCTTGCGTACGGCGTCGACATGACCGACGAGATGCTCGAGCTCGCACGCCGCAACGCCGCCGAGGCGGGCGTGACGAACGCACACTTCCTCAAGGGTGAGATCGAGAACATCCCTCTGCCCAGCGAATCGGTCGACGTCGTCATCTCGAACTGCGTCGTCAACCTCTCGACGGACAAGCCGAGCGTGCTACGAGAGATCCACCGCGTGCTCCGCCCCGGCGGCCGTGTCGGCATCTCCGACGTCGTCGCCGAGGACCGACTGTCGCCGGACGATCGAGCCGAGCGCGGCAGCTACGTCGGCTGCATCGCCGGTGCACTCTCGAAGGCAGAGTACGAGCAACGACTCGCGGAGGTGGGCTTCGGTGACGCCTCCGTGCGCTTCACGCATCGCGTCGCAGACGGCATGCACAGCGCGATCGTGCAAGCAACTAAACGTTGAAGCGCACGTTCAAGACATCGCCGTCCTGAACGAGGTACGTCTTGCCCTCGAGTCGCTGCAGCCCGCGCCGCGCCGCCTCGGTGTGTGAACCGGCCTCGACGAGGTCGTCCCAGCGGATCACCTCGCAGCGGATGAAGCCGCGCGCGAGATCGGTGTGAACCGTCGCTGCAGCTTCGAGGGCTGTCTGGCCGCGGCGCAGCGTCCACGCACGTGTCTCCTTGTCCCCGGCGGTGAAGAAGCTGATCAACCCGAGCTCGTCGGTCAGGCGGCGGACGACCTCCTCCAGCGCCGAGGCGCCCTCGCGAAAGGCGGCGGCCTCGTCGGCGCCGAGCTCCGCGAGCTCCGCCTCGAGCTTGAGATCGATACCCGAGGGACCGTTCTCGACCGCGAGCAGCGGCTTGGCGGTCAGAGGCTCGAGCTCCGCCGGCAGGTCGCCCGGCGAGTCGGCCAGCGAGCCGCCGCCGTCGACATGGGAAAGCAGCCGTTCCAGCTCCCCCACCTCCTGCTTCAGCCTGAGCTCGCCGGATTTCGCTTGCTTGGCGACTCGCTCGAGTCGTCGCTCGACGTGATCGCGGTCGGCCACGAGCAACTCCAGGCGCAGCGTCTCGAGATCGTCCGCCGGCACACGCGTCCCGGAGAAGCCGTCGAGGACGACGAGGAGCGCGTCGACCTGACGCAGGTTTCCCAGCAGCTCCGGTCCGGTGCCGCGTACTTCCACGACGCGGATCGCAGCCGGCGTCACCTTGCGCGGCCGGATCACTTCCGCGATGCGCGAGAGACGGGGATCGGGAATCGACGCCATGCCGACGTCGCCCGTCGCGCGTGCACCGGTCAGCGCGTGAAAGAGCGTCGACTTCCCGGAGCTCGGCAGCCCGACGATGCCAACCTCGAGCGCCAAGCTACTTCTCGGAGCTTGCTATGTGCTTTTGCAGCGAGACGAGAGCGCGGTGCTGGAGCGACTTGATCGCCCCCTCGGTCTTCCCGAGGATCGTCGCCACCTCGGCATTCGGCAGGTTGAAGACGAACTTGAGTGTCAGTACCTGTTGCTGTTCGTTTGAGAGCCCTTCGATCAAGTCGAGCATGCTTTGACGGCCGATCGTGTGCAACGCCGCGACCTCGGCCGAGGGCTCGGACTCGCCGACCGGTTCCGGCACTTCCTCCTCGGGCTGCCAGCGGCGCGTCGCGCGAAAGTGATCCATTGCAAGGTTGTGCGCGATCCGGAAGAGCCACGCGGAAAACGGTGCCGCCCGCCAGCGGAACTGCTTGATCGACTCGAGCATCTTCAAGAAGGTCTGCGTGGTCAGGTCCTCGGCGTCGTGGCGGTTGCCGACGCTCATGTGGAGATAGCTGTAGATGCGGTCGAAATGAAGGAGGTAGAGCTCCTCGAGCGCGGTCCGGTCGCCTCCCTGGGCGCGCTCGACGAGGCGGCGCACCTCTTCCGTCGATTCCCTGGCCGGGCGCGCCGGAGCGTGAGTGGCTTCCTTGGCCATCAACGATGAGATGCCCCCCTCGTGGCGGGGTCTAACTCCCGGCTCAGGGGGCGGCAGCTCCGAAGCCAACCCGGCCCTCCCGGGCGAAGCGCTTCACGTAGACCACGCGCTGGAGGGCGATCGTGTACCGGCCGTCCTCCGCATCGAGGGAGAGAGCCGCCTCGCCCGTCCCGGCGCGCAGGTCTGCAGACCCGAGCGCCTGCTCCAGCGCGTCCGCGCTCGCGGGCGTGACCAGGGCGCCCATGATCTGGCCCCCGTCGAAGGCGACCTCGATCCGGACGCGGTCGAGGCTAGCCAGCCGAGACCACCTCCGAGAGCACGCCGTGCACGGAATCCGGGTGCACGAAGGCGACCTGGAGCCCGAACAGGCCCTCGCGTGGACGCTCGTCGATCAGGTCGGCTCCCGCGTCGGTGAGGTCGGCAAGGGTCGCGTCGAGATCGGCGACCTCGTAGGCAACGTGGTGCATCCCGGGTCCGCGCTTTGCGATGAAGCGACCGACCGGTGTCTCCTCGCCGAGCGGCTCGAGCAGCTCGACCCGGCCCTCGCCGATGCGGAGCGAGGCGGCGCGCACTCCTTGCGCCTCCACGGTTGCGCGGTGCTCGACCTCCGCGCCGAAGAGACGCACGTAGGTCGCGAGTGCGCTGTCGAGGTCGTCGACCGCGACACCGAGGTGATGGATCCCCCGCGCTTCCACGGGTCGATGCTATCTCGTGGTTCTCGGCGAACGCGCCCGGTGACGCGTAGGGCCTAGCCCTCGCCGGGCAAGGCGACGACTTGTGGCGTCCCGACGGTCTCGGACGCCCAGGATTCCGCGTCGACGTCGGCGAGTAGTTGCAGAACTTCCTCGCGGACGAGCGTCTCCTTCTCCAGCAGTGACTGCGTGAGGCGATCGAGCGGTGCGCGATGCTTCTCGAGCAGCCGAACGGCCTCCGTGTAGGCCTCGTCGGTCAGCCGCGCTTGCTCGTTGTCCCGGAGCCGCTTCGTGTCTTCGGAAAGGGCGTAGTTGTCGGCCCGCATGGTCCGTGATGTAACGAAGTCCGACATGCCCCATTCAAACACCATTGCGCGCGCGATCTCCGTCGCCTTCTCGAGGTCGCTCGCGGCCCCGTTCGTCACGCGGCCGAACACGACCTGTTCCGCTGCCCGCCCGGCGAGTGCGATCTTGAGCATGTCGATCAGCTCTTCCTTCGTCTCCATGTAGCGATCTTCCGAAGGGAGATTGAGCGTGTAGCCCAAGGCGTTTCCACGCGACACGATCGTGACCTTCTGGACCGGCGCGATCTCGCCCATCAGGTGCGACATGAGTGCGTGGCCCGCCTCGTGGGCGGCGAGGATGCGTCGCTCCTTCTGCGTCAGCACCTTGCGCTGCTGGATCCCGGCGACGACACGCTCGATCGCGCCGTCGAAGTCGCTCGCCGCGATGTACTGCGCCTTTCGCCGTCCCGCGAAGATGGCCGCTTCGTTGGCGATGTTGGCGAGATCCGCGCCCGTCAATCCCGAGGTCTGACGGGCAAGCACGGCGAGGTCGACGTCCGCCGCGAGTGGCTTGTTGCGCGTGTGGACCTGAAGGATCGCCTCGCGTCCGTTGAGGTCCGGCGGGCCGACGAGCATCTGGCGGTCGAAGCGTCCAGGGCGCAGCAGCGCGGGATCGAGGTCCTGGAGGCGGTTCGACGCACCCATGACGACGACCTGGTCGGCGGGCGAGAACCCGTCGAGCTCGACGAGGAGCTGGTTGAGAGTCTGGTCCTGCTCACGGGTGAACCCCTGTCCCGTGCGCGCAGCGCCGACGGCGTCGATCTCGTCGATGAAGATGATCGAGGGTGCGTTCTTCCGCGCTTCCTCGAAGAGCTTCCGCATGCGCGACGCGCCGAGCCCGACGAACATCTCGACGAACGCGGACGCGCTCTGCGAGTAGAACTTCGCGCCGGACTCGCCGGCGACACCCTTCGCAAGCAAGGTCTTCCCTGTTCCCGGCGGGCCGTACAGAAGAATCCCCTTGGGCACCTTCGCGCCGAGCTGCTCGAAACGCTTGGGGTGCCGAAGGAAGTCGATGACCTCCTGCAGCTCCGCCTTTGCCTCTTCGACGCCGGCGACGTCGGCGAGACTGCCCGAGCCGTCCGAGCCCGCCTCGAGGTGCGTCGGCTTGACGCGCGGCATCATCTGCAGCGTCCGCCAGAGCAGATAGACGATCGCCATCATGCACAGGAAGAACAGAAGCGGCAGCCACTCGCCTGCGTACGCAGGGATCTGGTGAATCCAGGAGGCGCCCAGCACGAAGCCTGCATCGGCAGGAGCGCCGCAGAGCCTTAGCCCAGGCTCGAGACGACCTGTTCGACCGTGGTGAACTCGACGCCCTGCTCGCGCCAGGCGGCGGTACAGGCCTCGACCCGGCTCTCGTCCAGGCCTCGGGCCGCATCCTCGACGAAGCGCACCTTCCGGCCCCGCTCGAGGAACCCCCGGATGGCCGCGTCGTCACAGACGTCGGTCGCGACCCCGAAGACGACGATCTCGTCGGGATCGAGCCGCTCGAGCAACCGGTCGGTGTTCGGGTTCGTGAAGACGTCGAAGCTCTTCTTGAGCAGGAGGAACTCGCGGCCCTCGAGATAGCGCTCGGGGAGCGATTCGAGCGTGATCGGAACCGGATCTTCCTGCTCGGTCTCCAGGATCTTGCGCGCCCCGCGCGTCCCGCGCAGGCAGTGGGGCGGATATGTCGTCCGGAGGTCGGGATGCTCCGAGATCTCGTCGTCGGTCAGCTCGTGATCGTCGGCCGAGGCGACGTGCACCAGGTCCGCCCCACGCGCGGCGTCGACGAGCCGCTTCATCGCCGGCGCGGTCGCCTCCGCGCCCGGGACGTACAGCTTCCCGTCCGGGAGCATGAAGTCGACCTGGGTGTCGACGTCCCAGAGGATCACTCGACGAGCGCGAGCCGCGGATTCGGCTTGTACCGGCGACCGACCTTCGCGGCCGGACGCCCGTCGGTGAGGACGATGTCCGCGGTGAAGTCGTTGGAGCCGCGGATCAGGGACGAGCCGACGCCGTAGGCGTCGACGGGAACGTCCTTCTCCTCGAACTCGCGGATCTTCTCGATCGTGAATCCGCCGGAGGCGACGATGTTCACCTGCTCGAAGCCGTCCGCATCGAGGGCGTCCCGAACCTTGCGAACGAGGCGCTCGTTGACGCCGATCGGCTTGAAGTCGCCCATCTCGTCCCACAGGGAACGGTCGACCAGCGACTCGGACGTGTCCAGCCGCACACCCCACAGTCGCGGGCCGAGCGCGCGTGCGACCTCGAGCGCGGTCTGGACGGAGTGGTTCTCGAAGTCCACGAGCACGGTGATGTTGACGTCGTCGCTCGCCCACGCGGCGAACTTCGTCGCGGCGAGGACGGTGTTGCCTCCGTACGAGGCGATCAGCGAGTGCGGAACGGTCCCGATGCCCCGGCCTCCCCACCACGACGCCTGCTCGTCGGTCGTCACGCCGACCGGCGCGCCGACAATGCGGCCGGCGACGTAGGCGGCATAGCCGTCGCCCGTCTGGACGCGATGGTGGTCGTGGCGCGCCGGCATGAAGATGATCGGCTTGCCGTTGGCGGCTTCCAGCACGCGAACGGTGTTCGTCGTGATCAGCGTGCGCCGCGCGAGCACGCCGAGGTACAGCGTCTCGAGGTGCGCGAACAGCGTGTAGTCGCCCTCGATCGTCATCACCGACTCCCACGGCTCGATGCGGTCGCCGTCGTAGAGCGCGTGCACGGTGAGCGAATCCCAGTCGTGCGAGCAGAGCTTGAGGATTGCGAGCGCCTCGTCCATGCCGCCGAGAAAGGAGTTCTTCTTCTGGAACACCTGCATCACGACGCGCGGGAATCTGCCGTCCCGCAGGAGCGCTGCGCGCGCGTGGTTGAAGTATGCGTCCGTGTAGTAGCCCTCGCGCATCTTCTCGACGGGGAGATCGAAGACCTCGGGCGCCAGGCGTTCGCGCGTGCGTTCCTCGACGGCCATCGTCAGTCGTGCTCGAGCCGAAGGCAGGCTGCGAGCGCCGCCTCGGCGACCTCGATCTGCTCGGGCGTCGGCTCTGCGGTCGCCACTCGATGCTGAAGCTCGTGGCCCGGCTTGGCGAGGGCGCGGGCGAGCCGCTTCTCGGGATTGCGCACCATCCAGCCGAAGATCTCCGTCGACGCTGCGAGCGCGACGAGTTGCGCGCCCAGACGCACGGGCGTACGGATGTGCACCGGTGCACGCGACGCGAGCGTGTTGGCAAGCGCTGTCGTGGCCAGCAGAGGCCCGAGCAAGTGAGAGCCGCAGCGCTCGTGCTCTCGCGGTGCATGCTCGCCGTGCTCGTAGCTGCCGATCGAGATGTGCTCGGCGCCGTGGTACGCGGCGACGTCGGGCCCGCGAAGGGCGAGCGCGGCAGGCGCGACCGAGAGGAGGCCGCCGACGAGCTCCCGGGCGGCGGGTCCGACATTGGTGGAGTCGCGCACGAGCTTGACGACGACGGCGCCGCCGAGCATGGCCGCCAGGACGGCGGGGCGCTGGAAGGGCAGCCGCGCTTCAGGGAGCGCCTTGCGGATCTGAGGTATGAGCGCCATGGCGTCCAGCAGGCGGGCGGGGCCGCGGAGCAGGGGACTCTCGATCGCGGCGCCGCTGAATCGCTTCCTCCGCGCGGCCACCTCGAGGCGGCCGTCGTCCGTCCGGATCGCGCACGCCCAGGAGGTGGGCCCGTGCACGAGCACCCCGTTGGCAAGGGCCATTCCGCCCAGCCGGACCTTTTCCTCGCTCATGAGCTCGAGGTTATCGACTCAGAGTCGAATTCCGCAAATCACGCCGCGAGCACGGTCTGCGCCGCGTGGCGAAGGAAGGAGACGCCGAGCTCCAGGTCCTCGACGGGGACCCGCTCGTCCGCGGAATGGATCAGCCGGGCAGCGAGCTCGGCGTGCATGACGCGCGAGGGGAAGAAGCCGTAGGCAACCGTCCCGAAGGCCTCGCGAAACCAGTGGCTGTCGGTGAAGCCGGCCACGCAGATCGGCGCGGCGCGCGCCCCGGGCTCCACTTCCTCGACCCAGCTGCTGACGGCCTGCCAGAGCGGCGTGTCGAGCGGCGAGCGCGTCCCGCCGTGAGCCTCGAGCACCTCGAGGCCGTAGTCACCCTCGCCGAGCAGCTCCCGAACGACAGCCTGGCCCTCTTCGGGCGTCATGCCGGGCAGGAGGCGGGAGTCGACCGTGACGTCGCAGAGGGCAGGAACGACGTTCCGCTTCTGGGAGGCCGTCACCATCGTCGGCGTGATCGTCATGGACAGGAGCGGCTCGACCATCTCGCCGAAGTGCTCGCCGATCGCGCCCGCACGCTCGAGCGCATCCTCGGGCGACGCCGGCTTCTCCCCGGTCACGGCTTCGAGCAACGCCTCGACCTCCGGCGTCAGCCGCTGCTCGGGCTCGTACTCTCCGAGCGCGGTGATCAGACGCGCCGCTTTGACGAGCGCGTTGTCCGCGATCCCCGGCATCGAGGCGTGACCGCTGCGCCCGCGCACACGGAGGCGGAACGGCGCGCTCATCTTCTCGGCGACCGAGCAGATGTAGAAGGGCTTCCCGCCGAGCTCGAGCCGATCCCCCGAGCCTTCGTTGATGCAGTAGTCGCAGCGCACGGCCTCGGGGTGCGCCTCGCAGAGCCACTGCGCACCGAACCCCGCCCCGACCTCCTCGTCTGCGGTCGCCGCGAAGACCAAGTCGCCGGACGGCGTGAAGCCTTCACGCGCAAGTGACGCGACGGCGACCGCGCTCGCCGCGACCTGACCCTTCATGTCGAGCGCGCCGCGTCCCCACACTTCCCCGTCGCGCAGCTCGCCGCCGAATGGATCCGCCGCCCACTCGGCCGGATCCGCGAGCACGACGTCGGTGTGCGAGAGGAAGAGCAGCGTAGGTCCGCCGCTGCGGCCGGGGATGCGCGCGACGAGATTCGCGCGCTCGGGAATCTTTGCGTAGAGCTCGCACGCGACCCCGCTGTCCTCGAGGTACGCGCGCAGCAGCTCGGCGGCGGCGGTCTCGTCCCCGGGCGGATTGGTCGTGTCGACGCGGATGAGCTCCTGGAGGAGCTCGGTCACCTCGGCCCTCAGCGTCTGCGTCGCCGGCAACGCCATCAGTCGCCGCCCTCCTCCTCTTTCGAGCGTGCCGTCAGCTGATTCCGCGCCCGCCAGAGCGACGGGAAGAAGTTGTGATGGATCATCTTGCCGAGCACCTCGACCGGCGTTCCCTGCGTGCCCACCACCTGGTCGCCGATGATGCGCGCGACGACCTTGTAATGGCGAATGCGCCACATCGTGATCCGCTCGTCCCACTCGATCAGAGCCTCCGCGAGCTGGTACAGCTCCTCCTGCTCCCGCCCCCGGACGTACAGCTCGACGAGATCCAAGCCCGCTTCGGCGACGGCGGCGTCGAAGGCCTCGCCGAGGGGCGGCGTGACCCGGCGGACTTCCCGAAACCCTGGTGAGTCGAAGCCGCTCCCATGGCCGAGGACACGCCTGATCGTCTGGTACTCCCACGGCGACATCTGCTCGAGCATGTCGAGCTGCCGGGTGACGAACTGGACGCAGAGGGACGCGCGCCGAAGCAGGCGGAGCGCCGCACCGATCTCGCCGGCGCGGACATGTGCGGTCGCACGTGCGACCTCAGACGTGCCGAGCTTGAGCCACAGCTCCGAGGACTGGTGGACGGTCTGGAACAGCAGCTCGTCCGGATGAATCTGCTCCTCGGGCGTCTTCTGCAGGGCGAGCAGGTCGTCGGTACGAAGGTAGCGTTCGTAGTCCGACGCGCCCTTCCCGGGCAGGATCGGCTCGGAGAAATCCTCGTGCGTCTCGGTTGCCACGGGACCCTGCGGAGCATACTTCTCCTGCAATGAGCGACCTCTTCTCCGATGCGGCAGAGCAGCGGCTGCCCGAGGTCGCACCCCTCGCGCTGCGCATGCGACCGCAGACGCTCGAGGAGTTCGTCGGTCAGGAGCACATGCTCGGGGAGGGATCGGCCCTCCGAGTCGCGATCGAGCAGGACCGCGTCGGCTCGGCGATCTTCTACGGGCCGCCGGGCAGCGGGAAGACGACGCTGGCGCGCATCATCGCGCGCGTGACGGGAGCGGCCTTCGAGGAGCTTTCCGCGGTCTCGGCCACGGTGGCGCAGGTGAGAGAGGTCCTCGCGCGTGCGCGCGAGCGGCTCGGAGCCAACGGGCAGCGGACGATCCTCTTCCTCGACGAGATCCACCGCTTCAACAAGGCCCAGCAGGACGCACTTCTCCCCGGTGTCGAGGAGGGCGTGATCACGCTGATCGGCGCGACGACGGAGAATCCCTACTTCGAGGTCAACTCGGCGCTCCTCTCACGAGCGCAGGTGTACGAGCTCGAGCCGCTGTCCCTCGAGGAGCTCGAGACGGTCGCGCGTCGCGGAGCGGCCGAGATCGGGGCCGAGGTTCCGGCTGACCTCGTGCGGCTCATCGCCACGCGGGCCGGTGGGGACGCGCGATCGGTCCACAACATCCTCGAGCTCGCGTGGCAGACGGCGCAGGCGGCGGGAGAGCCGTTGTCGGAGGCGCACGTCGAGGACGCCGCGCGCAAGCGGCCGCTCGTCTACGACAAGGCCGCGGACGCGCACTACGACTTCATCTCGGCGTTCATCAAGTCGATGCGCGGCTCGGATCCCGACGCGAGCGTCTACTACCTCGTCGCCATGCTCGAGAGCGGCGAGGACGCCCGTTACATCGCGCGGCGCATGATCGTCCTCGCTTCGGAGGACATCGGGAATGCGGATCCGCGCGCGCTGGTCGTGGCAGTCGCAGCGGCGCAGGCGGTCGAGCACGTCGGCCTGCCCGAGGCACGGCTCAACCTCGCGCAGGCAGCGATCTACCTCGCGCGCGCACCGAAGTCCAACGCGAGCTACACGGCGCTGAAGCGCGCGACGGCGGACGTGCGCGAGCGCGGCAACATCCGCCCGCCCAAGGCGCTTCGCGACGCGAGCTGGTACGGCAGGCAGCTCGGCCACGGCGAGGGCTACGTCTATCCGCATTCCGACCCGGAAGGGTTCGAGACGGACTATCTCCCCGACGAGCTGAAGGGCACGACCTACTACGAGCCGTCCGGGAGCGGCGAAGAGACCGCAGAGTGAAGCGCGCGCTCTTTGTCGCCTGTGTCGTGGCGTTGTTCGCCGCCGCTCCGGCCTCCGCAGCGATCTTCCTGCGGTTGACCGCGACCACGATCCACCGCGGTGGGCTCCTGCACCTCGCGGGCAACCCGGAGGCGATGCCGCTGTACGCGCTTCCGCTCGCTCGAGTGCCGCGCTGCATGCGCGACGGCGGTTGCGCGGAGCTGATGCGCAGGTCCAATCCGCCGACGAGACCGTTCGTCTTCATCGGCCGAACGCCAGGAAGCTCTCCCGGCTTTGCCGTCGTGCGCGCCTTCACGATTCGGGTGCCGCGCGAGCTTGCGCGGGGGCGCTACAAGCTCTTCGTCTGGTGCCGCCCGTGTGGCGGCTCGCTCATTCCAGTCGGCACCAACGCGTTCGGCCAGACCCTTCGCATCGTGCAGTAGCTCGGCTCGGTCAGAGCCACGCCGCATCCGTTCGGCCGTGATCCTTCCGTCACGCTGTCTCAGGCACGGTGTCTGACACCGGGCCGTGGCCCACGGTGACTGGTGCTGATCCGACGCTAGTCAGAGCCGCGCCGCGTTCGTTCGGCGGCCATCTTGCCGAAGCTGCCGCCGAGCTTTTCCCAGGCCCGGGCCACGCGTTCCGTATCGAACTCGACGCGGCGGAACTCGAACTGGCCGTCGTCGTGACGCAGCGCGTACGCCGCACGTACGTCGCCGTCCAGCGGCATGCCGACGCTGCCGGGGTTGATCAGCGTCGTGCCGTTCGGCCCCGAGCGGCGAAACTGGAGATGGCTGTGGCCGAAGACCACCGTCTCGTCGTGCACGCCGTTCAGCATCCGCTCGTCCTGCTTGTCTGGCTCAGCCGGAAAGCTCTCCGCGCACGAGAGCGGCGAGCCGTGCACGTACAGGACGCCGTCCAGCTCGGCCTGGGTCTGGAGCGAGAAGAGCCAGCCCTCGTCGGTGCCGAGCCCGGAGTCGCGCTCGCTCAACGCCTCGACCACCTCGGGCCGATCCAGAGGGGGCTCCCGCAGCCACTTCTCGCCGTTGCCGCGGATCCAGGTCGCGTTCGGTAAGGAGCGCAGCCGCTCGATCGTCTCGCGCGGCCAGGGCGACCACGACGCGAAATCGCCGCCGAGCAGATAACGACCGACGCCCGCGCGCTCGGCGTCCTCCAGCACCTCTTCGAGCGCGACCAGATTGCCGTGAATGTCGTACAGGACGGCGAGCACGCCTCGTTAGGCTCCCACAGGTGAAGATCGTCTGCCTCGTCAAGCAGGTTCCGCGCGCGGACTCGATCGAGTTCGACCAGGAGACGAAGCAGCTCCGACGCGAAGGCGTGCCGCTCCTGCTCAATCCCTTCGACGCCGCGGCGGTCGCGCACGCGGTGGCGCACAAGAAGAAGAGCAGGGGTGGCGAGGTAATCGCGATGACGATGGGACCGCCGCAGGCCGAGGAGGCCCTCCGCACTTGTCTGGCGCTCGGCGCGGACCGTTGCATCCATCTCTCCGACCGCGCCTTCGCGGTCGCCGACACGATCGGGACCTCGCGCACGCTGGCGATGGCGATCGAGAAGGAGGGCGGTGTCGACCTCGTGCTCTGCGGCCGCAAGACGACGGATTCCGAGACCTGGCAGGTGCCGCCCGAGACTGCCGCCTTCCTGCGCTGGCCACACCTCACGAGCGTCGTCGAGACGGAGCTCGTCGGCCGGCGGATCCGTGCTACCCGTCAGACCGATCATGGGTACGAGACGTACGACCTCGACGGCCCCGCCGTGCTCTCGCTCGGCTATGCCCGCGAAGCAGACGGGGTCGGCGAGGGCACGATCGACGTCTGGACCGCGGCGGATCTCGTCGACGACCTGCGCGAGAACGACAAGCGTTTCGGCCAGACCGGATCGCCGACGCGGGTGCTCGCCGTGCGAGACGTGACGCCGGAACGCGACGGCGAGCCGGCCGAGTCCGTCGACGCCGCCGTGGAGCGGATTCGCGCCCTCCTCGCGGAACGACGCGTCGCCCCCTCTTCATGGGACAAGCCCGAGCATCTCGCCGAGAAGCCGGGCAAGAGCTACGACTGCTGGACCTTCGTCGAGCGGGTGGGCCGCCGCCCCACGCGTGCGTCGCGCGAGCTGATCGGCAAAGGTCGCGAGCTGGCCGGCAAGCTCGGCGGAGAGAACGTCGCGCTCGTGCTCGGGCACGATGTCGACGTTCTGGCGCGGGAAGCTGCGCGCCACGGCGCCGAGCGCGTCATCGCGGTTCAGGACGAGCGGCTCGCGGACTACCACTCGGAGATCTGGAGCGGAGCGCTGCGGTCGGTCGTCGAGCAAACGCGACCGCACGTCCTGCTCTTCCCCGCAACGGCGACCGGTCGCGACCTCGGGCCGCGCGTCGCCGGCGAGCTCGAGCTGGGCATGACGGGCGACTGTGTCGGGCTCGATATCGCCCGCGGCGGTCGCCTGCTGCAGACGAAGCCCGCCTACGGCGGCAACATCGTCTCCGTGATCATGGGCTCGACGACGCCCCAGCTCGCGACGGTCCGTCCCCGCATGTTCGAGCCGCTCGAGGCCCGCGACGTCGAGGCGAAGATCGAGCGGATCGATGTCGGAACTCTCCCTGATCCCGTCGCACGTCTCGTCGAGCGAAAGGACGCGCCGGCCTGGGATCTCGACGAGGCGGACACCGTGGTCTGCGTCGGCCCGGAATCCGTCGAGCTCCCGACCCTGCCGGAGGGTGTCGCGCTCGGTGGAACGCGCGAGGTCTGCGCGGAGGGACTCCTGCCGGGAAACCGCCAGCTCGGGCTTTTCGGCCGACCCGTCGCGCCTCGACTGCTCGTCACCGTCGGCGTCCCCGGCGATTTCGAGCACCTGACCGGGTTCGTGAAGTCGAACGTGATCGTGGCGATCAACTCCACCCATGATGCCCCGATGCTCAAAGCCGCCGATGTCGGCCTCGTCGGCGACTGGCGGGAGCTGCTTCCCGCCTTGCTCGGGTCCGTCTGATGCTTCTGCAGCTGCACGAATGGGGCGATCGCACGGCCCCGCCGGTTGTTGCTCTGCACGGGATCGGCGGCTTCGGTCGTCGCTTCCGGAAGCTCGCTGACGAGCGGCTTGCCGCACGCTTTCGCGTCCTCGCACCCGACCTCCGGGGACACGGATCTTCTTCGTGGGAACCGCCGTGGACGATCGGAACGCACGCGGCAGACGTCGTCGAGACGATCGAGGACGCAGGTGTCGAGCGCGCGGTCTTCGTCGGTCATTCGTACGGCGGCCGCCTGATTCTCGAGCTCGCCGATCTCGAGCCGGAACGACTCGAGCGTGTCGTCTTGCTCGACCCTGCGATCCAGCTTCTTCCACACGTCGGCTTCGACTTCGCCGAGCGCGAGCGGACGGGCGGCACGTTCGCATCTCCGCAGGAAGCGATCGAGGAGCGGCGCTTGTACGGCGATCCGACCCCGCTCGAGTTCATCGACGAGGACGTACGGGAGCACCTCGTCCAGGGAAAGGACGGCCTCTACGGCTACCGGTACTGTCGCAGCGCGGTGATCACCGGGTACGGGGAGCTCTGCACGCCGCCTCCGCCGCCCGAGACGGTCCGCGTCCCGACGCTGCTGGTGCACGCGGGCCAGTTCGGGCTCGTGCGCGAAGAGCAAATCGACGCGTATCGCACGGTCCTCGGCGAGCTGATCGAGATCGTGGAGGTGCCCGGCGGCCACATGGTCTTCTGGGATGCGTTCGACGAGACGGCAGACGCCGTGCAGCGCTTCCTAGAGAATCCGCGCTCCTAGCGCGCTTGCGACGAGCTCGACCGCGAGCTTGCCGGTCTCGTTCTCGCGGTCGAGGATCGGGTTCACCTCGACGACGTCGAGCGACGACGCGAGGCCCGATTCCGCGACCAGCTCGAGCGCGAGGTGCGCCTCGCGGTACGACAGCCCGCCGCGCACCGGAGTTCCCACTCCGGGAGCCACGTCCGGATCGAGCGCGTCCATGTCGAGGCTGACATGCACGAATCCCGGCCCCGCGACGTGCGCGAGCGCCTCGCGAACGGCACGCTCGACGCCGAGCCGATCCACGTCGCTCATCGTGAAGACTCGCGCGTCGAGCTCGCCGAGCAGCTTCCGCTCGCCCTCGTCGAGCGCACGCACCGAGACCAGCGCAACGCGACCGGGAGCGAGGGCCGGCAGCCCCCATCCGTCGTCGAGAAAGCGGTCGCCTGCCAGCCCGAGCGCCGCGGCGAGCACCATGCCGTGGACGTTGCCGCTCGGGCTCGTCTCGGGGCTGTTCAGGTCGCCGTGCGCATCGATCCAGATCGCACCGCCCGGACCGTGTACCGCCCGCAGTCCGGCCAACGTCCCGAGCGCAACCGAATGGTCGCCGCCGAGCACGACAGGCAGGAACTCGTGGCGCACCGTCTGCTCCACGAGTCCCGCAATGCGTTCGCAGGTCTCCTTGATCTGCGGAAGAAAGCGCGCCTGCTCGTCGGCGACCGCGATCGCCTCGGCGACAGCCGTCTCGACGTTTCCCAGGTCGACGTATTCGTGTCCAAGGTCTGCGATCCGAGCGGCGAGACCCGCGTAGCGGATCGCAGACGGACCCATGTCAACACCGCGCCGGCCGGCGCCCAGGTCGAGCGCCGCACCGATGACGGCCACCTTGCGGTTCGCCTGCGAGGACACGCCGAAGAAGGCTAACTTCCCTGCGATGGGAAAAGCCGATGCGGCCAGCATGATTCGGGTTCTTCTCGCCGACGACGACGGGCCGTTCCTGGAGGCGCTCTCGCCTCTGATCGAACGGCAGCCCCAGCTCGCGGTGGTCGGTACGGCAGGGGACGGGCTCGCCGCGATCGAGCTGGCCGACGAGTTGTCGCCCGACGCGGTCGTGATCGACTTGCACATGCCCCGCCTCGACGGCGTCACGGCGGTCGCTCGATTACGCCACGACCACCCGAGCATGTGCGTCATCGCCCTCACCGGCGACGCTCACCCGGCGCTTCACCGAGCCGTCAGCGAGGCCGGCGCGGACGCGGTCCTGGTGAAGGACCAGTTCGTCGACCTCCTCGTCGAGAGGCTCGCAACGGCCCGATCCCAGAACTAACGACATTCCAGGCGCGGCTAGACTGTCGCCCCGCGGGGCGAGGTAGCTCAGTTGGTAGAGCACACGGCTGAAAACCGTGGTGTCGCCGGTTCGATTCCGGCCCTCGCCACCTCTACTCCAAGCCGTTTTTCGCGTCCCGCCGCCGCCGTCGCAGACTCGTTGGCAAGTCGATTGGCAAGTACGCCCCGCTTTTCTAGAGGCGCAAGGGCACGCGATGGCGCGCGAGGATTTTGAGAACGCGGCTGGGAACGAGACGGGGGAACTTGTAGCCGTTGACCATGAGGACGATGACCGGCGGCTTCGAGCGGTGCGCCGGATAGAACCAGCCATGCTGGTTCGCTTCGCTCGGACGAGTTGGCGGGGGCCTGTCGCCCCAGGCCCAGAACTCAGCGAGATCGAACCGTGGCCTCTGCGCGAGACGGTGCACAGCACTCCCTCTCGCCCTCGGTGCGTCGACGAGTGCCGACAGGAGCGTGAGGTTCTCGTCCCAGTCGCCCAAAAGGATGGGATGCTTGATTCCTGGCCCGCTAACGAGAATGTAGTTCGGCGCGGCTGCCTGAACCGGCGAGGCCAGGACGAGCACTACCGTCAAAGCGCCCACAAAGACTGCGGCCCGAGCCATTAAAGGGCATTACACCACCCATCCGGGCACGGTTCCCGGGCAGTACTTGAACGCCCGCTCAACGAAAATGGCGGATGTGGCTCCGTGAGCCGTCCGCGAGCTACGCGGGGCTGAGGAGGGCAGCGGGAGCCGCCGGGAGGGGTTCGGGATTCGGTTCCGCGCCAACCGTGGACAACTGTCAGAGTCCGCCCCCGTCAGCGAAGGTCAGACCGAGATGGCTACAGGCGATGTCGGCAGGATCAAGAAGACCGCCGAAGAGCGGAAGGCGATCCTGGATTCGACGCTCCAAGTGTGGGGTGCGCGTGGGTGGCGGATCGAGAATCGCTCTGACTTCCAGGCCACCGTCGCCAAAGGGAAGGAAGTCAGCCACCTGCTCCACCTTTTCCTGACGCTCATCACACTCGGTATCTGGCTGATCTTCTGGCTCGTGCTCGGGGTGGCCGGTGGCGTCAGGCGGCGCTTGGTCACGGTTGACGAGTTCGGCAACGTCGTAGAGCAGAAGCTCTAAGTCAGGGCAAGCCGCGCAGCGCATCTCTGGCGCGGGGTGATGGCAGCGCACGTAGCGCCGTCACGGCAAGGTCAAGCTCCGTGGATTTCGGTAAGCCGCCCACCCGCCCAGAGCAGAAGATGATGCCGCGTCGTTCACAACGGGTTCGGGAGGGCGGCTTGTGCGGTCCAGCGTGAGGTCGTATGCTCGTTCACGCGGCCGCCGGTCGCTGTAGCCAGACCGGACTGAAGGGAGAGAAGGGCGATGAAATATGTGCTCGTTCTTGCCACGATCACGATTGTGTTCGCGACCGCAGGCACGGCGGCAGCGAGCAACGGCGGCTCGGCCAGCCCGGACGCCAGTTGCCAAGGATTTTTAGTATCGAACGTGACGCCGAACTTCTCGCACGTAATCCAGAACGACATCCGGACCACTCCCGGCCTCATCGGTCCGGGCATCGGCTCGATTGTGAGTGACGTCGCTTCAGGGCCGCACGAGGGCAGCATCGAGGCCTGCCTCGCCCTCGCGGGCTAAACGCCCCCCGGCCAATGGGCCGAACCCTCTTCGCATTTCGGTAAGCCAGTCCGGCGAGCCGAGCATCCTTTCGTCGGCAAGTCGGGCGGCCACCGCCGCGCATAACTGTCGAGCCGGTCGGGAGCAACCTCCGCCACGAGGCATACAAGGTCGAGCGCCTCGGCCAACTCCACGACACCCATGTCCCTCGCGCACATCTCGGCGCCGAGCAGGTTCTTCCGCTGAATCGCGCGTCGGAATCTCGCGCGGGGCTGGCCCTGGGCGGTCAAGCTGCTCCATTTCCGGGGCCGGAACGGCAGCCCGAGCGTATCGCGCCGCTAAGTGGACATGGCCGAACCCGCGTCTATGAAAATGCCGAAGCCGATAGTTACCTCCGAGACGTCTAAGGCTGTTCGGTGCCGCCCGCCAGGCGGTTGGCCTTTGGCAGGCGGCACACAGAAGCAGCGCTAGTCGATGAAGCAGTACGAGTCGCTCGATGCGTCTCCGCCCTGTAGGCGCGTCTGATGCGCCCGCAGTCCACGGAAGTCGTCGCCGCGCGGGAAGAAACGGGGATCGATCGTCATGCCGCCGGTCTCGGTGTTCGCGTCGATGCGGGCCATCCAGGCGCCCACGCCGTCCGGGTAGAAGATGTTGTCCCAAGTCGCATAGAGCGAGTTCGTGAAGTAGACGCGTCGGCCGTCCCGGCTGATCTCGACCATCTGTGGCGCACCCCCGAGTGGCTGCTCGGGAGCGGCGGGATGCGGGGTGCGGCCGACGATGCCGCCCAGGCGCACCGAGCCTGTCTGTTTGGGGTTGTGCGGGTCGCTGACGTCGTACTGCTTGATCTCGCCCGTTCCCCAGCACGACACGTAGAGCCAGCGGTCGTCGACAGACAGGTCGATGTCGGTCACGAGTGGCGGAACCGCGCCGAAGGGCTGAAGCGCTGGCGGGAGCTCGGAGGCGTCGGCGGGCTCCGCGGGGATGGTGATCACCTGTTTCGCCTGCCAGCGCTCGTCATCGCGGTACCAGAGCCAAATCGAGGCAGAGAGATCGGCGACGCTGATCACCACGCAGACGAAACCCCAGCTCTTTCGGGGGTCGTGCGCCGGCCTTACCTCAAGCACCATCTGGTGCTCGTCGCCCAGGTCGACCCGCTGGATCAGCTTGCCCTCGGACAGGCTCCAGAAGTTGAGGTGGTGGCCGAACTTCCGGCCTAGCAGGTCTTCAGGATTGAGCCCGTCCTCGAACATCGATGGCGTTGCCCACTCTGAGGTGACGGCGACGTCCTCGTTCAGGTGCCACCAGACGTCGTAGGCGAAGTGCTGCTCGCCGCGGTCGGTCTCCCAGGCGCGGGTGACCTCGAAGGTGTCGTGGTCGATCAGCGCCACTCCTCCCGGGCCCTCGGCGCCGTCGGCAGCGCCGAGGTTGGACATGAAGATGCCGCCCGGGCCGCAATGCACGGTGTGCGGGCGCGAGTAGCCGGCCTTGGAGGCGAGTTCCTCCGGCTCGATCGTCCGCACGATCTGCGGTTGCCGCGGGTCGGGCTTCGTGTCGAGTACATACGTGCGCGACGAACGCAGGCCCGGCACGAGCAGGTAGCGGCGCTCGAGTCCGTGGTGCGCGTGGCCCTCGTGGCAGAGCGCGCTGGAGCAGGCGTTCCAGCCGAAGTGGTGAAACTCGTTCCCCGCAGTAGGCATCTCTGCCCAGCCGACAACCTGCCCGTAGCTCGGCGACTCGGCGTCGCAGTCGACCACGCTCATGGCATCGCGCTGCGTGCCGGCCGGGTCGAATGCCACGACGTATGCGAGCTTCTCAGGCGGCGCGGCGATCGCGGCGGCGGGCGACCGATAGAACGTCGGATCGATACCCTCGGGCATCGGGACCTCCCCTCTTCGGATCCCTGGAAGACTCGAATCCTAGCGCTCCCGGCTACCGCAGGCTCAGCGCCTCGGCATGCACGAACGCGTGGTTTGCGCAACGTTCGCTTCTGCCCATCACTCCGACGCGCCCCACGTCGGGATCTAAAGGATTCGTAAAGACTGCGACCCCGCTCCGGGGAGTCTGCTAGGACTGTCGCCCGTGAGGGTCGCCCGTCTCCTTGCGCTGGCCGCTGTGGCCGGCGCGGTCGCCGTCCTCGTGCCGTCACTCGGGCACTCGACGTCGCGGCCCGGCTTCGAGAGCGCGTCGCAGGCGTGTGGGCGCCTCGAGTTCGTGAGCGGCCTCGAGGCGGTCTTCGGCCGCCGGAAGACCCACCAGCAGGCGCTGACGTTCCGCAGCCTGGTGGTCTCGCGTGGGTTCGTCAACGCGAACGTCATCGAAGGGTGCAACGAATTCCGTGTCGTCCTCCGTGGGATCGACACCTTCGACGTCGGCGTGGATCTCCAGGAGGAGGCTCGTCGCGAGGGATTCTCGGTCACGCTCGAGTGCATCAAGGCGAAGGAGCTCGGCAGGCTCGAGGTGATCTTCGGCCACGGACGCGACCGGCCGACCGCCAGCGCCATCGTCACCCGCGCAGCAGCCTCCGGCTTCCCAGGCGTCAAGCTTCGGGGCGATCCGTGCGGCGGCTTCGAGGCCTACCTCGCCGGCTTCGAGGACCAGCACGAGGCCGAAGCGTTCGTCGCCCAGGCAAAGGCGCGCGGCTTCGACGTGGTCATCGAGCGCAACTAGGGCCCCGCACGAAAGGAGGTCGTCCGGGCCGGTGCTACCGCGCCGCGAACGACCTGTAGTCCGAAGTTTAAGCGCGGTCGCTTTTGCGGGCAAGCAGGGCGGTTCCCTGGCCGGCAGCGAAGGTCGCAAAATCCGCGAATCCACGTCGTCCAAGCTCCGCGCGCAGTCGCTCCGGCGAAACGTAGATCGGCGTGGAGTTTCCACTCGAGAAGGCGAAGAGCGCCTGGCCGCCGTGAGCGAGCACGCGTGCCAACTCGTCGAAGAACGGAATCATGTTCGCGTGCGCCACGAGCTCGAAGGAGCCGTCGGCATATGGGAGCGCCGACGCGTCGGCGTGCTCGAAACCGACACGGTCACCGAGCTCAGGCGGCGTCTTCCGCCTCGCTTCCGCAAGCATCCGGTCAGCGAGGTCGACGCCCACGACCTCGGCCCGCGGGAACCGACGCGCAATCGCAAAGGCGCCCTGACCGGTTCCCGTGCCTAGATCGAGCGCCCGGCCGGGAGCCGGATCGACTGCAGAGAGCGCAGCCTCGTACGGAGCCAGGTGACCGGGAGTCCGCATCGTGTCCCATTCGGCGGCGATCGCATCGAATTGCCTGCGCATCACCGGGCGAAAAAGTCGCCAGAGCGGGGGGCTGCGCATCACGACGTCCGTCACGAGTCGCGCGAATTTCTGTCCGAGAGTGCGCCTATTCACGGCGCCTCCAGATGGATCCGCACGTTCTGTCCCTCCTTGACTCCGAGCATCGCCGCTGCGTTGCCACCGCTGATCGCGATCGAGACATTCCGGTACGCGTCCTCGTAGAGGATCATGTCGCCCGGGCGAGCGTCCGCGAACGTGCGGGCCGCGACGGCGTAGTACCGCTCGTGACCGGCCTGCAGCTCGACGCGCGTGCCGGGAACGATGCCGATCTGCTCGAGCTGTGGACGCTCGAGGTTGACCTGCACGTTTCCGAACCGGTCGATCGACAGCACCGTGCAGTGAATGCGGGTGCTGCCGATCTCCGGCTGCGGGAGATCGAGCCGCGCCAGCGCGTCGGGAGCGATCGGAGGCCCCAGCTCCGCGAGCGGGACGCCGAGCGCAAGGTGCGCGGCCGCCGGCGAGAAGAGGTCGCGCCCGTGGAACGTCCGGGAGACCGACTCCAGCGCGTACTCGGGGTTGGTCAGCTCGTGAGCCTCGGCGATGCCGCCCATCTTTTCGGCCGCCAGGATGAGCAGTCCGTTGTCCGGTCCGACGTGGATCCGGCCCTGTCCGTCGCGGAGCGCGAGCGCGCGGCGGGAGCCGCCGACGCCTGGATCGACGACGGCGAGGTGGACGCCCTCCGGCATGAACGGGAGCGTGTTCGCGAGCGTCAGCGCCCCCTGGAGCACCGCCTGCGCCGCGATGCCGTGCGTGATGTCGATGATCTCGACGTCAGGCGCGATTCGCTTCATCACGCCGTGGCAGGTACCGACGAAGTCGTCCTGCAGCCCGAAGTCCGTCAGGAACGTGATGAAGCGCGCCACGCCGCCGCGGAGTCTACGAGTCCCTCCAGGTCGTGCGACGACGCTTCGGCCACGACCTTCACGCCCGCCGCCTGCGCAGCGCTCGTCGTCTGCGGACCGATGGAGACTGCCGGGGCGCGCCCGCCCGCGCGGGCGTACGCCTGTGCCGCGGACGGCGACATCAGCAGCACCAGGTCCGCGTCGGGCAGCTCGTCGACCTCCAGCTCGACCGTGCGGTAGGCCGGGAGGAACTCTGCGCCGAGCTCGTCGGCGAGGAGGCTTCGCGCACCCTCGGCGCCGACGAACAGCGACCGACGCGGGCGCTCCGCAAGCGCTGACAGGAGCCCCTCCTGCGTGTGCTCGTCAGCCGTGAGACCGACGCGAATGTCCGCCTCCTCGAGCGCCGCTCTCGTGCCGGGACCGATCGCCGCGACGAGAGCCGGCTCTCCGCTCATCCGGCGCGCGAGCTCACGCGCGCCGTTCGGGCTGGTGACGATCACACAGTCGTACCCGCGGACGTCGATCGGCTCGTCCGACAGCGGCTCGGTCCGGATCAACGGCTTCGCGACGACGTCGAAGCCGTGGGCGCGGAGCGCGTCGACGAGCGGCTGCGCCTGCTCATGCCGCCGCGTGACGAGGACTTTCATCAGACGAATGCGCGCAGCTCCGCCGCCAGCAGCGCCGGGTCGTCGCCGCTGCGGCGCTCGATCCAGCTGCCGTCCCCCGCCGCGACGAGCGCCGTCAGCTTTTGCCCGTCGTGGTGGGCCGCCACCGGCGCCAGACAGCCTCCGCCGAGCGCAGCCACGCACGCACGCTCCGCCTCGACGCGCCGCCGTGTCTCGCCGTGGTCGGCCGCGGCGACCAGCTCCTCCTCCCCCGCACGCACCTGGAGCGCGAGCGCGCCCTGCCCCGCCTCCGGCACGATCTCGTCCGGGTCGAATCGTCGGCCGATCTCGTGGGCGAGCGCCAGCCGTTCGAGCCCGCAGGCGGCCAGGACGATCGCGTCGAGGCCACGTTCGCGGCGCTTGCGGAGACGTGTGTCGATGTTTCCGCGTAACGGCTCGATCGAGAGTGTCGGCTCGAGTGCAAGGAGCTGGGCGCGTCGACGGATGGAAGCGGTGCCGACACGCATCCCCGGCCGCAATGCCCCGGTGCCGCAGAGCGCGTCACGCGGATCCTCGCGCTCGACGTAGGCGCCCACCGCCAGACCATCCGTGTCCGTCGAGGTCATGTCCTTGGCGGAGTGCACGGCGACGTCGATGCGCCCGTCGAGCAACGCCTCCTCCAGCTCTTTCACGAAGACGCCGCGCGCGCCGATCTCCCCGAACGGACGCGTGCGGTCCCGATCGCCCGCGGTCGTGATCGGGACGAGCGCGAGCTCGACCCCCGGCCCGCGCAGCCGCGCCGCCGAGCGCTCAGCCTGCGTGAGGGCGAGCCTACTGCCGCGGGAGCCGACGCGGATCAGCACGGCACCAGGTGCGCTTCGCGCTCGTCTGGCCGCCACACGCCCTGCGACGGCGGATGCGGACGAACGCCGTCGGCGCCTGCACCGGCAGCGGGCGCCCGATCAGGCTCGCGGTCTTCAGCGTTCGTCCTCGAGACCGAAGAGGTGACGCACCGCGTCAGCATAAATCACGCCGTCGGCCGCCGCCGCGGCCTGCTTCATGCGAATTGTCGGCAGATGCAGGAGTTTGTTGAGTACGGCAGCGGTCACGGACTCTGCCGCCCGGCGTTCGGCGTCGTTCAGCTTCGCCCGCTGCAACTCCGCGGCGCGAATCTCCTCCGCCTTGGCACGAAGCGAGGCGATCGCAGGAACGACGTCGAGGGACGCCTGCCACTCCCGGAAGCGATCGGCCTCCTCGGCGACGATCGTCTCGGCGCGCTCGGCCTCGCGCCTGCGGCCGGCCAGCGTCTCGGTCACGACCGCCTCGAGATCGTCGATGTCGTAGAGGTAGCAGCCGTCGAGCTCGTGGATCCCAGGGTCGAGATCGCGAGGAACCGCGAGATCGATGAGGAAGAGCGGCCGCCCCTTCCGAGCGGGCAGTGCGCGCTCGACGTCCTCCCGCGTCAGGATCCAGCCGGACGCGCCGGTCGAGGAGAGGAGGACGTCCGCGCCCGCGAGAGCCGCGTCCAGCTCCTCGAGAGCAAGGGCGGCGGCGCCGAAGCGGCCGGCGAGCTCCTGTGCACGTTCGGCCGTACGGTTCGCAACGAAGGCGATCGTCGCCCCTCTCGAGACCAGGTTCCGAATGGCCAGCTCTCCCACCTTGCCGGCGCCGACAACACCGATCGCGCGACCGCTCAGGTCGCCGAAGACCTGTTCGGCGAGTGCGGCGGCGGCGGAAGAGACGGAAGCAGGACTCTCCCCGATCGCGGTCTGCGTCCTCGCCTTGCGCCCTGCATGGAGCGCTTGGCGGAAGAGCCGGTCGAGCAGCGGCCCGGCTGCTCCCACGTCGTGCGCCACGCGTACCTGGCCGAGGATCTCGCCCTCGCCCGGCACCATCGAATCGAGGCCGGCCGCAACGCGGAAGAGATGCAGAGCCGCCGCCTCGTCGCGAAGACGGTAGAGCGCGGGCCCGAGGTCTTCCTCCAGCGCCAGCAGCGCGGCCTCGGCCTTCCGTTCCGCCTCCTCGGCGGACTCGTGCGCGAGGTAGAGCTCCGTCCGGTTGCACGTCGAGAGGCAGACCGCCTCGGCCTGCGCTCCCGCGAGCTCCTGTGCGAGCTCGCCGGCGCGGCGCGGCTCGAGCGCCGCACGTTCTCTGAGCTCGACGGGCGCCCGGTGGTGAGAGATGCCGACAAGGACGACGCTCATGTCGCGAAGTGGGTGACCGGGAGGGCGAGCCGGACGACGGCGACGAGTACGAACCCGGCCAGCACGAGGTATGCCGCCCGCCGTCCCCGCCACCCGGCGAGGTGGCGGAGGGCAAGGTAGCCGCCGTACACCGCCCAGGTCAGGACGGTGACCGCCATCAGCGCGTCGAAGCCGCCGCCGCGGTCCCGCAGCCGCACGATTCCCACCGCTATGCCGAGGGTCAGCGCGGGCAGGGCGATCGCGATCGTCCGTGCGGCAAGCTCGTCGAGCCGTGCAAGAGCCGGCGCGCGCACGCGCAGGATCGAGGTCTCGCGCCGCTTCAGTCGTCGCTCCTGCCAGAGGTACAGGTTGAGCGAGCCCGCCCAGCTCGACCAGGGGAAGCCGTCCGCACGCGCCGCCTGCACCGCGAGCAGTGCCGTCTGCACCAGCCAGCCGACCCGCACGCCCCAGGTCGCGAGCCCGCCGGCGACTCCGGGCCTCCGCGCCTCGCCGAGGTAGGCAACCGCCGCCTCGCCGTAGGCCAGCAGGGCGGGCCAGAAGAGCAGTTCAGCCAACCGCAACCGCCTTCCGATCCGGCTCGGCCGGCCTGCGTGCGCGCGCCAGCTCCGTCAACTCGGCAACCTCGCGCTCGAGCCGCTGCAGCTTCGAGGCCATGATCAGGAGATACGCGAGGACGACGAGGAACACGACGAGGTACGCGGCCGCGACGTACTTCTCGGCAGCGGTCACGCGAGCAGCTCCCGCAACTCGCGCAGGCGAGCGTCGAGTCGCTTTCCGGCGAGCTCCAGGTGATAGAGGCAGGCGGCCAGGGCCAGGAGCGCGGCCCAGGAGACGCAGAAGGTGAAGAACATCAGTCCCGACATCTGAGGTCCCTGCGACGTGAAGACGGTCGGGTGGATGAAATCGTTGGCGAGCCTGATCGCAAGGAAGCTGACCGGTATCAGCGCGACACCGAACAGCGCATACACCGCACTTGCATTTGTGCGGCGCGGTCCAGGCTCGATCGAGAAGCGGAGCATGAAGTACGCCGAGTAGAACAGGAACAGCACGAGGAAGAGCACGAGCTGGTTCGAGCTCCACGCCCACCAGACGCCCCACGAGATCTTGGCCCAGATCGATCCGGTGACGAGCGTGAGCACGCCGAAGATCACGCCGTGATGGATCGCGACGTAACTCTCGAGATCCGCGTCCGGCTCGCGTTGCCAGAGATGGACGAATGCCTTCCACGCTCCCCAGCCGAACAGGACGTACGCAGTCAGCGCGATCGGGACGTGGAAGTAGAAGATCTTCTGGGAGAGACCCTGATCCGCGTCTTCGGGCGCGACGTACGCGATCAGCGCGATCGCAGCCGTCACGAGTGCGAGCGCGAGGGCGGCGAGCGCCGGCAGGCGGCTATTCCGTAACAACGTACTCAAAGGAAGCCCAGCAAATGATCGCAAAGAGCGAGTCGTAGAGGCCGAGGAACGCGATATAGCGACCGGGGTCGTCCGAGACGCTCGCACCCACGCCGCCGATGACGATGGGGATCGCCAACGGGAGGAAGAGCAGAGGTAGGAGCAGCTCCCGCGCGCGGCTCGCGGCCGCCATCGCGGCGAGCAGCGTGCCGACGGCGGCGATCCCGAGGTCTGCGAGAGCGACGCCGGCGACGAGCGAGCCGCCGACGCTTCCGAAGAAGACGGCGAACGCGGGGATGGCGACGAGCTCCGCCGCTGCGAGGAAGACGAGGATCGACAGCGCCTTGCCGAGCCAGATCGCGCTGCGGTCGCTCGGCGCCAGGACGAGCCCGTCGATCAGGCCCTGCTCCCGCTCGGCGGCGAACGCACGAGAGAGGCCGAGCAACGCGGTGAATACGAGGGCGACCCAGAGCAGTCCCGCCCCTGCGAGCTCGGACGAATCGCCGGGAAGAACGAAGTGGAACACGACCAGCGTCGAGACCACGAACAGGAGCATCGCGGGCAGTGTGTCCCGTGCACGGAACTCGAGCAGGAGATCCTTGCGGGCGAGGGCGCCGACATCGGCGAGGTAGGTCATGCGAGCGCGAGCTTCGCCGAGGCGAAGCGTTCGATGCGCGCCGGCTCATGGGTTGCGACAACGAAGGCCGCGTCGCTGCGCATTTCCTCCAGCTCGCGGTCGAGCAGCGCGGCGGCGCCGTCGTCGAGGCCGCTGTACGGCTCGTCGAGCACGAGCAGGTCGGGCTCGTGCAGCAACGTGCGGCAGAGGGCGAGCCGCTGAAGCATTCCGCGCGAGTAGGAGCCGGCGCGTTCGTGCCGGGCGTCCCACAGCCCGAAGCGCTCGAGCAGCATGCCGATGCGCTCGCGCCGTTCAGGCACGCGATACAGCCGTCCGTACAGCTCGAGGTTCTCGAGGGCCGTGAGCTCGCGGTAGACGAGCGGCTCGTGTGCGAGCAGGCCGATCCGGCCGCGCGGGACGGAGATGTCGAGGTGACCGCCGGTCGGCGCCGCGAGCCCAGCGCAGAGCCGGAGCAGCGTCGTCTTCCCGGACCCGTTCGGTCCCGTCACGAGCAGGAAGCCGTCGTGTGGCAGATCGAACTCGACGCCGCGCAGGACGCGCCTGTCGCCGTATCGCTTCTCGAGCCCGTGCGCGTGAATCACGACGGAATCACACGGCCACTGTAGTGGCGGCCGACCGACCCCGCAGCCACGCCCAAGCCGGACGCGGCCCTACGGGCCGCGTCCGGGGGCTGTCCCCAGACGTGGGCCCCCGAGACACGGCCGGACTGACGTTTCCGGCCATGGAGTTCGTGCCAAGAGGGTGACTCTTTCTCCACAGGCGTTCTGGCCCGACATGGCCTTCCTGCTCGCGGTCCGTAGCCTCGGCGCGATGGCTCGGATCCCGCGCTACGTCTTTCCCGACGGGCTCTTCCATGCGACCGCACGCGGGGCCGGCAAGATCGCGATCTTTCGGGACGACGAGGACCGGCTCTCGTTTCTCGGATTGTTCGCCGAGGTCGTGCGTCGCTTCGGCTGGGACTGTCACGCGTTCTGCTTGATGACGACCCACTACCACCTCGTGATCGAGGCGACGCGCGACAACATGTCCGCTGGATTCCAGCGGTTGAACGGCGTTCACGCTCAGAGCTTCAACGCCAAGTACGGGCGCTGGGGCCACCTGTTCGGAGAGCGCTTCTGGTGCGGATCGCTGGAGGAGGACGACCTCGAGCGCACGTGCCTCTACGTCATGGCCAATCCGGTGCGGGCAGGCCTGTGTGAGCGCATCTCCGACTGGCCGTGGAGTGCCTGCCGCTACGAGCTGGCCTAGACAGCCGCCTCCGCGAGGACGAACGCGAAGAACACCACGCTGATGACGCCGTTCACGGTGAAGAACGCCGCGTCGAGCTTGCGGAGGTCGCCGGGACGCACCAGCGAGTGCTCGTACGTCAGCAGGAGCGCTACGGCGGCGACGCCGAGCCAATACAACCAGCCGAGGTTGAGGCCGAGCCCGACCGCGGCGAGCAGCGCGACGGTTGCGAGATGGAACAGCCGCGCTCCCCAGAACGCGCCCGCGACCCCGAATCGCACTGCAAACGAATGCAGCCCCTGCTCGACGTCCACGTCGCGGTCGAACAACGAGTAGAAGAGATCGAAGCCGGCCACCCATACCGCGACCGCGCCACCCAGAGCCCACGCCTCCCACGGCAGCCGGCCGGTGATCGCGATCCACGCGCCGACAGGCGCGAGACCGTCCACCGCGCCGAGCCAGAGGTGGCTGAGCCAAGTGAAACGCTTGAGATAGGGATAGACCACGAAGCCGACGAGCGGGATCGGCCACAGCCAGCGCACGATCGGATCGAGCTGAAAGCACGCCACCAGATAGAGGCCGAAGGCGAGCGCGCAGAACGCGGAGACCTGCGAACGCGACAGCCGCCCCGCCGGCAGCTCGCGCGTCGCCGTCCGCGGATTACGGGCATCGATCTCCGCATCGATCACGCGGTTGAGCCCCATCGCCAGCGAACGGGCGCCGACCATCGCCAGCGTGATCCAGACGAGATCGTGTGCGGACGGAACTCGTCTGATGCAGAGCAGCGCGCCGATATAGGCAAACGGCAACGCGAAGAGGGTGTGCTCGATCTTGACCAGCGAAGCGAAACGGCGCGGCAGAGCGACGGCCGCGGTCACGTCTGCTCGTGCTCGGTGCGCTCGTCCGCGATCAGCTCGACGGCATGCTGAAGAGCGGGCTTGATCAGCTCGAAGCCGTCGCGACAGCCGCCCGGCGAACCCGGCAGGTTCACGATCAACGTTCGCCCGCGCACGCCCGCCACACCGCGCCCGAGCAAGCCGTGCGGCGTCCGCCGGATCGCGTCCGCACGCAGCGCCTCTGCAATTCCAGGCACGTGCCGGTCGAGGACCGCCTCCGTCGCCTCGGGAGTGAAGTCACGCGGCGAGACCCCGGTTCCGCCCGTCGTCAGGATCAGCTGCACCTGCTGCGCCAGCTCGCGGATCGCGGCGCCGATCTGCGGCCGCTCGTCCGGGACGACACGGTGCTCGACCTCGTACTTCTCGGCCTCGAGGAGCTGGACGAGCAGGGCGCCACTCACGTCCTCGCGCTCCCCCGAGGCGACGCCGTCGGAAATCGTGACGACGGCGGCCCTCACGCCGGCTCCTTCGTCTTCTCGACGAGCATCACCTCGGTTACGGACATCTCCTTGTCGACCGCCTTCGCCATGTCGTACACGGTGAGCGCGGCAACCGACACGGCCGTCAGCGCCTCCATCTCGACACCGGTCTGCGCGGTCGTCTCGACGGTTCCGGTGATCTCGACGACGCCCTCGCCGACCTGCAGCGCCACCTCCACGTGCGAGAGCGGCAGCGGATGGCAGAGCGGAATCAGCTCGCTCGTCCGCTTGGCAGCCATGATCCCCGCGATCTGCGCCGTCGCGAGTGCGTCTCCCTTCGGGAGCTCACGGAGGCGGAGGGAAGTCTCGGCGGCCATGCGCACGGTCGCCCGAGCGACTGCGCGCCGCCTCGACAGAGGCTTGCCGCCGACGTCGACCATGCGCACGTCGCCCGCCTCGCTGACGTGGCTCAGCTCACCCATAAGGCTGTCGATCCTAGTGGCCTAGCGACGCGCGGGAGCCGCAACGCGGTCGAGGGCGGCGAGCAGGTCATCGATCCAGGTGCCTGCATCGTGCTCGCGCACGTGAGCACGGATCGCCTCCAGCCGCCGCCGACGCTCGCCGGCGTCCATCGCGAGTGCTTCGTGAATCGCGTCCGCCTGCCCGTCGACGTCGAAGGGATTCACCGTCAGTGCCCAGTCGCCGAGCTCGGCATGAGCACCGGTGTTTTCAGATAGGACAACAACCCCGTCGCGCTCGTTGACGAGCGGTGCTTCCTTGGCGACGAGGTTCATCCCGTCGAAGATCGCGTTCACCAACAGGACGTCGAACTGCTTGTAGGCGGCCACGGACCTCGGGAAGTCGTCCTCGATCCGGAGATCGATCGGCATCCAGCCGTTCTCCTGGAAGCGGTCGTTCACCCGCCGCGCCTCGCGCTCGATCGCCCCGAGATATTCGGCGTACTCGGGAATCTCCTGACGTGAGGGGTCGAGCAGGGCGAGCATGCCCACGCGCCGCCGCATCTCCGGGTGGGCGTCGAGATAGAGCTCGAACGCACGGAAGCCGCGGACGATGTTCTTCGACGGATCGGTGCGGTCGACGCGAACGACGAGCTTCTCGGGACGCCGCGCCACGATGTCGTCCTCCGCGGCCAGCACCGCAGCGCTCCGGGCGACCTCGCCGAACTCGGCGGGATCGACCGAGATCGGGGCCGTCACGGTCTTCGGGGTCACGTCCTCCCCGAGCAGCTCACGCGTGCTGTAGATGAAGTTCCTCCGCCAGCGGTCGGCCTGGAAGCCCACCAGGTCGTTCGCGATGAGGCCCTCGTGAATCGCAGCACGCATCGTCCTCGGACAGACACGCCAGTAGTCAGGCTGTGGCCAGGGAACATGGACGAACTGCATCAGCGTCGCGTCGGATCGCTGCTCCCGCACCAGCCGGGGAGCGAGATAGAGGTGGTAGTCGTGGAAGAAGACGGCCGCCTCGGGCGTGCGATCGAGCTCGGCGACGACCGCCGCGGCGAAGCCGGCGTTCACGGCCGCATACCCGTCGCGCCACGCGTTGTGGAAGGCCCGGTCGAGCCGCGGGGCGTACGGCAGCTCCCAGAGCGAGTGGTGGACGAACCACAACATCGGGTTCGCCACGACGTTGTAGTACCAGTCGTACGCCTGCTCGTCATGCGCGATGAGATGGAGGCGGTACGGCGAGCCGTCCTCCGCGGTGTCCTCGAAGGTCTCGCCCGCCCGCGCCCGATCCCCCTCAGTGAGCGCGCTCGCGATCCACGTCACATCGTGGTAGTGCAGGAGGCTTCGCAGCGCGGTCACGAGTCCACCGCCACCTCGCCTGGCCGTGAGCTCGCCTCCCTCGTCCCGTGCAAAGGACACGGGCCCGCGGTTCGAGACGACGATCAGCTTCCGGCGCACGACCCGCGAAAGGGTATCCCGGAGGGAGACTCTGAAACTCGGGCGCTCAGACTGCGGCGACGACCGCGAGCTCCGCGCCCGAGGTGTCGTTCCCGAGCAGCTGGTTGAACAGCACGAGCCAATCGCGGAGCAGCCGCGGCGTGAGGAAGTGCCGGCGGACGAACTCCTTCCCGCGCAGCGCCCGTTGCCGTGCTTCCGTCGGATCGCGCAGGATCTCGATGCACGCCTCCGCGCAATCGGTCGCCGAGTCGACGAGCCAGCCGGTCTCGCCGTCCTGGATCTGCGCCACGATCCCGCCGACGCGTCCCGCCACCGTCGGGCGTGTCTTCCACAGCGCCTCGGTGACAGTCAGCCCGAAACCCTCGCGGATCGACTTCTGAACCACGGCAGCGGAGTGCACCTGAAAGGCGTTGACCTCGACCGAACCGACGTTGTTGAGGTTGGAGAGGATGTAGATGTCGGGATCGCCGGCGGCGTAGGCGACGGTCTGGTTGTAGTAGTCCCAGCCCTCGGGATCGTCGTGCGCCATCGAGCCGACGAGTGCGAGCTGAACGTCGGGGAAGCGCTCTTTCACCACGCGATACGCGTCGATCACGCCGAGCGGGTCCTTCCAGGGATCGAAGCGCGAGACCTGAGTCAGGAGCTTGCGCTCGACGTCGATCCCGAACTGGTCGACGATGTAGGCGGCGTCCTCGGGCGAGAGCGCCATGTTCTTCGGAGCCAGGGGATCGATCGCGGGCGGCCAGATGTAGCAGGGCGGCAGGCCCTCGGCTTTCGGCACGTACTCGCGCATGTGGAAGATCGCCGCGTCGTAGCGCTTGATCGAGGGCAGAACGAAGTCGAAGACTTCCTGGTTCGGGGTCGAGAAGTCGATATGGCCCCGCCAGATCCAGTGTGCCCGGGAGTCCTCGAACTGGTCGATCATCCCGACCGGCTGAGGATCGTGGACGACGATGAAGTCGTAGTCGTCCTCGAACTCCCGCGCGTTCAGCTGCTGGTAGCCCGTGAAGACGTCGCGCTGCTCGGCGGTGAGGCCCTGCGGATTCCCCTGCAGCGCGTTGTGAATCGTCTTCGTGACGTCGTAGAACTCCTCGGCGCCGCGGATGATCCGCCACTCCACCTCGAGCCCCGCGTCCTGCATCAGGGGAATGAGGGTGTAGTTGATCTCCGCCACCCCGCCGCCGAACGCCGTCGCCGACAGGTGCACGACGCGCTTGCCCGCGAGGGGCTCGGCGAGCCGGCGGATCTCGTCCATGAGTCCCCGCGTGGCGATGGTCGCGTAGTCCGCGAGCGACTTGTGTCCGGCGTTGACGAGTTGGAGCATTGTCTGGGCGCTCTCGTTCAGCGAACGGCCGCGCAGCATACAGCCCTACCGCACTAGCTCAAGGCTTTCTCGAAGCGAAGGCGGGATCCTTTGCCGGACGGCAGGGCGCCGATCTCCACCTCGTCGGCGATGGCGCAGATGATCGCGATGCCGAGCCCGCCCTCGGCCAGCTCGTCTCGCGCGTCGGCGACCCAGGTTGGGTCGAATCCCGCACCGTCGTCGGTCACCTCGATCGCGAGCCGGTCGGGAAGGAGCTCGTACGAGATCTGGACCACACCCACGTTCTCGCCCCTGTAGGCGTGCCGGACGGAGTTCGACGCCGCCTCGGTCAGCGCGAGCTTGAGGTCGGCGAGGACGTCGTCGGAGAGCGCCCGGACGCGGGCGATGCCGATGAGAGCGAGCCGGCAGAGGGTGATGTACTCCGCCCGTGCCGGAATGGTGAGACGGACGGTCGTGGCGGCGCCGTTATTGCGTGGGTTCATCGCCGGACTCGCTGTCATGAGCAGAGCATTACCCAACAAAGGGTAGGTTAAACCTACATAAACCTACCGAGAGCTTGAGAGCTCTCCCGCGGCTTATGCCCCGCCTGGCGCCGATCTAATCCGACGGCAGTCGACGTTCGGCCAGCGTCACGGCGACCTTCTTGCGCTGACCGTTGCGCACGATCGTGAAGACGGCGACGTCGTTCGGGTTCAACGCGAACGAGACGATGCGGACGACGTCGTCGGCACCGCGAACCGGCGTCCCGTCGATATCGACGATCACGTCGCCGCCCGTCGTCACTCCGTTCTGGATCCCGAGGACGTCGACGTCGCGGGTCCCTCCCCGCAGCCCGGCCTGCTGGCCCGGGCTGCCCTGGTTGACGCTGACGATCAGCGCGCCGCGATCGACCGGGTAGCCGAGTGCCCGCGCAAGGGAGGGAGTCATGGTCTCGGTCGTGATCCCGACGTAGGCATAGGAGACGTGCCCTTTGCGGATTAGCTGCCCGACGGATCGCTTCGCTGCGTCGATCGGGATCGCGAAGCCGACGCCGGCGTCGTTCCCCGTGCCGCCGACGCTGCGAATCTGCGCGTTGATGCCGATCACGCGCCCGCGTGCGTCGAAGAGCGGGCCGCCGGAGTTGCCGTGCGTGATCGGGGCGTCCGTCTGGATCGCGTCGACGACCTTGTATTTGCTCACCGTGATCGCGTCGATCGAACGGTGGATCGCCGAGACGACCCCGACCGTCAGCGAATTCTCGTTCCCGAGCGGGCTCCCGATCGCCGCGACGGGCTGACCGACCTGGACACCGGCGGAATCGCCGAGCGGCACGGGTGAGAGGGTGTGGGCCTTCGACTCCAGGCGGATCAGGCCGACGTCGTCGTAGAGATCCCAGCCGACGATGGCGGCCTCCGCGCGGTCGCCGTCGGCGAACTCGACGAACAGACGGTCCGCCGCCCGCAAGGGTCCCGGCTCGCCGGCGCTCGTGATCACGTGCGAGTTCGTGAGGACGTAGCCACGAGGCGAGATCACGAATCCCGAACCCTGGGAGACCTGGCTGTCCTGGGAGGAAGGATCCCCGAAGTAGGCGAAGATCGTGACGACGCCCGGCGAGCGCTGGGCGAAGATTCGCTGCGGATCGAAGTTCTTCCCCGCGAGCGCGGGGACGCTCGAGGTCGCCGACGCGGGCAGTGCCGCCGGCGCCGAGGCCTGAGCCTTGACGACGACCGTCTTCGTGCCCTGATCGAGCCAGCCGGCGCCTTTCCCGATCCCCAACGCAGCGCCGCCGCCGAGAACGGCGGCGACGATCGTCACGGCGGCGAGGGACCCGGCCCGCATCGGGCTCACTGTAGCGAGGGTTCCTGCAAGCGCTCGTTTTCCCGTGGAATGTCCGTTTTGGACGTGGCTACAGGAAGGGCGAGCGTGAAGATCGTCCGGCCCGGGCTCGTGTGCAGCTCGACCGCGCCGCCCATCAGCGCGGCGAGCTCCCGCGCGATCGCAAGGCCGAGACCGCTCCCGGACGCGATCGAGCCCTCGAGCCGGTAGAAGCGGTCGAAGACCTGTTCCGCGTGCTCGGCCGGGATGCCCGGCCCCTCGTCCTCGACGGTAAGCAACGCCGAAGTGTCTCGAACGGCGGTCCTGAGCCGAACGGGAGTTCCGGGCGGGGTATGGACGAGCGCGTTCTCGACGAGGATCCGCCCGATCTGAAGCGCGCGCTCCTCGTCTCCTAGCCCCGTCGCCTCTGCCGGCGGGTCGACGCCGAGCTCATGGCCGCTGGAACGCGCAACTGCGCGGAACTCCTCCGCGAGGATCTCCGCCAGAGCGGCCAGATCGACCGGCTCCCGCTCCACCGTCAACCGGCCGGCGTCGAGACGCGAGAGGTCGAGCAGATCGGTCGCGAGCTTCGTCAGGCGCTCGACCTGCTCGCGCATCGTTGCCAGGAACTCGGCTTGCGTCCTGGGATCGAGATCCTCCTCGGCCAGCAGCTCGAGAAAGCCGCCGAGCGAGAAGAGCGGGGTTCGCAGCTCGTGCGACGCGTTGGCGATGAACTCCCGCCTGGCGCGCTCGAGCTGGGCCAGCCGTTTCCGCATCCGCTCGAAGGTCGCGGCCAGCTGGCCGAGCTCGTCCCTGCCGGGATCGACGACCGCCTGCTCGAAATCGCCGCCCGCAATCCGGTCGGCGGCCCGCTCGAGGCGCCTGATCCGCCGCGCAAAGATCGAGGCCGAGAGGTAGCCGACCAGCAAGGAGACCGCCAGTGCGATCAGGCCGGCGACGACCAGTCGACGTCGAACGAGGTGGATGCTGCTCAGGGAGTCGCGGAGCGAAGCACGCAGCAGCACGACGGGACCGCCGCCGAAGATGGGATACGCGACTTCCGCATAGCGCTCGCCGTTCGACGTCACCGTCCCGCTGACCGCGTGAAGCTCGTCGAACGCGCGCGGCACCAGCCGGTCGTCCTCGACGTCGGCCGAGGTCACCGGGCTCGAATCCTCAAAGACGCTGAGCTCCGGCGGATTGGAGTCCAGCACCGTGAAGTAGACGACCCGTGCATGCGCGAACACCGCTGCGGACTGGATCGTCTCGTGCAGCAGGTAACCCGGACTGTTGATGAGCTGCAAGCCGACGGGAGGAGCGGCCTGGCGCAGCTGCTTCAACTTTGCGTCGATCAGGTTGCGCTCGAGCGACGGGACGACGATCAGGTCGACGAGAACCAGCGCCGCCGCAACCACGACGCCGAGGCCGAGAGCGAGCCGCACCCCGACGCTGCGAAACGGACTCATCGGTCGCGAAACCGATAGCCGACGCCGCGTACCGTGAGGATGTACTCGGGCTCGGCGGGGTCGAGCTCGAGCTTCTCGCGCAGGTGGCGGACGTGGACGTCGATCGTTCTGGGCTCCCGATAGTCGGCACCGCCCCAGAGCGCCTCCAACAGCATCTTCCGGCTGTAGACCCGCCCCGGATGAGCAGCCAGGGTCCGCAACAGCTCGAACTCGACGTAGGTCAGCTGCACAGGCTGGTTCCGGACCTCGACGGATCGGCGAGAGAGATCGATCCTGAGGCCGTCGACCGTGATCACGTCGCCCTCCGTCTGGGGCTGACGCCCCGCCGAGGCCCGGCGCAACAGCGCCCGCACACGGCTGCGGAACTCGCGGATCGAAAAGGGCTTGGTGATGTAGTCGTCCGCACCGAGCTCGAGCCCGAGCACCTTGTCCAGCTCGTCGTCGCGCGCGGTCAACATGATGATCGGGACTTCGCTCTCGGCGCGGAGGCGCTTGCACACCTCGAGCCCGTCGAGCTTCGGCAGCATCACGTCGAGAACGACCAGGTCGATCCGCTCCGAGGCGAACTGCTCCAGCGCTTCCTGGCCGTCCCAGGCCTGCAGCACGCGGTACCCCTCGCGCTCGAGCGGATAGGCGAGCAGCTTCTGGATCGAGTCCTCGTCGTCGACGAGGAGGATGGTCGGGGAGTCGGGCATGTCGGCTCGGCCAATCAACGCCTGCCGGGCGCACTTTGCCGGGTGATAGGCGACCTACTATAGCCCTGGATGGCCTCCGTTCCGCCCCGGACCGAGCGTCGCCGGGCGCGTCCCGGGTCGGTCGAGCGACCGGTCAACGGACGGCTCTACCGGGGGACGTGGCTCCTGGTCGGACTGCCCCTTCTCGTCGCCGCGTTCAGCGTTGCGCGGCCCACGCCTCTGTCCCGAGCATTCCTGCCCGAGTTCGACGGCCAGGCGACGAAGCAGCTCGCGAGCGACCTCGCAGACACGAAGCCGACCCGCCTCCCCGGCGCGCTCGGCCCGGTCCAGTGGTTCCGCGAGCAGCTCCAGCCCTACGGCCTGCCCGTGCGAAGCGAGCGCTTCAGCGCGGTCATTCCGGGACGCGGCCGCGTCCAGATGCAAAACCTCGTCGTCGAAGCAGTCGGCCCCTCTCCGCGAACGATCGTCGTGATGGCGCACCGGGACAACGACGGCCGCGGGCGGGGCGCGAACGACAATGCCTCGGGGACCGCGATGCTGATCCAGCTCGCGCGTGCGTACGGGGCGCCGCCCGGCTTCCCCTCGGGCCAGCTTCACCCCAATCACACGATCCTCTTCCTCTCTACGGACGGCGGCTCCTTCGGCGGGCTCGGCGCCGCCTGGTTCGCGGCGCACTCACCCCTTCGGCACGACATCGCAGCCGTCATCAACCTCGACTCCGTCGGAGGCCGCGGCCGCATTCGCGTCGAGATCGGGGGCGATACCCCGCGCACGCCTTCGGGGACGCTGCTGGAGACCGTCGCCGCACGCGTCGCCGGCGAGACGGGCCGCAGGCCCGCTCGTCCGGGGATCGTCCGTCAGCTCGTCGATCTCGGGTTCCCGTACTCCCTCTACGAGCAGGCGCCGTTCATCGCTCACGGCATTGCGGCCGTGACGCTCACGACGGCCGGCGATCTGCCTCCCGATCCCGTCGACGACACGACCGACCGGCTCCGCGCAGATCGACTCAGCCAGGTCGGCCGGGCCACGCAGGATCTGCTCGGAACGCTGGACGAAGGGCTCGAGTTCGCCCAGGGGACCTCCACCTACCTCTACCTCGGATCCCGGCTCATTCGCGGCTGGGCCGTCGAGCTGGTGCTGATCGCCTGTCTGTTGCCGTTCTTGGCAACGGCGGTCGATCTCTTCGCACGCTGCCGGCGGCGGCGGATCTCACTCGCGCCCGCTCTTCGCGGCTACCGCAGCCGGCTCGCCTTCTGGGCCTGGGTGGTCGGAATCTTCGAGTTGTTCGGCCTCCTCGGAGCCTGGCCGGATGGAGCGGCCCGACCGCTCTCGCCGCGGAGCGACGTCGCACAGGACTGGCCGGCGCAGGCACTCCTCGGTCTCGGCGTGCTGGCGCTGATCGGCTGGCTCGTGACGCGGGAGCGTTTGCTGCCACGTCGTACCGTCACAGTCGAGGAGGAGTTGGCCGGGCACACGGCAGCGCTCCTCTGCCTCGGCGCGCTCTCCCTCCTCGTCGTCGCCACGAACCCCTTCGCACTCGTCTTCCTGCTGCCCTCACTCCATGCGTGGCTGTGGCTGCCGCAGGTGCGAGGCGCACCCCTCGGTGCGCGACTCGGTGTGCTCGCACTCGGACTCGCCGGACCGGCGCTGCTCTTCGGCTCGTTCGCCGTCCGCTTCGGCCTCGGCTGGGACGCTCCGTGGTACGTGGCGGAGCTGCGCGCCGTGGGTTATGTCCCATTCGTGGTGATGCCGTTCCTCGCCGTGTGGCTCGCCGGCACCGGACAGCTCGCTGCGCTCGCGGGCCGTCGCTACGCCCCCTATCCGGAAGCCGCAGAGCTTCCCCCGCGCGGCCCGGCCCGGCGCGTCCTTCGCGGCGTGATGCTCGCCGTGCGGGACCGCCGACGCGGCGCACCCGGCGGCGAGCGGGAAGCGTTGGAGGGGTAGTGCGCCGCTGGGTACGCATCCTCGGAACGGTCCTCGCAGTCACCGGAGCGGCAATTCTCGTGTGGGCCCTCGTCGTCTGGCAGTGGCAGGACCCGTTCACCGCCCTCTACACCAAGTGGAAGCAACACGAGCTGACCTCGCAATACGAGAAACGCGCGCGCACCTTCGGGCCCTCGATCACGGGCACGTCACTTGCGGCGGAGCGGAGGAGCATCGCGCGCGAGGCGAAGCGTTATCGCCTCGACTCGAAGCGCGGACAGGCAATCGGCCGCCTGCGCGTACCGCGCATAGGCGTCAACATGATCCTCGTCGACGGCACCGATCACGACACGCTCAAGAAGGGACCCGCTCGCGACCTGCGCACGTTCATGCCGGGCGAGAACCGGCTCGTGTACGTCGCGGGCCATCGCACCACCTACCTCGCGCCGTTCTCGCACATCGAGTCGCTGCGGCGCGGCGACCGGGTGACGATCGAGGTGCCCTACGGAACCTTCATCTACACCGTGACAGGCCACCGCATCGTCAAGGCGACGGACCTCTCGGTCCTGCGATCGCCGCGGCACGAGCTCGTCGAGTTGCAGGCCTGTCACCCACGCTTCTTTGCGTCGCATCGGTACATCGCGTACGCGCGGTTGATGCGCGTCGAGCCACAAGGCGCCGCGCCGTACGACGTGGGGCCGCTCGCAGCTCAGGCCAGCGAGAGGTAACGCACGCTCTCACCGGCCGCGAGCTCGCCGGCTCCCCGAGGGACGAGGACGAGCGCGTCGGCGGCGGCTGCCCGCGCGATCATGTGCGACTCCTGGCCGGTCACGGGCTCGAGCGCAGCACCGTTTTCCGACGGGAGCACGCGAGCCCGAAGGAGCTGGTCGCGATGCTCGTGGCGACGCACGCCCGCTGCAAGCCGGCCCTCCTGGAAAACGGGACCAGGGACGAGCGCACCCTGCAGCGCCAGGACGGCAGGGCGAACGAAGAGCTCGCAGCCGACGAGCGACGAGACGGGATTCCCGGGGAGGCCGAAGACGAGGGTCGAGCCACGGACCGCGAACGCGAGTGGCTTGCCCGGCTTGACCGCCACACCCCAGAAGACCTCCTCGACGCCGAGGTCGGCGAGGATGCGCCGCACGAGGTCGTGCGGGCCAACCGACACGCCTCCCGACGTCACGAGCACGTCCGCCTCGAGGCCGTGCCGGAGCGCATCTCGGTGCGCGGACTCGTCGTCGGCAACGGCCGGAAGCATCTCTATGTCGGCGCCGGCGGAGGCGAGCGCGGTCGCCAGCAACACGCCGTTCGCCTCGTAGACCTGCCCGGGGCCGAGCGGCTCGCCGGGCCTCCGGAGCTCGCTCCCGGTTGCGAGGATCGCGACTCGAGGACGCCGGAAGCAGGCAACACGGTCCAGGCCGGAAGCGGCAAGGGCGCCGATCTGGGCGGCTCCGAGCCGCGTGCCCTGCGCAACCACGACCCCGCCCGCGGCCACGTCGCGGCCCCGAGGCCGGATGTTGTCACCCTGGACGACAGCGTCCGGAATCTCCACTTCGTTGTCATGTTCGACAACGTACTCGATGGGGATGACGGAATCCGCACCCTCGGGGACGACGCCGCCCGTCGCGATCGCCATCGCCTCCCCGGCCCGCAGCGGACCCGCGACCGGCGCGCCGGCGGCGATACGCGCGGACACCGGAAGCCGCGCCGGGGTGTCGGCGGCCCTCACCGCGAAGCCGTCCATCGCAGAGCTCGGGAACGGAGGCAGGTCGACGACCGCGCGGGCGTCCTCCGCGAGCACGCGGCCGGCGGCCTCCGCCACCGGCACCGGCTCGGAGGCAAGCAGCGTGACCCGTTCGAGGATCCGCTCCTGCGCCTCCTCACGCGTGAGTAACTCGGCAGCCACCGGGAATACCGTATCCCCGTGAGCGGCGACGTCATCGGCGAGCGCTACAGGCTCGAGCGGCAGCTTGGGCACGGTTCGATGGGCGAGGTCTGGCTCGCGAAGGACCTCGAGCTCGAGCGGCCCGTCGCGCTGAAGCTGCTGGCTCCGGACGCCGACCGTGCCCGGTTCAAACGGGAGGCTCGAGCTGTCGCGGCACTCGCTCACCCGAACGTGACCCGTCTCTACGACTACGGCGAGGTGAAAGGGCGCCCGTACATGGCGTTCGAGTACCTCGGAGGCGGAACGCTGGAAGAGCGCCTGCCGTCCGGCCGCCGCCTGGAGGACGACGAGACTAGAGCGATCGCGGTTCAACTCGCCGCGGGACTCGCTCATGCGCACGGGCACGGTCTCGTCCACCGCGACCTGAAGCCGGCGAACATCCTCTTCGACGACGAGGACCGGCCGAAGATCGCGGACTTCGGGATCGCGCGGATGGCTGCCGACTCGACCCTCACCGAGGCCGGAACCGTGCTCGGCACGGCCGCGTACATCTCCCCGGAGCAGGCGGAGGGTGAGTCCGCGACGGCGGCGAGCGACGTCTACTCCTTCGGCGTCGTGCTGTTTCGGATGCTCACCGGCCGGCTTCCATTCGAATCCGAGCAGCCGCTCGAGCTCGTCGACATGCACCGCCGCCTCGAGCCCCCCGCGGTCGAGATCCTGCGCCCGGATGCCCCGGCCGACCTCGCCGCACTGGCCGGGGCGGCGCTCGCGAAGGATCCTCGTGAACGACCGGCCGACGGCGCTGCGCTCGCGCAGGAGCTCGGCGTCCAGTCGCCCGCCGAAGCTGCGTCCGGCGCTCAGACGCTCGTCCTGGCGCGACGGCCGCGCCGTGTACGTCTGGCGCTCGCATTCCTGGCTCTCTCCTTCGTGGCCGCCGCAGGCACGGCCGGCGCGTTCTTCCTCGCCCGTGGACACTCGAGCGCGCCGGCGGTGACGAGCTCGACCCATGCGAAGCGCTCGTCGACGACCCCCGTCCCGAGCCCGAGCTCGGCTCCGGCCTCGACGAAGCGTCGCACCACGACCGCACCGCCGACGACGACCGCTCCTCCGCCGCCCACGACCACGCCACCACCCGCCACCACGGTTCCCTCGATCACCGCAACCACTTCCGCGACCACGACGGCCGCGGTCGGCACGACGGCTCCGACGACGGCCCCGACGCATCCCTGACGGTAGGCTCAGCGCCGTGATTTCGGTCGTCGTTCCGGTGTACAACGAGGAGCGCAGCGTCGCACTGCTCTACGACGAGCTCCGCTCGGCCCTCGAGCCGCTCCAGACTCCCTGGGAGACGATCTTCGTCGACGACGGCTCCACAGACGGAACATTCGGCGCGCTGACGCGGCTGCACAACGCAGAGGAGAACGTCCGCGTCGTCCGGCTGCGCCGCAACTTCGGAAAGGCGGCGGCACTCGTCGCCGGATTCGACCAGGCTCGCGGCGAGACCGTGGTCACGATCGACGGCGACCTCCAGGACGACCCGGCGGAGATCCCGCGTCTTCTCGCGAAGCTCGACGAGGGCTTCGACCTCGTCTCCGGCTGGAAGGCGCACCGCCGCGACCCGCTCTCGCGCCGCGTCCTCTCGCGGATCTTCAACCGCGTGACGAGCCTCTTCTCGGGTGTGCGCATGCACGACCTCAACTGCGGGCTCAAGGCCTATCGCGCGGAGGTCGTCCACGGACTACGCCTCTACGGGGAGCTCCACCGGTTCATTCCGGTGCTCGCCCACTACCGCGGCTTCCGCATCGCCGAGCTCCCCGTCAATCACCGGCCGCGCGAGCACGGACGCTCGCGCTACGGCGTGGAGCGCTACGTGCGCGGCTTCCTCGACCTCCTGACCGTGTCGTTCATCGGACGCTACCGTCACCGGCCGCTGCACCTGTTCGGCGGGCTCGGGCTCATCCTCGGATTCGTCGGCAGCGCCATCCTCGTCTACCTCACCGTGCTCAAGGCGCTCGGCCACGCGATCGGGCATCGGCCGCTGCTGATGCTGGGCGTTCTCCTCCTGGTGATCGGGATGCAGTTCTTTTCGCTCGGCCTGATCAGCGAGATGATCACGAGCCATCATGAGGAACGTGCGCAGGAGCGCGAGCGCGCGGAGCTGCTCGTCGACGAAATCCTGTCCTGAGGCGCCGACTTGACGGCGCCGCATAGAGGCCGTGCGGGCTTTGCCCGTGCGGCCGTCTTAACCCGCGGCTTGGAACGCTGGGGCTCGACCCCGCCGACGACGCAACATTGAAAATCTGTTATTTCGGAACGTACGAACGCGCGTATCCACGCAACGCGCAGGTGATCTCGTGCCTGCGGGCTGCAGGCGTCGAGGTCGACGAAAGACACGTCCCGGTCTGGGACGACGCCCGTGAGAGCTGGACGGCAGGAGCAGGACGCGCGCTGCAGCTCCTCGCGGCTGAAGCACGGCTGCTCGCCTCCCGGCCGCGGGAAGCCGACGCCTTCATCGTCGGGTATCCAGGCCATCTCGATCTGCCTGCGGCCCGGCGTGCCGCCCGCGGCCGCCCCGTCGTGTTCAACCCACTCGTGTCGCTCGCAGACACGCTCGTCGCCGATCGCCGGCGCTTCCGCCCCGGGTCGTTGCCCGCTCGGATGCTGGAGACGATCGACCGTCGCGCCTTCCGCAGCGCCGACGTCGTCGTCGCGGACACGGACGTCCACGCACGCTTCTTCGCGGAGCTTGCAGGACTCGGCGAGGTCGCCGTCTGCTTCGTGGGTGCGGAGGAGCGACTGTTCCAGCCGAGCTGGCGACAGCCGGATCGCTTCGTCGCGCTGTTCGTCGGGAAGCTGATTCCGCTTCAGGGTGTGGACACGATCCTGGCAGCCGCGCGGGCAGCGCCGGAGATTCCGTTCCGTGTCGTCGGGAGCGGACAGCTCGCGCCGTTACTGAGAGACCGACCGCGGAACGTCGAGCACGTCCCCTGGGTCGAGTACGAGGAGCTGCCCGGCGAGATCGGCTCGGCGGGCTGCGCGCTCGGAATCTTCGGGACGACCGGAAAAGCGCAGCGTGTGATCCCGAACAAGGCGTTCCAAGCACTGGCGTGCGGCGCTCCGCTGGTCACGGCCGACACGCCGGCAGCCCGTGAGCTGCTGATCGACGGTGAAAGCGCGCTGCTCGTTCCTCCCGGCGACCCAACGGCGCTCGCGGCGACCGTCCGGCGGCTCGCCGCCGACCCCGTACTCGCGGAGCGCATCGCAACGGGCGGGCGGGCCGCGTACGAGCGCGACGCCAGCGAGGCCGTGCTCGGTGAGCGCTGGCGCGGCATCATCGAGCGGCTTCTGTGAGGCGAGAGCTCTTCAGGCCAAGTACCCGCGCGGCTCTCGTCGCGGGGATCGCGGCCTACGCGGCCGGCTTCGCCGCGCTCTCCGTCCTGCGGCATTCCGCCTTCGCGACAGGACGGTTCGACCTCGGAAACATGGTCCAGGCGGTCTGGTCGACGGCTCACGGCCGGCCGCTGCGGATGACCGGTCTGCACGGCGACCAGATCTCTCGCCTCGGCGCGCACGTCGATCCAATCCTCGTCCTGTTCACGCCGCTGTGGTGGATCTGGCCGAGCCCGAACATGCTGCTCGTCGTCCAGGCGGTGATGGTCGGCCTCGGGGCCGTCCCGGTCTTTCTGCTGGCCCGCAAGCACCTCGCGTCCGCCCGCGCCGGAGTCGCCTTCGCCCTTGCCTACCTGCTCTACCCCGCGACCGGCTGGCTGACGTTGAACGAGTTCCATCCGGTCGCACTCGCAACGCCGCTGTTGCTGTTCGCCTTCTGGTACCTCGACGGAGATCGTCTCCTTCCCTTCGCGCTGTTCTCGATCGCCGCCGCTGCCTGCAAGGAGGAGATCGCGCTCGTGGTCGCGGGCTTCGGGATCTGGTACGCCCTGACGCGAAGACGATGGGCCGTCGGTGCGGCGGTCGCCGTCGCAGGGGGAGCCTGGGCGGCGGTGGCCATCGGCGTCGTGATCCCGCACTACCACGCCGGCGCGGAGTCGGACTTCTACGGGCGCTACAGCGAAGTCGGCGGCTCCGCCGGCGGAATCCTCGAGACGACGATCAGACATCCACTGCGCATCGCGGAGGCCGCATTCAGCGCGCGTGATCTCCACTTCCTGCTGGACCTCATCGCTCCGCTGCTCGGGCTCTGTCTGCTCGCACCCCTCGTGCTCGTCGCAGCGCTCCCTGAGCTCGCGATCAACCTGCTCTCGTCGACTCCGACCCAGACGTCGATTCACTTCCACTACACGGCAGGACTGATTCCGCCGCTCGTGATCGGCGCGATCTTCGGTGCGAAGCGATTTCCGCGCCGGGGCGTTCCGGTCGCGATCGTCGTCGTACTCGCGGCGCTTGTCGGCAATTACCGGCTCGGCCCGATTCCCGGCTGGCGGCACGTCCCCGGGGGAGCGCAGTTCCAGGCCACGGCCGCGCGGGTCACCGACCACGACGCGATCGCCGAGCGGGCACTCGAGCTGATCCCTCCGAAGGCCGTCGTCAGTGCCACGAACACGCTGGGCGGACACCTGTCGGCGCGCCGCCGCGTCCTCAGCTTTCCTTTCCTGCAAGACGCGACGTGGATCGCCGCCGACGAGACACAGCCGGGGTATGCGGACCGCTATGCGCCGCTGCCGACGGCAATCCAGCTTGCGGCCCTACGAAGGAACCCCGACTGGCGCCTCGTCTTCGAGGACGACGGAATCCTCGTCTTCCGCCGTGTCCCGGTGTAAGGCGAGCAGCGCGACGACGAAGAGCGCGACGACGAGGAGATCGCGGAGCAGCACGAGCCAGACGTAACCGCCCAGCGAGAAGACATCGCCGTAGTGGAAGAACCAGATCTGCGCCAGGACGAGCGCGGCCGCCGCCAGGATCCAGGCCACCGGCCCGAGCAGCGCGACAAGTGGAATCAGCCAGACGAGGTACTGGGGCGAGAAGAAGCGCGTGAAGGCCAGGAAGCCGGCGACGGCCGCCGCGAAAGAGACGCCAAGTCGCTGCAGGTCGTCGCGTCCCCGCAGGTAGAGCCAGGCGACCGCGAGAACGGCCAGCACTTGAGCCGCGGAGCTGGCCGCCGCGAGCCCGCGGGGGAGCGGGCCGGCAAGGTCGTACGAGATCGCGTGCCCGGTCCGGTGCACGACCGTCGCGCTGTACCAGCCGAGGCGATCGGCGACGGCGAGGAGCGACGCGCCCAGGCTCTCGAGCTGCAGCGCCCTCGCCGCCTGGACGCGGAAGCTTTCCGCCAGACCGTGCGGCGCCAGTGCGAGGAACGGAACGACCACGAGCGCGGCGATTCCAGCGAACGTCGCTGCGGCGCGGAGCGCCACCTCCCTACCACGTGTGCGCCAGACGAAGATCAGTCCGGGCGGAAGAAGCACGACCGGGTAAACCTTGGCCGCGAAGGCGAGCCCGAGCGCGCCGAGTGCCACGGCGGGGAATCCGGCCACGAGACACGCAAGCGACACGATCGTCAGCAGTGCGGGCCAGGCGTCGTAGGTGTTGAGCGAGATCGGCCCGAGCGCGATCGGCGAGAGCGCAATCAGCAGCACCGCCGTCCACAGACGGAGCGTCGAAGCACCGAGACGCACGAGCAGCAAAGCGACGAGCACGATCGTCGCCGCGCCGCACAGCGCCATCAGCGCCTTGAAGGCCGCGTTGTAATGGCCTGCGCCAAACGCCGCCGGCGGCAGAAAGACGGCGAGGGCGCCGGGGGGATATTCCATGAAGAAGTCGCGGTAGGGCACGCGCCCGTCGAAGACCGCATCGGCGAAGCCCTGGTACAGATGAACGTCTCGAAAGCGCGCCGCGCGAAAGAGTCCCCCGTCCGGAACCGCGCACGCCGCGACGTACACGGGGATCGCCACGGCTGCCGCCCGCAGCGCGGCGTTACGGGGTGTTGTCAGGGACCTGGACGAAGCCGCCGGAGTCGTCGTCCGAGCTCGTGGTCGTCTGTTGCTCGGACGAGCCGCTCGAGTAGGTGGGTTTGTAGTACCCGCCCTCGAGCGCGTACTGGAGCGTGTGCGACTGCCAGACCGGCGCATGCCTCGGCACGGGGAACTCCTTGGGGAACGGCGCGTGGCCGATCGCGCGCTCCATGAACAGCCGCCAGATCGTCGCCGGGAAGGTCGGGCCGGAGACGGAGATCCCGTGGACCGAGCGCATCGGAATCTCGCCCTGGGGATAGCCGATCCAGATCGTCGCCTCGAGCCCGGGGATGAAGCCGCAGAACCAGGCGTCCGCGAAGTTGTCCGTCGTCCCCGTCTTCCCGGCCGAGAGCCTGCCGAAGTAGGCGCCGGTGCCCGTACCCGAGGTCATGTTCTCCTCGAGGATCTTGGTCACTTCGGAGGCGACCCAGTCCGGGATCACCCGCTTCCGCTGCGGGACGCCCCAGCCGGCCTCCTTGTCGACCTTGCCTCCCGGAAGGACGACCTTGCGGATCGCCATCGGCTTCGAGTAGACGCCTCCTGCCGCAATCGTCGAATACGCGGAGGCGAGATCCATCGGTGTCACGACACGCGAGCCGAGTCCCATCGAGGGAACGTAGGCACCGTCGCTCGTCCGCAGGTCCGTGCGCACGCCGAGCTTGTACGCCATCGCGGCGATGTTCTCCGGGCCGACGTCGAGCGAGAGCCGCGCGAAGACGGTGTTGTCCGAACGAAGCGTTCCATTCTCGATCGACGTTGGCCCGACGTAGGAGTGGTCGTACGTCTCCGGACACCACGCTGTCGGGGGCTCGGTGTCGCACGAGCCGATCCCCGTTGGGTCGTACTTGAAGGGCGCGGAGAGGTACGTCGTCGAAGGGCTGATGCCTTCGGCGATCGCGGTCGCGAGCACGAACATCTTGAACGTCGAGCCCGGCTGCCGGCGCGCGGACGACGCGAAGTTGACCTGGGTCTTCGGGCTTCCCGGACTCGCTTCGGTCATGGCGCGGATCGCACCGTTCGTCGGATTGATGGAGACGATCGCCGCAGCGGGATCGCTCGAATACGGCAGCGTGCGCTTGATCGCCTCGAGCGCGAAGCGCTGCAGGCGCGGGTCGATCGTCGTGTACACCCGCAACCCACCCGTGCGAACGGTGTTCGAGCCGTACTGCTTCTGCAGCTCGTCGCGGACGTAGCTGAAGAAGTACGGCTCACGGATGCGCGTGTAGAGCCGTCCGGCCTTCAGATGGAGATGACGATCGGCGACCGTGTCGGCGTACTGCGTGGCGGTGATGTAGTGGTTGGCGAGCATCGCGCGCAGCACCTCGTCACGACGCGCGATCGCCTGCTGCGGACGGTGGAAGGGATCGAACACCGACGGCGCCTGGGGAAGGCCGGCGAGCAGCGCCGCCTGCGGCAGCGTCAGGTGCTTGGCGCGCTTCGAGAAATAGGTCTGCCCAGCCGCCTCGATGCCGTAGGCGCGATTTCCGTAGAAAACCTGGTTGATGTACGACCGCAGGATCCAGTGCTTCGATCGTTCGCGCGCGAGCTTGATCGCGAGGCAGGCCTCCGTCGCCTTGCGGCTGAACGTCTGCGAGGGCTTCTTGATGTAGAGGTTCCGCGCGAGCTGCTGCGTGATCGTCGAGCCGCCCTGAACGACATGTCCCGCCCGGACGTTCGCGAAGAGCGCGCGCACGATGCCCGGGTAATCGAGCGCCCCGTGCGACCAGAACCGCCGGTCCTCGATCGCAACCGTCGCGCGGGCGACCCACCTGCTCATGTCCTCCAGCTCGACCGGCTGGCGGTTCTTCTCCGCCGGGATCGACCCCAGCAGGGATCCGTCGGCCGCGTACACGAAGGAGTTCTGGCCGACGTCGACGGGTCTCAGCGAGTTGAGATCGCAGCTCGACATCCAGACGGCCGCACCCGTGAAACCCGTCAGGACGAGCACGAGCAGCGTGGCCAGGGCCCCGCCGGCGACCAGTCGGCCGAAGCGCTTCCGGCGCCGCTTCGTCCGCTCTCTCCGCTTGCGCCGGATCGCCGCAAGGAGCGGGTCGGGCTCGCGGCGGGTACGGCCGCGCGGAGGCGGAGTCATGCGTAGACGCCCGCCGCCCGCAGCACCTCGTGGGCGCGCAGGCGGAGCTCGCGCTCGAGCCGCTCCGCGGCCGGCTCGTCCTCGACCCGGGCACGGACGACGACCGTCGCGTTGCCGGTCAGGTCGCTGACGAAGACCTCGGCGTCGTCTCTCACGGTCCGCAGGTGGTCCACGACAGCGCCGACGTCCTTTCCGAGGGGAATCTGAAGGCTGATCTCCGCGACCTTTTCTCGACTGCGAATCGTGGAGTTCCGGATGGTATCCGAGGCCAGCTTCTCGTTCGGGATCACGAGCCGGTCACCGTTCTCCGTTCGCACGAAGGTGTAGATGAGGCCGATCTCCTCCACCACGCCCTGCGTGTTCTCGACGACGACCGTGTCGCCGAGCCGGAGCGGCTGGGTGAACGCGATCAGGAGACCAGCCACGAAATTCCCGAGCGTCCTCTGCGACGCGAAGCCGACCACGATTCCGATCACTGCAGACGACGCGAGCAGGCCGCCCGCGACTGCACGGACCTGCGGGATCACGAGCAGAGCCGACAGGAGCCCCACGAAGACGATCGCGGTGGTCACGCT
>WNFU01005450.1_pt1 | contig 48987 bp, 42 predicted proteins | sample 5400121 | NCBI WGS metagenome assembly WNFU01 (sample SAMN13153360, study PRJNA577476) | soil metagenome | isolation source: 100 cm soil or saprolite under grassland replicate 1 | place: USA:California | collected 2016-06-15 | reverse complement strand
TGCCCGCCCCTGCTCGTGCTCCCCGCCTCGTGCTCCCCCCCGGCTCGTGCTCCCCCCGCGTCGTGCTCCCCGGCTCGGTCCCCCGGCCGTAGTCCCGGGGCCGTGCTCCCGCCTCGTGCTCCCCGGCACGGTTCCCCGGCTCGGTCCCCCGGCTCGGTCCCCCGGCCGTAGTCCCGGGGCCGTGCTCCCCGGCTCGTGCTCCCCGGCACGGTCCCGGTCATAGTCTCGGGGCCGTGCTCCCCGGCTCGGTCCCCGACGTAGTCCCGGGCCCGTGCTCCCCGCCTCGGTCCTCCGCCTCGGTCCCCCGGCTCGTCGTCCTGGGCCCGGGCTCGGCACGGACTCCAATGCTGCCCGCCCACTGGAGGCGCGGTAGCCCGGCGATGATCACCGGGTCGGGCGGTCAGGCGGTCGGGTGGCTGGGAAGGTCGGTGTCCGGGACCTGCCGTCGTAACGTCGATACCCTGCCTTGCGGCTGGGCTGCCCGGTCGTTGGGCCCGGCGTTCGGTGATCGTCGCCGCTGTGTGACGGCCAGAAGCGGGCAAACTCGGCGATGATCATCGGCCCGGGCGCGGTCGTCGGGACCGCGAGCCGAGATGGCCGGGATGGCGGCGGTGGCCGGGATGGCCGGGCGGACTGGGGGCGGCGGGCGCAGCTCCCGTGCCACGCCCCCGGCTCGCGCTCCCCCGCTAAGACCCCGGCCCGCGCCGCGGCATGGACCTTTTCCTGCCCGCCCCGAGCCCTGCCCGCCCCGAGCCCTGCCCGCCCCGAGCCCTGCCCGCCTCGAGCCCTGCCCGCCTCGAGCCGACCCCGTGATCGTCGCCGTGGAACGACGGCTAGAGGCGGGGAAACTCGGCGATGATCACCGGGGCCGGGGGCCGGGCGCGGTCGCCGGGACCGCGAGCCGCGATGGCCGGGATGGCCGGGCGGACCGGGGGCGGCGGGCGCAGCTCCCGTGCCACGCCCCGGGCTGGCAACCCAGCCGTCCCACCCGCCGTGGCGCGGTCGCCGGGACCGCGAGCCGCGATGGCCGGCGTGGCCGGGATGGCCGGGCGGACCGGGGGCGGCGGGCGCAGCTCCCGTGCCACGCCCCGGGCTGGCAACCCAGCCGTCCCACCCGCCGTCCACCCGCTGTCGCACCCGCCAGTCAGTGATCGTCGCCGGGAAACGACGGCTAGAGGCGGGGAAACTCGGCGATGATCACCGGAGCCGGGAGCCGGGGGCCGGGAGCCGGGGGCCGGGGGCGGTCGCCGGGACCGCGAGCCGCGATGGCCGGCGTGGCCGGGACGGCCGGGCGGACCCGGGGGCGGCGGGCGCAGCTCCCGTGCCACGCCCCGGGCTGGCAACCCAGCCGTCCCACCCGCCGTCGCACCCGCCGTCGCACCCGCCAGTCAGTGATCGTCGCCGGGGAACGACGGCTAGAGCCGGAGAAACTCGGCGATGATCGCCGGGGGCCGGGGGCCGGGGGCCGGGCGCGGTCGTCGGGACCGCGAGCCGGGATGGCCGGGCGAACTCGGGGCGGCGGCCGCAACTCCCGTGCCACGCCCCCGGCTCGCGGTCCCCGGCTAAGACCCCGCCCGCGCTGCGGCATGGACCTTTTCCTGCCCGCCTCGAGCCCTGCCCGCCTCGAGCCGACCCGTGATCGTCGCCGTGGAACGACGACTAGAGCCGGGGAAATCCGGCGATGATCACCGGGCCGGGCCGGGCCGGCCGCGGTCATCGGGACTGCGAGCCGGGATGGCCGGGGTGGCCGGGCGGAGTCGGGGCAGCCGGCGCAACTCCCGCGCCACGCCCCCGGCTCGCGCTACGGCATGGACACCTTTCCTGCCTCCCCGAGCCCTGCCCGCCTCGAGCCGACGCCGTGATCGTCGCCGTGGAACGACGGCTACAGGCGGGGAAACCAGGCGATGATCACCGGGCCGGGATCGGACCGGTCGGTACCACATCGACCTCGAACGGCCGGGGCTAGATCCCGCCTGGGCCGGACTGGCGGCGGCGGCGCAGGTAGCGCTCGAACTCGCGGGCGATCGACTCGCCGCTGATCTGCGCCGGGTCCACCTCGTCGGACTGCCGCTCCTCCAGCGCCCGAACGTACTCCTGCACGTCGGCGTCCTCCCGCGTCATCTGGTCCACCAGGCCCTGCCACTGGTCGGCCTGCTCCGGCAGGTTGGCCAGCGGGACAGGCACGTCCAGCACCTCCTCCACCCGGTGCAGCAGCGCCAGGGTGGCCTTCGGGCTGGGCGCCTGCGACACGTAGTGCGGCACCGCGGCCCAGAACGAGATGGCAGGCATCCCGGCCTGTACGCAGGCGTCCTGCATGACGCCGACGATCCCGGTCGGCCCCTCGTACCGGGACCGCTCCAGCCCGAACCGGGTGGCCGAAGCCGAGTCGTACGCCGTCCCGGTCACCGGCACCGGCCGGGTGTGCGGGGTGTCGGCCAGCAGCGCGCCGAGCAAGACCACCAACTCAACCCCGAGCTCCCGGGCGATGTCCAGGATCTCGCCGGTGAAGCCCCGCCAGCGCATGTTCGGCTCGATGCCGCGCAGCAGCACGACGTCACGCTGCGCCTTCGGCGGTCGGCACACCGAGAACCGGGTGGTCGGCCACTCCAGCCGCCGCGTCACCCCGTCCACCAGGGTCACGGTCGGCCGGGTGACCTGGAAGTCGTAGTAGTCGTCCGGGTCCAGCGCCACCAGCGGCCGGGCGTCCCAGATCAGCTCCAGGTGCTCCACGGCGGCGGTGGCCGCGTCGCCGGCGTCGTTCCAGCCCTCGAACCCGGCGATGAGCACCGGGTCCGTCAGCTCGGGCAACTCGTCGAACTCGGTCACGTCGCTCCTCGCCGGCGCCCCACGCCGGCGCTCGTCGGCTCGCTCGTCGGCTGCGTGACCGGCGGTGTGCGGACTGGTGACCTCACAGGCTCGGTCACCGAGCGCTCCTCGCTGGCGCTCGTCGGCTGCGTGACCGGCGGTGCTGTGCTGACTGGTGACCTCGCTGGCTCGGTCACGTAGTGTCCTCGGCGCTCATCGGCTCAGCGTAGTCCCCGGGTCGGAGCCCCACATGGGGGATCGCCATCGCGAGGAGTCCTCGACTCGGGTCGGTAGTCTTGGCGCATGTCCGACACCGCCCAAGCTTCGCCCCTGCTCGCCGCGCTCACGGAGCGTGTCGTCGTGGCCGACGGCGCGATGGGCACGATGATCCAGGCCCGGGACCTGACGCTGGACGACTTCGAGGGACACGAGGGCTGCAACGAGGTCCTGAACGTGACCCGCCCGGACGTGATCCGGGAGATCCACGCCGCGTACTTCGAGGCCGGCTGCGACGCCGTCGAGACCAACACCTTCGGCGCCAACTTCGCGAACCTGGCCGAGTACGGCATCCAGCACCGGATCCACGAGCTGTCCGAGGCGGGCGCCCGGATCGCCGCCGAGGTGGCGCGGGACTACTCCGCGGACGGCCGCCGCCGGTTCGTCATCGGCTCGGCCGGCCCGGGCACCAAGCTGCCCAGCCTCGGGCACGCGCCCTACCCGCTGCTCCGCGACGCGTACCAGTCGGAGGCCGCGGGCCTGATCGACGGCGGCGTGGACGCCGTCCTCGTGGAGACCAGCCAGGACCTGCTGCAGACCAAGGCGGCCATCGTCGGGGCCGCCCGGGCGCGCGCCGCGGCCGGCCGGTGGGTGCCGGTGCTGGCCCAGGTCACGGTGGAGACCACCGGCACGATGCTGCTGGGCTCGGAGATCGGCGCCGCGCTGACCGCGCTGGAGCCGCTCGGCATCGACCTGATCGGGCTGAACTGCGCGACCGGCCCGGCCGAGATGAGCGAGCACCTGCGGTACCTGTCCCGGCACGCCCGCATCGGCCTGTCGGTGATGCCGAACGCCGGCCTGCCCGAGCTCGGCCCGAACGGCGCCACCTACCCGCTGGGCGCGGACGAACTGGCCGAGGCGCTGGCCGGGTTCGTCACCGAGTACGGCGTGCGGCTGATCGGCGGTTGCTGCGGCACCACCCCGGAACACCTGCGCGCGGTGGTGGACCGGGTCCGCGGCCTCACCCCGGCGCGGCGCCGCCCGCGGTCCGAGCCGGGCGCGGCCAGCCTCTACCAGAGCGTCCCGTTCCGCCAGGACACCAGCGTGCTGATGATCGGCGAGCGGACCAACGCCAACGGCTCCAAGGCGTTCCGCGAGGCCATGTTGGCCGGCCGGTGGGACGACTGCGTGGAGATCGCCCGCGCGCAGACCCGGGACGGCTCGCACGTGCTCGACGTCTGCGTCGACTACGTCGGCCGGGACGGCGTGACCGACATGCGGGAGATCGCCAGCCGGTACGCCACCGCCTCCACCCTGCCGATCATGCTCGACTCCACCGAACCGCAGGTCATCGAGGCCGGCCTGGAGATGCTCGGCGGCCGCTCCGTGATCAACTCGGTCAACTTCGAGGACGGCGAGGGGCCGGAGAGCAGGTTCGCCCGGGTCATGCCGGTGGTGCGCGAGCACGGCGCCGCCGTTGTCGCGCTGACCATCGACGAGGAGGGCCAGGCGCGTACCGCCGCGAAGAAGGTCGCGATCGCCGACCGGCTGATCCGGACGCTGACCGGGCAGTGGGGGATGCGGGAGAGCGACATCCTCCTCGACTGCCTGACCTTCACCCTGGCCACCGGCCAGGAGGAGAGCCGGCGCGACGCCATCGAGACGATCGAGGGCATCCGCCGGCTGAAGGAAGCGCACCCGGACGTGCAGACCACGCTGGGCCTGTCCAACGTCTCCTTCGGGCTCAACCCGGCCGCCCGGCAGGTGCTGAACTCGGTGTTCCTGCACGAGTGCGTGCGGGCCGGGCTGGACTCGGCGATCGTGCACGCCTCCAAGATCCTGCCGATGAGCAAGATCCCGGACGAGCAGCGCGAGGTCGCCCTGGACCTGGTGTACGACCGCCGCCGTGCCCCGGCGGGCGCCGCGGGCGAAGAGGGAGATGCAGGCTACGACCCGCTGCAGCGGTTCCTGGGGCTGTTCGAGGGTGTCTCCGCGCAGTCCTCTCGCGCGTCCCGGGCGCAGGAACTGGCGGCGCTGCCGCTGTCGGAGCGGCTCAAGCGGCGGATCATCGACGGCGAGCGCAACGGGCTGGAGCCCGACCTGGACGAGGCGCTGCAGACCCGTACCGCCCTGGAGATCATCAACGACACCCTGCTGGAGGGCATGCGGGTCGTCGGCGACCTGTTCGGCTCGGGCGAGATGCAGCTCCCGTTCGTGCTGCAGTCGGCCGAGGTGATGAAGGCGGCGGTCGCCTACCTCGAGCCGCACATGGAGAGGACCGACGACGACGGCAAGGGCAGGATCGTGCTGGCCACCGTCAAGGGCGACGTGCACGACATAGGCAAGAACCTGGTGGACATCATCCTGTCCAACAACGGCTACGACGTGGTGAACATCGGCATCAAGCAGCCGATCACCACCATCCTGGACGCGGCCGAGGAGGCCCGCGCCGACGCGATCGGCATGTCCGGCCTGCTGGTCAAGTCAACAGTGATCATGAAGGAGAACCTCGAGGAGATGAACTCCCGGGGGGTCTCGGCCAGGTACCCGGTACTGCTCGGCGGCGCCGCACTGACCAGGGCGTACGTGGAGAACGACCTGTCCGACGTCTACACCGGCGATGTGTACTACGCCCGGGACGCCTTCGAGGGCCTGCGGCTGATGGACCGGCTGATGGCGGTCAAGCGCGGCGAGGTCTCCGCCCAGGCGGTGCTGGCCGATGAGCAGAAGGTCGCCGAGCGGCGGGCCCGCCGGCAGCGGTCGCTGGCCATCGCGGCCGCCCGCAGGGCCAGGGAGGAGCCGGAGGAGCAGGTCAGCCGCTCCGACGTGGCCACCGACAACGCCGTGCCCACCCCGCCGTTCGTCGGCTCCCGGGTGGTCAGGGGCATCCCGCTGGCCGACTACGCCTCGATGCTGGATGAGCGGGCCACCTTCATGGGGCAGTGGGGCCTGCGCGGCGCCCGCGGCGACAAGGGCCCGTCGTACGAGGAGCTGGTGGAGAGCGAGGGCCGGCCGCGGCTGCGGTACTGGCTGGACCGGCTGCAGACCGAGGGCGTGCTCGAGGCCGCGGTGGTGTACGGGTACTTCCCGTGCCGCTCCAAGGGCGACGACCTGGTGGTGCTGCGGGAGGACGGGACCGAGCGGGTGCGGTTCAGCTTCCCGCGGCAGAAGCGCGACCGGCACCTGTGCCTGGCCGACTTCTTCCGGACCGAGGAGTCCGGCGAGACCGACGTGGTGGCGTTCCACCTGGCCACCATGGGCAACCGGATCAGCGAGTTCGCACAGACGCTGTTCGAGGCGGACAACTACCGCGACTACCTCGAGGTGCACGGCCTGTCGGTGCAGCTCACCGAGGCGCTCGCCGAGTACTGGCACAAGCGGATCCGGCAGGAGCTGCGGTTCGCCGACGGTACCAGCGCCGCGAGCGCCGACCCCGGATCGCTGGACGACTACTTCCGGCTGGAGTACCGCGGCGCCCGTTACTCGTTCGGGTACCCGGCCTGCCCCAACCTGGAGGACCAGGTCCAGCTCGTCGAGCTGCTCGACCCGTCCCGGATCGGGGTGAGCCTGTCCGAGGAATTCCAGCTCCACCCGGAGCAGTCCACCTCGGCGATCGTGGTCCACCACCCCGAGGCCAAGTACTTTGCCGTCTGAGCTGCACGCCGTCCTGTTCGACATGGATGGCACCCTGTTCGACAGCGAGAGGCTGTGGACGGTCTCGCTGAACGAGCTGGCCGCGCGGCTGGGTGGCGAGATCTCGCCCGCCACCCGGGCGGCCATGGTCGGCACCAACGTGACCGAGACGATCGTGATGCTGCACGACGAGGTCGGCCTGGCCGGTGACGTCGCGGCCAGCACCGACTGGCTGCTGGACCGGACCATGCAGCTCTACCGCGGTGGCTTGCCCTGGCTGCCGGGCGCCCGCGCACTGGTGCGCGCGGTGCGCGACGCCGGGCTGGCCACCGCGCTGGTCACCTCCACCACGCGCGGCATGGTGAACGTGGCGCTGAGGACGATCGGTGCGGGCAACATCGACGTGGTGGTGGCCGGGGACGAGGTCACCCACAACAAGCCGCACCCCGAGTCTTACCTGCGCGCCGCCGACCTACTCGGCCGGCAGCCGGCCGAGTGCCTGGCCATCGAGGACTCCCCGGCCGGCATCGCCTCCGCCGAGGCGGCCGGCTGCCCGGTGCTGGCGGTGCCGCGGGAGCTGCCGATCGGGCCCGGGCCGCACCGGGTGGTCCGCGCCAGCCTGGCCGGGCTGACGGTGGCCGACCTGCGCGCTGTGCACGCGGCGCTGTCGGCCTGACCGGCACCGGCGGTTCGGCCGCTGTCGGCCCCGGCGGGTTCGGCCGCTGTCAGTCCGGCGGGTTCGGCCGGCGTCGGCCCGGGCGGGTTCGGCCTGACCGGCACCGCGGGTTCGGCCGCTGTCAGTCCGGCGGGTTCGGCCGGCGTCGGCCCGGCGGGTTCGGCCGGTGTCGCCCCCGGTCAGCAGGGCGAGACGGACACGCCCACCGAGCCCGGCCCGGTGTGCACCCCGATCACCGAGCTGATCTGGGCCAGGAAGAACGTGCGGCGGAACGGGATCTGCGCCTGCAGCCGGGTGGCCAGCCGCATCGCCGGGCCGGCCGCGTCGTAGTGCTCCACCGCCACGTCAACGAGCCGCCGGCCGGCGTGGACGCGGGCCAGGTCGGCCAGCCGGGCGATCGCCCTGTCGTCACCGCGGATCCGTTCCACCGGGGCGACCTCGCCGTTCTTCAGCCCGAGCAGCGGCTTGATACCCAGCGCGGTGCCCAACCAGGCCCGCGCAGCGCCGATCCGGCCTCCCCGGCGCAGGTACTCCAGGGTGTCCACGTACATCAGCCCCAGGTTCGCGGCGAGCCGGCGGTTGATCACCGCGATCACCTCGTCGCTGCTGGCACCTCGTTCGGCTGCCTCCGCCGCGGCCAGCGCGGCGAACCCGAGCCCCATCCCGAGGATGCCCGAGTCGACCACCCGGACCGGCACCCGTACCTGGGCGGCCGCCGCCCGGGCCATCTCACAGGTCGCGGACAGCCGCTCGGACAGGTGCAGCGACACGATCTCCTCGGCACCGCCGGCGATGGCGTCCTGGTACGCCCAGAAGAAGGCCGGCGTCGGCGGCGGCGAGGTGATCACCTTGACGCCGGCCCGCAGCGCGGCGGCGAGTTGTTCCGGCGGGAGGTCCTCCTCGTCGCCGGACTGGTCTCCGAGCGAGATCTGCTGCGGAACGACGATGACGCCCCTGCGCGCCGCCACCTCCGCAGGCAGCGAGGCCCCGGAGTCGGTGATGATGGCTACCCGCCGGTACATGTCGGCTGAGCCTAAGGCATGCCCTCCGGCGCCCCGACAGGGTCATCCTCGGGCTCGACCTTGGGTGGATACGGCGGCGGGACGCCCCCGAAGGCCGGGCACAGCGCCTGGTGGTCGCACCACGCGCACAGCCGGCTCGGGCTCGGCCGGAAGTCGCCGGTCTCGCGGGCCCTCCTGATGGCGGCCCAGATCGCGCGCAGTGTCCGCTCGAACCGGCGCAGCTCCTCGGCGTCCGGCGTGTACGTCAGTGCCTCGCGGTCACGCAGGTACAACAGGCGGAGCTGGCGCGGCACCACCCCGCGGGTACGCCACAGCACCAGCGCGTAGAACTTCATCTGGAACAGCGCCTTGGCCTCGAACGCCTCCCGCGGCGCCCCGCCGGTCTTGTAGTCCACCACCCGGATGTCGCCGCTGGGCGCCACGTCCAGCCGGTCGACGAACCCGCGCAGCAGCAGGCCGCCGTCGAGCACCACCTGGACCAGCTCCTCGCGGGCGGCGGGCTCGATCCGGGTCGGGTCCTCCAGCGCGAAGTAGCTGGCCAGCAGCCCCCGGGCCGACTCGAGCCAGCCGGCCAGCCCCGACCCGTCGGCGTCCCCGGCGAACAGCTCGGCGAGGTCCGGCACCGCCTCGAGCATGCGCAGCCACTGCGGCACCACCAGGGCGGCGGCCACGGCGTAGGTCCGCTGCTCGCGGGGCAGCTCGAACAGCCGCTCCAGGACCGCGTGCACCATGGTGCCGCGAGCCGCGTCCCGCGACGGCCGCTCCGGCAGCTTGTCCACCGCGCGGAACCGGTACAGCAGGGGGCAGGTCTTGAAGTCGGCCGCGCGGGACGGCGAGAGCGAGCCCACGACCGGCATCGGCAGTTCGACAGGGCTCACCGCAGCGGTGCTCATTGCTCGACTCCGGCTCGCTCCGCTCCTCGCTCGTTCCTCGCTGCGATGCTCCTCCGCTCCTCGCTCGTTCCTCGCTGCGATGCTCACTCGCCCGTCGTCTTCGGTGCTCAATTGCTCGACTCCGGCTCGCTCCGCTCCTCGCTCGTTCCTCGCTGCGATGCTCACTCGCCCGTCGTCTTCGGTGCTCATGGCGCGAGCCTAGGGGAGGGGTACGACAGATCGGCCGACCGGCGCGCTACAACCACCCGATCCGGCCCAGCGGCCAGATGATCACGAACGCGCGGCCGACCACCAGATCGGTGTCGATCGGCCCGAACACCCGGCTGTCGGTGGAGTCGCACCGGTTGTCGCCCATCACGAACACGTGCCCCGGCTGCACCCTGACCGCGGGGAAGTTCGCCGTGCCGCCGCACCCTGCCGGCACGTACGGCTCCTGCAACTCCCGCCCGTTGATGTACACGTGCCGGTCGCGCCCCTCGACCTTCTCCCCGGGCAGCCCGATCACCCGCTTGATCAGGTCCTCGTCGGTGATGTCGATGTTCGGCGGCCGGCGGAAGACGATGACGTCGCCGCGGTTCAGGCCGTGGAAGTCGTAGGCCAGCTTGTTGACCAGCACCCGGTCGCCCTCGACCAGGGTGTCGTGCATCGACTCCGACGGGATGTAGAACGTCTGCACCACCCACGTCCGCAGCAGCAGCGCCGCGAGCAGCGAGAACACAATCAGGAACGGCCACTCCAACAGTCGCCGGCGGCGGCGCTTGCGGCGTACCGCGGCCCGGCCGGGATGTGGCAGGTCGGGGCTCGGCGGCCCGGGCGCCGGAGCCTCGGTGGGCAGCGGCGCCGCCGGCAGGACCGCCTGGACAGACTCCGGCATCGACACCGCAGCGAACATCGGCGCGGCGTACGGGAGGGCGACCGCGGTCGGTGGGTAGCCCGGCGGGGGCGGCGGGCTCGCGCGCAGGTCGGCAGGCCGCTCGAAGACCTCGGTCGGGTCGTCCTCCGGTTCCGGGTACCGCGGGACGAACCGCGGCTCCGGGCGCCAGTCCGGGACCGGGGGCGGCGGGGCCGCCAGCGGGTGGCCATTCAGCGCCGGGTCCATGACCGGCGGCTCGTCGTCGTCGTCCGGCGCCGCGTGCCGGCCGCGGCGAACCGGCGGTGCCGGGCACGGCCGCACGGCGTCCTGCCGGTCCGGGCCCGGCCGCGCGGGAGGCGGCTGCGCGCTGCTCGGCTGCACCTCACCCTGCTGCGCGCTGCTCGGCTGCACCTCACCCTGCTGCGCGCCGCTCGGCCGCACACCGCTCGGCTGCGTGCCACTCGAGTGCGTGCCGCTCGGCTGCGCGCCGCTCGACCGCACACCGCTCGGCTGCGTGCCACTCGACTGCGCGCCGCCCGTCGCGAGCGCGGCAGGCGGGGGGCCGGCAGGCGGCAGCGGGCTGGGCGGGAGCTCGGCGGCGTACGGCGGCAGCGGGTGCCCCTTCGGCCCGGTGGCGCGGCCGTTCGGGGGCACCCCGTTGGGGGGGCCGTCGACCGGCTGCGGCTCCTCCCCCGGATCGGGCTCGGGGCGGTACTCCGGCGAGAGCCAGCGCCGCCAGGCAGCCTCCCCCGGGCCGCCCGCATCGTCGGCGGTCGGCCAGCGCCCATCGCCGGTCGTCGTCATCTGCTTCTCACGGTATGTCACGAACGCCCGGAGCGGAGGGTTCCCCCTGCCACGTAGCATTCCAGGTGTGGCTGAACCGGCGCGGCAGGGGCGGCCGCCCAGGGGCGCTGGACTGCCCGTCGGGCGGTTCTTCGGCGTACCCATCTACCTGTCGCTGTCCTGGCTGGTCATCGCCGCGATCATCACCGTCAGCTACTCCGACCTGGTGCAGACCTACGTCGTCGGGATCACCCGCGGCGGGGCGTATCTGGTCGCGTTCGGCATCGCGGTGCTGCTCGCCCTGTCGCTGCTCGCCCACGAGCTGGGGCACGTGGCCATGTCGCTGGCGCTCGGCATGCGGGTACGCCGGGTAGTGATCTTCCTGCTCGGCGGCGTGTCCGAGATCGAGGGGGAGACGCGGCGCCCGGGGGAGGAGTACCTGATCGCGATCGCCGGCCCGCTGGTGAGCCTGCTGCTGGCAGGCGTGGGCGGGGCGCTGTCCCCGCTCACCCGCTCCGGCACGGTGCTGCACATGGTGGTGCTCTGGCTGACCTGGAGCAACCTGCTGGTGCTCGTCTTCAACCTGCTGCCCGGACTGCCGCTGGACGGCGGCAAGGTGCTGCGGGCAGGGGTGTGGGCGCTGACCCGTTCCCGGCTGACCGCCACCCGGGCCGCCGCCTGGTGCGGCCGCGGGGTGGCCGTGCTGGTGGTGGTCGGCTCGGTGTTCCTGATCCGGGAGGACGACTTCGCGGTCGCGCTGACCAACATGGTGATCGCCTGCCTGCTCGCCGGGTTCATCTGGGTCGGCGCCAGCCAGTCCCTGCAGGTGGCTGCCGTGCACTCCCGGCTGCCGATGCTGCGGGTGTCGGACCTGGTGCGACCCGCCATCGAGGTGCCGGCGGACCTGCCGGTCTCCGAGGCGCTGCGCCGGGCCTGGGACAGCCGGTCACAGGGGCTGGTGGTGGTGGACGGCGACGGCCGGCCTACCGCGCTGGTGTCCGAGGCGCACGTGCTCGCCCTGCCGGAGCAGCGCCGGCCGTGGACCACCGTGTCACAGGTGGCCCGGCAGTTGGAGCCCGGCCTCACGCTGCCCGACTCCACGGCCGGCGAGGCGGTGCTGGACGCGGTCCGGGCCACGCCGGCGTCGGAGTACCTGGTGGTGGGCCGCGACGGGCGGTCGGTCGGCGTGCTGGCCACCAACGACGTCGCGGTGCTGCTGCGCCGCTGGGGCCACCAGACCGGCCGGCCGGGTGGCGACGGCGGCGGGGCCAGCGGCGAGCCGGCCGGGGCCAGTCGGTGACCGGGCGCCCCACCGGCCCGTTCCGCCCGGGCGACCGGGTGCAGCTCACCGATCCGAAGGGGCGGCTGCACACGGTGGTACTTCAGCCGGGCAGGAGCTTCCACACCCACCGCGGTGCCATCGCGCACGACGACCTGATCGGCGCCCCGGAGGGGTCGGTGGTGACATCCACCAGCAACACCCCGTACCTGGCGCTGCGGCCGCTGCTGGCCGACTACGTGCTCTCGATGCCGCGCGGCGCCCAGGTGGTCTACCCCAAGGACGCGGCGCAGATCGTGGCCATGGGGGACGTGTTCCCCGGCGCGCACGTGCTGGAGGCCGGCGCCGGCTCGGGGGCACTCACCTGCTCGCTGCTGCGGGCGGTGGGGGACTCCGGCCGGGTCACCTCCTACGAGCGCCGGCCCGAGTTCGCCGAGGTGGCGCGGCGCAACGTGGAGACGTTCTTCGGCACGCCGCCGCCCAACTGGGCCCTCGTGGTGGGCGACCTGGCCGGCGCGGACGCCATCGACGTCGACCGGGTGGTGCTGGACATGCTGGCGCCCTGGGAGGTGCTGGACACCGCCGCCAAGGCGCTGGTCCCGGGCGGCGTGCTGGTGGGCTACGTCGCCACCGTGACCCAGCTCTCCCGGCTGGTCGAGGCGCTGCGCGAGTACGGCAGCTTCACCGAGCCGCACGCCTTCGAGACGCTGCTGCGGCCGTGGCACGTGGTCGGCCTGGCGGTTCGGCCCGAGCACCGCATGCAGGGCCACACCGCGTTCCTGGTGACCAGCCGGCGGCTGGCCGACGGCGTCACCCCGCCGACCCGCCAGCGCCGCCCCGCACCCGGCAACGGCTGAGCGGCTCGGGCGGCCGGCCGCACCCGCGGCCCGTGCTCGGCCGCCGGTCGCGTCCGTGGCCCGCGCTCAGCCCCCGGCCGCGTCCGTGGCCCGCGCTCAGCCCCCGGCCGCGTCCGGGCCGGCCACCGGCCCGCCGTCGGTCCGCTCCACGTGGATGCACTCGCCGGGGCACTCCCGGGCGGAGTCGATCACTTCCAGCCGCAGGTGCTCGGGCACCCCGGTGCGCGCACCAGGGCCGGTCAGCAGTTCGCCCGCGGCGTCCTTGACGTACGCCAGCCCGTCGATGTCGAACTCGAACACCTCGGGCGCGTACTGCACGCACAGCCCGTCCCCGGTGCACAGATCCTGGTCGACCCAGACCCGCAGCGGCTCGGGCACGTTACCTCCCTGTTTCCGTGGTGCTACGGCTCGATGACCTGCGGCGGCACCGTTCTGGGCGGAGTTCTGGGCGGACTCCCCAAGGGTAGGCGCGCCTGTGACCCGTCTCATCGGCGGACCCCGTCGATACCACCTCGACACGATCGGATTCCGAGGGTAGTGCTGTGTAGTGTTGCCTCACCGCAGAAAACCGCCTGGAGGTGGGTGTCGTGGCGACCGAGCGAGAGGACGCGGACAGTCGCGCCCATGAGATCGCAGCGCGCAACGCGTTCCTCGAGGAGGAAGTCGCGATGCTGCGTCGCAAGCTCACCGAGTCCCCGCGCCATCTGCGGGTGCTGGAGGAGCGGCTAGCCGAGACACAGGCCAAGATGGCCGCGCTGTCCGAGCGGAACGAGAAGCTCGCCAGCACGCTCCGCGAGGCTCGCGACCAGGTCGTGACCCTGAAGGAGGAGGTCGACCGGCTGGCGCAGCCGCCCAGCGGCTACGGCGTGTTCCTGACCCGGTACGACGACGGCACGGTCGACGTCTTCACCGGCGGCCGCAAGCTGCGGGTGTCGGTGTCCCCCAGCGTGGAGACCGAGGGGCTGCGGCGCGGCCAGGAGGTCATGCTCAACGAGGCGCTGAACGTGGTCGAGGCGCGGGAGTTCGAGCGGGCCGGCGAGGTCGTGATGCTCAAGGAGATCCTGGAGGGCGGCGACCGCGCGCTGGTCATCGGCCACACCGACGAGGAGCGGATCGTCTACCTCGCCGACACGCTGCTGTCCCAGCAGATCCGGGTCGGTGACTCGCTGCTGCTGGAGCCGCGCTCGGGCTACGTGTACGAGCGGATCCCCAAGAGCGAGGTCGAGGAGCTGGTCCTCGAAGAGGTGCCGGACATCGACTACACCGACATCGGTGGGCTGTCCCGGCAGATCGAGCAGATCCGGGACGCGGTGGAGCTGCCGTTCCTGCACGCCGACCTGTTCCGGCAGTACAAGCTGCGGCCACCCAAGGGCGTGCTGCTGTACGGCCCGCCCGGCTGCGGCAAGACGCTGATCGCCAAGGCGGTGGCCAACTCGCTGGCCAAGCAGGTCGCCAAGGTCAGCGGGCAGAGCCAGGCCCGGTCGTTCTTCCTCAACATCAAGGGCCCGGAGCTGCTGAACAAGTACGTCGGCGAGACCGAGCGGCACATCCGGCTGGTGTTCCAGCGGGCCCGGGAGAAGGCGTCAGAGGGCACCCCTGTGATCGTGTTCTTCGACGAGATGGACTCGATCTTCCGCACCCGCGGCTCGGGGGTCTCCTCCGACGTGGAGAACACCATCGTGCCCCAGTTGCTGAGCGAGATCGACGGCGTGGAGGGCCTGGAGAACGTCATCGTGATCGGCGCGTCCAACCGCGAGGACATGATCGACCCGGCCATCCTGCGGCCCGGCCGGCTGGACGTGAAGATCAAGATCGAGCGTCCGGACGCCGAGGCGGCCAAGGACATCTTCTCCAAGTACATCCTCACCGAGCTGCCCATCCACACCGATGACCTGGCCGAGCACGGCGGCGACCGGGCCTCCACCGTGCTGGGGCTGATCCAGCGGGTGGTCGAGCGGATGTACACCGAGAGCGAGGAGAACCGGTTCCTCGAGGTGACCTACGCCAACGGCGACAAGGAAGTCCTTTACTTCCGCGACTTCAACTCCGGCGCCATGATCCAGAACATCGTGGACCGGGCCAAGAAGATGGCGATCAAGGACTTCCTGGCCACAAACGTGCACGGCCTGCGGGTGCAGCACCTGCTCGCCGCGTGCGTGGACGAGTTCACCGAGAACGAGGACCTGCCCAACACCACCAACCCGGACGACTGGGCCCGGATCTCCGGCAAGAAGGGCGAGCGCATCGTCTACATCCGCACCCTGGTCTCCGGGAAGGGCTCCGAGACCGGCCGCGCGATCGACACACTGTCCAACACCGGCCAGTACCTGTAGCGGCACGCACAGCGGGGCGGGTGCCGGCACGGCGCCCGCCCCGCGGCACACCCCCGGCAGGTACCGGCGCGTAACGCGGGTGCGGCACACTACCGGCCGGATGATCTCGCAGCCGTCCGTGCCGGAGGACCGCATGACGACGACCGACAGGCCCGCACCCGCAGTCAGCGGCGTGGACCGCTACTTCTCCATCACCGCACGCCACTCGACGGTCCGCCAGGAGATGCGCGGCGGGGTCGTCACGTTCTTCACCATGGCCTACATCGTGGTGCTCAACCCGCTGATCATCGGCACCGCCAGGGACGCCGACGGCACCGTGCTGGGCATCCCGAAGGTGGCCGCCGTGACCGCGCTGGTCGCGGCGGTGATGACCGTCCTGATGGGCGTCGTCGGCCGGTACCCGTTCGCCATCGCCACCGGCCTGGGGCTGAACGCGTTCATCGCCGTCGGCGTGGCCAGCAAGATGTCCTGGCCGGACGCGATGGGCCTGGTGGTCTGCGAGGGCCTGATCATCACCGTGCTGGTGCTGACCGGGTTCCGGACCGCGGTGGTGCATGCCATCCCGGCGCAGCTCAAGACGTCCATCGGCGTCGGCATCGGGCTGTTCATCGCGCTGATCGGCCTGGTCGACGCGGGCGTCGTGCGGCGGATCCCGGACGCGGCCGGCACCACCGTTCCCGTCCAGCTCGGCACCGGCACGCTGCGCGGGTGGCCGGTCACGGTGTTCGTCGTCGGGCTGCTGATCATGGCCGCGCTGATGGCGCTGCGGGTCAAGGGCGCCATCCTGATCGGCATCGTGATCAACGCGGTGCTCGCCGTCATCGTCGAGGCGATCGTGCACGCCGGCCCCGCGTTCGACGCGAGCGGCGTTCACCCCGCCGGGTGGCAGCTGAACGTGCCGAAACTGCCGGACCGGGTCGCCGACACCCCCGACCTGTCGCTGCTCGGCCACTTCTCGCTGTTCGGCGGGTTCGACCGCATCGGCGTGCTGGCCGCCGCCCTGGTGGTGTTCACGATCATGCTGTCGGACTTCTTCGACACCATGGGAACCGTGGTCGCGGTGGCCGCCGAGGGCGACCTGCTGGACGAGAACGGCGAGCTGCCCGGCATGTCCCGGGTGCTGCTGGTCGACTCCCTGGCCGCGGCGGCCGGCGGCGCGGCCAGCTCCTCGTCGAACACCACCTACGTCGAGTCGGCCGCCGGCGTGGGCGATGGCGCGCGCACCGGCCTGGCCAGCGTGGTCACCGGCCTGCTGTTCGTGGTGGCGCTGTTCCTCACCCCGCTGGTCGCCGCGGTGCCGTCCGAGGCGGCGGCACCGGCCCTGGTGGTGGTCGGTGTGCTGATGATGGCCCAGGTGCGGAACCTCGACTTCGAGGACTTATCGCTGGCGATCCCGGCCTTCCTGACGATGGTGCTGATGCCGTTCACGTACTCGATCACGGTCGGGATCGGCGCCGGCGTGGTCAGTTACGTGGTACTGCGCACGGTCCGGGGCAGGGCAGGCGAGATCCACCCGCTGCTGTGGGTGGTCGCGGCGGCGTTCGTGCTGTACTTCGCCATCGACCCGATCAAGGCACTGCTCGGCGTTGGCTGATCCACGAGCCGGGCGACGGGCATTGTGTCGGGTGCCTCAACTACGCTCGTGTCATGACGGTACGGCGCGTGATGGGCACCGAGGTGGAGTACGGCATCGCGGTGCCGGGCCAGCCGGGGGCGAACCAGATGCTGCTCTCCTCGCAGATCGTGAACGCCTACGGCGGCAAGGCGGACGCGCGGGCCCGGCGCGCCCGGTGGGACTTCGAGGAGGAGTCGCCGCTGCGGGACGCCCGCGGCTTCGACCTGGGCTCGACGCTCGGCCCGGAGTACCTCGACGCCGAGGACGACACCGGGCTGGCCAACGTGATCCTCACCAACGGCGCGCGGCTCTACGTCGACCACGCCCACCCGGAGTACTCCACGCCCGAGCTCACCAACCCGCGTGACGTGGTGACGTGGGACAAGGCCGGGGAGCGGGTGATGGACGAGGCGGCCCGCCGGGCGGCCACCATCCCGGGGCAGCAGCAGATCCACCTCTACAAGAACAACACCGACAACAAGGGCGCCAGCTACGGCGCCCACGAGAACTACCTGATGCCGCGGTCCACCCCGTTCGCCGACATCGTCAAACACCTCACCCCGTTCTTCGTGACCCGCCAGGTGGTGACCGGGCAGGGCCGGGTCGGCATCGGGCAGGACGGCCGCGGGGACGGCTTCCAGATCTCCCAGCGGGCGGACTTCTTCGAGGTCGAGGTCGGCCTGGAGACCACCCTCAAGCGGCCCATCATCAACACCCGGGACGAGCCGCACGCCGACGCGGAGAAGTACCGCCGGCTGCACGTGATCATCGGCGACGCCAACCTGTCGGAGATCTCGACGTACCTCAAGCTCGGCACCACCGCGCTGGTGCTGGCCATGATCGAGGACAAGTTCTTCTCGGTCGACCTCTCGGTCGAGGAGCCGGTCGCCTCGCTGCGTGCGATCTCCCACGACCCGTCGCTGACCCACCTGGTCACGATGCGCTCCGGTGGCCGCAAGCTCACCGCGGTCCAACTCCAGATGGAGTACCTGGAGCAGGCGACCAAGTACGTCGAGGACAGGTACGGCACCGACGTGGATCCGGACACCGCGGACGTGCTGGCCCGCTGGGAGTCGGTGCTGACCCGGCTCGAGCAGGACCCGATGCTGTGCGTCGGCGAGCTCGACTGGGTGGCCAAGCTGCGGCTGCTGGAGGGGTTCCGGGAGCGCGACGGGCTGGGCTGGGGCGCGCCGCGGCTGCAGCTCATCGACCTGCAGTACACCGACGTGCGCCCCGAGAAGGGGCTGTACCACCGCCTGGTGGCGCGCGGCGCGATGCAGACGCTGGTCGACTACGACGAGGTCGGCCGGGCCATGGAGCGGCCGCCCACGGACACCCGGGCGTACTTCCGCGGCGAGTGCCTGCGGCGGTACCCCGACCAGGTGGCCGCCGCCTCGTGGGACTCGGTGATCTTCGACCTCGGGCGGGAGTCGCTGATCCGGGTGCCCACCCTGGAGCCGACCCGCGGCACCAAGCAGCATGTCGGTGCCCTGCTGGACCGCTGCCCCACCGCGGGCGACCTGGTCGACCAGCTCACCAGGGGCTGACCCGCAGGCCGATCAGCCGGCCCGATCAGCCGGCCCGATCAGCCGGCCCGATCAGCGGGCCTGACCGGCCGGGGCTGGCCGGCCGGGGTGACCGGCCGAGCTGATCAATGGGCCGGTCAGCGCGGGCGGCCCAGGCAGATCACCTTCATGCCGGGCAGCCCGTATATCGCGGTGAGCCGGCGGGTGGTGCCGAGCGGGCAGCTACCGGCGCTGGTGGCCCGGGCGAGGACCTTCCCGATCGCCTTCGGGTCGGTGCAGGCGACCGGGTTCGGCGGACCCACGGTGACGGCGCCGACGCAGCCGCCCACCTGCGCGCGTGGCCGCAGGCACACCACCGGGCGGCTGGCCACCTGCAGGGCGACCGCCTCGGCGGCCGGTGGCCGGCACTGGCTGCTGCGATCCACCCGGGCGAGCACCGTGGCGTAGAACCCGCCGTCGCCGCACGCCAGTTCGTCGGTGCGGCCGGTGCCCGGGTTGTCGATGCAGTCACCTGGCCGGATGATTCCGCCGCCGCCGCCGGGCGCGCCGGGGTGCGGTGCCCGCAGGTTGACCAGACAGAGCACCCGGCCGGGGGCCGAAGCCATCGAATCGGTGTCCGCGGGGCACTCCGCGCCGGCCCCGGTACCCACGACGGTGGTCACCTTCGCCACCGCCTCCGGTGCGGCACAGTCCGCTGCCCGCAGCATCTCGCCGGTCGGCTCGGTCACGCAGCTACCGACAGTCACCGGCACGGTGGCCCGCGCCGACCCCTGCCGGTGCATCCGGAGGTAGCCGAAGCCCAGCAGCACGGCCAGCGCCAGTGCGGTGACGCCCAGCAGGGAGGCAAGATGGCTGCTGGAGGGCGGCCGCCGGTGCTGCGACTGGTGGATCGGGTCCGAGGGGGGCGACGGGCGAGGAACCGCCACCCGGCGCTCGGCTCGGGCGGTGGGCTGGCCAGGTCTGGAGGACGGCTGCGGCCGGCGGGGGTCCACTGGACTCCATGGGACAGGTGAGGATTGCTCGAGACTCTAGTGCGTTCACGGACAGTTACAAGAAAGCGGCACGTCAGTGCCGCGCGGTAGGTTGATCGGAGAGATTGAGGGAGGCGCGTTCATGGCCAAACAGGAGACCGGCGGCGGCCAGTCCAGGGTGACCCGCAAGGACGACAAGGTGGACGAGGGCTACGAGTCCGGCACCGCCACCGAGGACGTCAAGGAACGACACGAGAAGCTGACCGAGGACGTCGACGCGATGCTCGACGAGATCGACGACGTGCTCGAGGAGAACGCCGAGGAGTTCGTGAGGGGGTACGTGCAAAAGGGAGGCGAGTGAGGCGCCGGCGGCGCCTCACGCCGGGCCCGTGCCACGGTCGTCGGCATGGGTGTACGGCAATCACCGGACCGGTAGGGTTCGCGGCATCCGGTCGGTGAGTTCCACGCCGCACGGACATCGCTGAGGAGATCGAGTACCTGGAGTGGGGCAGCACGTGGGAGAGCGACACACCGGCCCGGGCGGCTTCCCGTCGGCGTTCACGGCTTTTGGCACCTCGTCGTTCGTGGACTTCCTGAGCAGCGCGGCGCCCGGGCTGCTGCCGGGCAACCGGGTACTGCCGGCCGGCTCGGCGGTGGACCTCGCGCCGCACGGCACCACGGTGGTGGCCGCGACGTTCGCCGGCGGCGTGGTGATGGCCGGCGACCGGCGCGCCACCATGGGCAACATGATCGCCGAGCGGGACGTGCAGAAGGTCTTCCCCGCCGACGACTACAGCATGATCGGGATTGCCGGCACGGTCGGCATCGCGATCGAGATGGTCCGACTGTTCCAGGTGGAGTTGGAGCACTACGAGAAGATCGAGGGCACGTCGCTGACCCTGGAGGGCAAGGCGAACCGGTTGTCCACCATGATCCGGGGCAACCTCGGCGCCGCCATGCAAGGGCTGGCCGTGGTGCCGCTGCTGGCCGGCTTCGACCTGGCCGCGGAGGACCCGGCCACGGCGGGCAAGATCTTCAGCTACGACATCACCGGCGGCCGGCACGAGGAGCGTGGCTACCACGGGGTCGGCTCGGGCTCCCTGTTCGCCCGGGCGGCGCTGAAGAAGCGCTGGCGGCCCGGGCTGAGCGTGGACGACGTGGTGCGGGTCACGGTCGACTCGCTCTACGACGCGGCCGACGAGGACTCCGCCACCGGTGGCCCGGACATGATCCGCAAGGTGTACCCGATGGTCATGGTCGCCACCGCCGAGGGCATCCGCCGCGTGCCGGACGAGCAGGTCGGCGCCGTCATAGACGGCGTGCTCGCCGAGCGCATGGAGAACCCGGGCGGCTGACCCGCCCACCCTGCCAAGACCCGACGTCGTACCGAGGAGCCTGAAGCGCGATGACGATGCCGTTCTACGCCTCGGCCGAGCAGATCATGCGCGACCGCTCGGAGTACGCGCGCAAGGGTATTGCGCGCGGCCGGGGAGTGGTGGTGCTGAGCTACGAGGGTGGGATCCTGTTCGTCGCGGAGAACCCGAGCAAGTCGCTGCACAAGGTCGGCGAGATCTACGACCGGATCGGGTTCGCCGCGGTCGGGCGGTACAGCGAGTACGAGAACCTGCGGGTGGCCGGCGTCCGGATCGCGGACACCCGGGGGTACCTGTACGACCGCCTGGACGTGACCGGCCGCGCCCTGGCCAACGCGTACGCCCAGGCGCTGAACGCGATCTTCACCGAGCAGCAGAAGCCGTTCGAGGTGGAGCTGTGCGTCGCCGAGGTCGGCGAGAGCGCCGAGGACGACCAGCTCTACCGGCTGACCTTCGACGGCTCGGTGGTGGACGAGCCCGGGTACGTGGTGATGGGCGGCCAGGCGGACACGATCACCTCCCAGGTCACCGGGGCGCACAGCCGCGAGGCGTCCCTGGACGACGCGCTGCGGCTGGCGGTGAAGGCGCTCGGCTCGGTCGGCGGCGAGAACAACCGCCCGCGGCAGCTCGCCGCGGGCCAACTCGAAGTCGCGGTGCTGGACCGCAGCCGGCCGACCCGGAAGTTCAAGCGGATCGTGGGCGCCGCGCTGGCCGGCCTGCTGCCCACGGCCGAGGCGCCGAAGCCGGCCGCCCCGGCGCGACGACGAGTCGCCGTCCTGACCGGCCATCCAGGCCCGACGACACGGGCGACGGCGACGACCGGCATCTAGGGTGAGAGCCATGGACCGGCGCATCTTCGGCATCGAGAACGAGTACGGCGTCACCTGTACGTTCCACGGCCAGCGCCGGCTCTCGCCGGACGAGGTGGCCCGCTACCTGTTCCGACGGGTGGTGTCCTGGGGCCGCAGCTCGAACGTGTTCCTGCGCAACGGCGCCCGGCTGTACCTCGACGTCGGCTCCCACCCCGAGTACGCCACGCCCGAGTGCGACAACCTGGTCGATCTGGTGGTGCACGACAAGGCGGGCGAGCGCATCCTCGAGGGCCTGCTGGTGGACGCCGAGCGCCGGCTGCACGAGGAGGGCATCACCGGCGACATCTACCTGTTCAAGAACAACACCGACTCGGCCGGCAACTCCTACGGCTGCCACGAGAACTACTGTGTGGCACGGCACGGCGAGTTCTCCCGGCTGGCCGACGTGCTGATCCCGTTCCTGGTCACCCGGCAGATCATCTGCGGCGCCGGCAAGGTGCTGCAGACCCCGCGCGGCGCGGTCTACTGCGTGAGCCAGCGCGCCGAGCACATCTGGGAGGGCGTGTCCAGCGCCACCACCCGGTCCCGCCCGATCATCAACACCCGGGACGAGCCGCACGCGGACGCGGAGAAGTACCGGCGGCTGCACGTGATCGTCGGCGACTCGAACATGAACGAGACCACCACGCTGCTCAAGGTGGGCACCACCGACATCGTGCTGCGGATGGTCGAGTCCGGGGTGGTGCTGCGCGACCTCACCCTGGAGAACCCGATCCGGGCCATCCGCGAGGTCAGCCACGACATGACCAGCCAGCGCAAGGTGAAGCTGGTCAACGGGCGCGAGGCCACCGCGCTGGAGATCCAGCGGGAGTACTACGAGAAGGCGATGGACTTCGTCGCCCGGCGCGGCCCGGGGGAGACCACCGACAGGGTGATGGACCTGTGGGGGCGCACCCTGAAGGCCATCGAGACCGACGACCTGGCGCTGATCGACCGGGAGATCGACTGGGCCACCAAGTACCAGCTCATCGAGCGGTACCGGGCCAAGCACAACCTGCCGCTGTCGTCCCCCCGGGTGGCCCAACTCGACCTGGCGTACCACGACATCCACCGCGGCCGCGGCCTGTACTACCTGATGGAGCGCCGCGGCACCGTGGACCGGGTCGCCCACGACGTGGCGATCTTCGAGGCGAAGAACCTGCCGCCACAGACCACCCGGGCCCGGCTGCGCGGCGAGTTCATCAAGCGGGCCCAGGAGCGCCGCCGCGACTTCACCGTGGACTGGGTGCACCTGAAGCTGAACGACCAGGCGCAGCGCACAGTCCTGTGCAAGGACCCATTCCGCAGCGTGGACGAGCGCGTCGAGAAGCTCATCGCCAGCATGTAGGACGGTGCCGACGCGTCCCCTGCCCAATCTGTCTAGGCGTTTGACAGTTGCCGTGTCCATCCCCTAGACACTAATCTCGCGAGAGCGCGTGACGTGAACCGGCGGATCGAGCGCTTGGGCGGGGTGCTGGCCCGCCAGGTCGGCTCCCACCGGCGCTACCGTCATGAAGTACGAGAATCGGACCGGAGCCAGCGGGACAGCGTCAACGACGGTCGCTCAACACGCCGGAGACATCCCCGCCGGGACCCTACGGGCGATCGAACGCGACCTGGAGCCGGCCTTCGGAAAGGGGTGGCTGAGGCGATGAGGACGAGCTACCGCGTGGTCGTCACCCGGGAGGAGGGCTCGTGGCTCGCGGATGTCCCCGAACTGGCCGGCGCGCACACGTACGCGAGGACGTTGCCCGCGCTGGACAGGGCCGTTCGGGAGGTGATCGTGCTCGCCGACGACCTGCCGGACGGGGCGCTTGACCTACTCCCGCTGGACTATGACTACCGGACCGGCGATCCCGAGATCGACTCCTACAGCGCCCGGGTCCGTGCCCTGCGTGCCCAGGCCGAGCAGTTGGCCATCGAGGCGACTGCACGGACGGCGGAGGCTGCGCGGCGGCTGATCAGCCACGGTCTGCCCGTTCGCGATGCGGCGGCCCTGCTGGGCGTCAGCCCGCAGCGGATCTCGCAGCTGACCGGCCGCAGGGCCAGCTGAGGACCGCCCCGAAACGGGAGACCCGGCCAGCAAGGTAGCCTGCCGCGGTGCGTCGCTCCCGTACCTCCCGTGCCCTGACCGTGCTCGCCGTCCTCGGGGTGTTCGCCGCGGGGTGCGGTGACAAGAAGGACAACGCCGCCGGCGGCTCCGATGGGAACTGCGACGTGCGGGTCAGCGGGGACCAGGGCAGGAAGCCCGAGGTCACGGTGCCGAACTGCGCCGCGCCCACGGCCCTGCAGACCAGGGACCTGATCGCCGGCACCGGCGAGGCGGTGAAGGCCGGCGACACGGTCACCGTGAACTACACGCTCTACGGATGGGACGGCAAGAAGCTGGTGCAGTCCTCCTACGACTCCGGGCAGCCGTTCCCGGTGCAGAGCGTCGGCAACGCGCAGGTGATCGCCGGCTGGAACCAGGGGCTGATCGGCATCGGGCAGGGCGCCCGGCGGCTGCTGGTGGTGCCCGCCTCGCTCGGCTACGCCGACCAGGGCACGCCGGACGGCTCGATCAAGCCGAACGAGGCGCTGGTGTTCGTCGTCGATGTGGTGTCGGTGACACCGGCGGGCTGAGCGCGGCCGAACACCCGTTCGGGCTAGGGTCTAGGGCATGTCGTCCCGCCGGGCTGAGCGTCTGGTCAACCTCGTCATCTGCCTGCTGGCCACCCGCCAGTACCTGCCGGCCAGCCGGGTCCGGCAGGCCGTCCCGGGGTACGAGCCGGACGACGGCAGCGTGAAGGCGGACGAGACGTTCAAGCGGATGTTCGAACGGGACAAGGCGGAGCTGCGCGAGCTGGGGATCCCGCTGGAGACCGGGCGGAACAGTGCGTTCGACGCCGAGGACGGGTACCGGATCGCCCGCCGCGACTACGAGCTGCCGGAGATCGCGCTGCTGCCCGACGAGGCGGCCGCGGTCGGGCTGGCCGCCCGGCTGTGGCAGTCCGCCCGGCTGGCCGAGGCGGCGAACGGCGCCCTGCTCAAGCTGCGCGCCGCCGGAATCGACCTGGACCACGGCTCGACCGCAGGGATCGAGCCGCGGGTGGAGGCGACCGAGCCGGCGTTCCAGCCGCTGCTGGACGCGGTCACCAACCGGCAGGCGGTGACCTTCGAGTACCGCAAGAGCACCGACACCACCCCGGAGCGGCGCGAGGTCGAGCCCTGGGGAGTGGTGAGCTGGCGCGGCCGGTGGTACGTGGTGGGCCACGACCGGCGGCGCGGTGCGACGCGGTGCTTCCGGCTGTCCCGGATCGCCGGCGAGGTGCGGCCGGTCGGCCAACCCGGTACGGTCCGGCAGCCGGCCGGCCTGGACCTGGTCGAGATCGTGGCCGGCTCGGACCACCACCACGACGGGCCGCCGCCCAAGACGGCCCGGCTGGCGGTCCGGCCCGGCGCGGCGGCCGGCCTGCGCCGGTACGGCACCGTGGTGGGCAGCCGGGACGGCCGGGACGTGCTCGAGATCGGGTTCGCCGACGTGGACTGGCTGGCCGACTGGGTCGCCGGGTTCGGCACCGCGGTGGTGGTGCTGGAGCCGGCCGACATGCGGGACGCCGTGGTGCAGCGACTGTCCGCGCTGGTGGGTGAGCCGGCATGACGACGGCGGCGGGACGAGCATTGCGGCAGGGGGCCGTCGGGACCACGGCGGCGGGGCGGGCGCACCGCGTCAGGGGCCCAGTGAGCGAGCTTGCGAGCGAACCAATGAGCACAGCAGCCACGCGAACGCGGACGCCGAGCGCCAGTGAGGTGTTCTCCGTGAGCGAGCTTGCGAGCGAACCAATGAGCACAGCAGCGGCCGCTCGCGCGGCCGACGAGCGAAGCGAGGAGGCTGCGTGAGCGGCACCGCGGACCGGCTGCCGCGGCTGCTCGCCCTGGTGCCGTACCTGCTGGCCCGGCCCGGCGTGCTGCTCACCGAGGCCGCCGCCGACTTCGGGGTGCCGGAGCTGCAGTTGCGCCGTGACCTGGAGCTGCTGTGGATGTGCGGCCTGCCCGGGCACGGCCCCGGCGACCTGATCGACCTGTCCTTCGACGACGACAGCGTCACGGTGACCTACGACGCCGGCATGTCCCGCCCGCTGCGGCTGACCGCCGACGAGGCGCTGGCGTTGGTGGTCGCGCTGCGCACGCTGGCCGAGGTGCCGGGCCTGTCCGAGCGGGACGCGGTCGAGCGCGCGCTGGCCAAGGTGGAGTCGGCGGCCGGCGACGCGGCCCAGGGGGCCGATGTGGTGGCGGTCCGGGTGGAGGCGCGCGAGCAGACCCTGGCCGTGGTGCGGGAGGCGCTGGACACCGGCCACGCGCTGCACCTGCGCTACTACACCGCCGGTCGGGACGAGACCACCGACCGCGACGTGGACCCGATGCGGCTGCTGCTGGTGGACGGCCGGTCGTACCTGGAGGCGTGGTGCCGCCGGGTGGAGGGGGTGCGGCTGTTCCGGCTGGACCGCATCGACGAGGTGCACGTCCTGGCGGAGAAGGCCAGCCCGCCGCCGGAGGCCACCCCGCGGGACCTGTCCGCGGGGCTGTACCAGCCGGCGCCGGACCACCCGGAGGTCACCCTGCGGCTGGACCGCTGGGCCCGGTGGGTGGCCGACTACTACCCCTGCGAGAAGGTCCGCGAGCTGCCCGAGGGCCGGATCGAGGTCACCCTGCGGGTCGCCGACACCGACTGGGTACGCCGGCTGGCGCTGCGGCTGGGCGGCGCTGCCGAGGTGGTCGCGCCGCCGTCCCTGGTGGCGGACGTCCGGGACGAGGCCCGCGCGGCGCTGGCCGCGTACGGACCGGCAGCGGGTGAGCGTCGCGGCGTGGAGCGAGCGGGCGGCGGACCGGGCGCGCAGGCGAGCGGGTGAAGGCCGGCATCGCCGCTGGGCTATCGTCTGCGCCGTGATCGTGCTGCTCGCCTGGATCGCCGCGGCGGTGGTCGCCGTCCTCCTGCTGGCCGTGCTCGGGTTCGAGCTGTTCGGCCACGTCAAGCGGCTGACCGCGGCGGTGGCGGAGGCGAAGCGGGACCTGGTGCCGCGGGTACGGCGGATGCTGGCCCGGCTGACCGGTCCGGACAACCCCGGGGAGCCGGCGCACCCGGACGGCAACCCAACCCTCACCCTCGAAGGCCCCGGCAGGCACCGCGCCGGCCCGTAGAATGGCGGCATGCCCGACCTCGGTATCGGCGAGATCCTGATCATCGCAATCGTCATCTTCGCGCTCTTCGGCTACAAGCGGCTGCCCGACGCGGCACGGTCGCTGGGCCGGTCGATGCGGGTGTTCAAGGCCGAGACCCGGGGCCTTCGGGAGGACGACGTGCACCGCAAGGCCGAGGCCCAGGCCGCCCGCGGCCCGCTGGGCGAGCCGACCCGGCCGGACGCGGTCGACGCCGACGACATCGGGAGCACCGGCGACACCCGGAGCCCCGGAGGCACCGGCGGCGCGGAACGCCGAACCGGGGCGACCGGATAGTCGGTGCCTCGGGTTAGCCTCAGGTCGTGACCACCGCCCAGCGCAGCCGTCGTTTCTGGCGCCGCCGCGCGTCCAATCCCGACGGCACCATGACGCTGATCGAGCACCTGAACGAGTTGCGCAACCGGATGTTCAAGGCGTCGGCGTTCATCGCCGCCGGCACCGTGGTGGGCTGGATCATCTACGGGCGGCTGCTCACCATCCTCAAGCACCCGTACTGTGCACTCCCGCCGGACCGGCGCTACAACGACGCCCATGGCAACTGCCAGCTCGTGTTCTTCAACGTCGCCGACGGGTTCATGATCCGGCTCAAGGTGGCCGTGATCGCCGGCATGGTGCTGTCCGCGCCGTTCTGGCTGTACCAGTTGTGGGCCTTCATCACGCCGGGCCTGAAGCGGAACGAGCGCAAGTGGACGGTCGTCTTCGTGGCGTCGGCCTCGGTGCTGTTCGCGCTGGGCATGGCGCTGGCCTACCTGGTGCTGCCGAAGGCGCTGAACGTCCTGGTCGGCTTCGCCGGGCCGGGCGTGACGCCGCTGTTCGCGGTGAAGGACTACCTGTCGTTCGTCACCTCGATGCTGCTGATCTTCGGGGTGGCGTTCGAGCTTCCGCTCCTGGTGGTGATCCTCAACCTGGCCGGCGTGCTGTCGTACCAGCGGCTGATGAAGTGGCAGCGGATGGCCATCTTCCTGATCTTCGTCTTCGCCGCGGTGGCCACTCCCAGCCAGGACCCGTTCTCGATGATCTTCATGGCGGTGCCGCTCTGCCTGCTGTTCGAGGTGGCGGTGCTGGTCGCGCGCATCCACGACAAGCGCAAGGCCGCCCGGGAGGCCGCCGAGTCCTTCGCCGACCTGCCGGACGACGTGGCGTCCCCGCTGGACGTCACGCCGTCCGACATCGAGCCGGCCGAGCCGCTGGACCGCTTCCACGACCAGCCCGGCCGCTGACCCGGAGCGTTCCCACCCGGCGCGCCGACCGGTACCGCTACCGTGCAGCCCATGTCCCGGGACGTTGCGCTGCTGGTGAACCCGACCGCCGGCAGGGGCCGCGCCGCCCGGCTGGCGGAGCCGGTTGCCGCCCGCCTGCGTGAGCTGGGCTGCTCGGTCCGGGTGCTGGCCGGCACCGACCCGGACCACGCCGCTCGGCTGGCCCGCGACGAGGTGGCCGCCGGTGTGGAGGTGCTGGCCGTGCTCGGCGGCGACGGCATGTGCCACCTCGCGGTGCAGCAGGTGGCCGGCGCCGGCACGCTGCTCGGCCTCATACCGGCCGGCACCGGCAACGACCTGGCGGCGAGCTGCGGCATCCCGACCGACCCGATGCTGGCCGCGGACGCGGTCGCGCACGGCGAGCCGCGCACCGTGGACCTCGGCCGGGCCGACGTCGCCGGCCGCCGGACCTGGTGGGGCACCGTGCTGTGCGCCGGCTTCGACTCCCGGGTGAACGAGCGGGCCAACCTGATGCGCTGGCCGCGCGGGAGGTGGCGGTACGACCTGGCCACCTATGCCGAGCTGGCCATGCTGCGGCCGCGCCCCGCCACGGTGGTTACCGACGGCGAAGAGTGGCACGGCGAGGTCACCCAGGTGGACATCGGCAACGGCGCACGGTACGGCGGCGGCTTGCTGATCTGCCCGGACGCCGACCTCGCCGACGGGCTGCTGGACGTGGCGATCGTGCGGCCGCTGTCCCGGGCGAGGCTGGTCGCGCTCAAGCCGAAGCTGCCCACCGGCGGGCTCCGGGACCATCCGGCGGTGCTGCGCCGCCGGGCCAGGACGGTCCGGGTGGAGATCGACGGCGCGGTGGCCTACGCCGACGGCGAGCGGGTCGGCCCGCTGCCGCTGGACGCCGCCTGCGTGCCGGGCGCGCTGCGGGTGCTCGCCCCCGCTCCGTAGTCTGGTGGGATGACCAGTCCGGCCGAGCGGTACGCCGCTGCCCGTCGACGGGGCGCCCACCCGGCGCTGGCCGAGTTCGCCGGGCAGTACAGCTTCCCGCTCGACCCGTTCCAGGTGGAGGCCTGCCGGGCGCTGGAGGACGGGTACGGGGTGCTGGTGTGCGCGCCCACCGGGGCCGGCAAGACGGTGGTCGGCGAGTTCGGGGTGCACCTGGCGCTGAAGCTCGGCCGCAAGTGCTTCTACACCACGCCGATCAAGGCGCTGTCCAACCAGAAGTACAACGACCTGGTGGCCCGCTACGGGCCGGAGACGGTCGGGCTGCTCACCGGCGACAACTCCATCAACGGCGGCGCCCCGATCGTGGTGATGACCACCGAGGTGCTGCGCAACATGCTGTACGCCGGGTCGTCCACCGTGGACGGCCTCGGGTTCGTGGTGATGGACGAGGTGCACTACCTGGCGGACCGGTTCCGCGGCGCGGTGTGGGAGGAGGTCATCATCCACCTGCCGCGGTCGGTGACCCTCGTCTCGTTGTCCGCCACGGTGAGCAACGCCGAGGAGTTCGCCGACTGGCTGGTCACCGTGCGGGGCGACACCAGGGCGATCGTGACCGAGCACCGGCCGGTGCCGCTGTGGCAGCACATGCTGGTCGGCAAGCGGCTGTTCGACCTGCTCCGCGACACCGGCGACGGCACACCAGGGCAGAAGGTCGACGCGGAGCTGGCCCGGTTCGTCCGCGAGCAGCAGCGCTGGACCGACCCGGTGGGCCGCCGCGGCCGGCCCCGCGGCTGGCGGCCGCCGTCCCGGGTGGACGTCGTCGAGCGGCTGGACCGGGACGGGCTGCTGCCGGCCATCACGTTCATCTTCAGCCGGGCCGGGTGCGAGGACGCGGTGGCCCAGTGCGTGCGCGCCGGGCTGCGGCTCAACGACCCGGCCGAGCGCGCGGAGGTACGGCGGATCACCGGGCAGCGCACCGCCGACCTCGCCTCCGACGACCTGCACGTGCTCGGGTACTGGGAGTGGCTGGAGGCCCTGGAGCGGGGTATCGCGGCCCACCACGCCGGGCTGATCCCGGCGTTCAAGGAGACGGTCGAGGAGCTGTTCGTCCGCGGGCTGGTCAAGGCGGTGTTCGCCACCGAGACGCTGGCGTTGGGCATCAACATGCCGGCCCGGTCGGTGGTGCTGGAGAAGCTGGTCAAGTGGAACGGCGAGCAGCACGCCGACGTCACGCCGGGGGAGTACACCCAGCTCACCGGGCGGGCCGGCCGGCGCGGCATCGACGTCGAGGGGCACGCCGTGGTGGTGTGGTCGCCCGGCGTGGACCCGGCGCAGGTGGCCGGCCTGGCATCCACCCGCACCTACCCGCTGCGGTCCAGCTTCCGCCCGTCGTACAACATGGCGGTCAACCTGGTCGGGCAGCTCGGCCGGGCGGAGTCGCACGAACTGTTGGAGAGCTCCTTCGCCCAGTTCCAGGCGGACCGGTCGGTGGTAGGCCTGGCCCGGCGGATCCAGCGGCACACCGAGGCGCTCGAGGGTTACCGGGAGGCGATGACCTGCCACCTCGGCGACTTCATGGAGTACGCCACGCTGCGGGCCGCGCTGAAGGCCCGGGAGACGGCGCTGGCCCGGGAGTCGGCGGCACACCGCCGGGCCGCGGCCGCGGAGTCGCTGGAACGGCTCAAGATCGGCGACGTGATCCGGGTGCCGGCCGGCCGGCGGGCCGGGGTGGCGGTGGTGCTGGACCCGGGCGTGCACGCGATGACCGACCCGCGGCCGCTGGTGCTCACCGAGGACCGGTGGGCCGGCCGGCTGTCGGTGGCCGACTTCCCCAGCGCGGTGGAGCCGCTGACCCGGGTGCGTGTCCCGCGGCACTTCAACCACCGTTCGCCGGCCGAGCGGCGCGACCTGGCCTCCACCCTGCGCAACGCCCGGCTGGACCTCGGCGGCAACGGCCGGTCCCGGCGCCCCCGCGGCGGTGCCGCCGACGACCCGGAGATCACCCGGCTGCGGCAGGAGATCCGGCAGAACCCCTGTCATGCGTGTGCCGACCGGGAGGAGCACGCCCGGTGGGCCGAGCGGTACCTGCGCCTGCTGCGGGAGACCGACGGGCTGCGCACCCGGATGGAGAACGCGACCCACTCGATCTCCCGCATGTTCGACCGGGTCTGCGCGCTGCTGGAGCGCCGCGGCTACCTGGCCGGCGACGACGTGCCTCCCGCCGGCCGGCAGCTCGCCCGGATCTGGTCCGAGTCGGACCTGCTGGTGGCGGAGTGCCTGCGGGCGGGGGTGTGGGAGGACCTGGAGCCGGCGGAGCTGGCCGCGTGCGTGTCCGCGCTGCTGTACGAGTCGCGCCGGGATGCCGACGGGATACCGCGGCTGCCCGGCGGTGCGGTCCGGGATGCGCTGACCGGGACGGTGGCGCTGTGGGCGGAGCTGTCCACGCAGGAGCGCGAGCACGGGCTGGCGCTGACCCGGGAGCCGGACCTCGGCTTCGCGGGACTTCGTGCGCTGGTGCAAGCAGTTGCTGGACCTGCTCGACCAGGTCGCCGCGGTGGCCGCCGAGGGCAGCAGGCTGCGCGGTACCGCCCGGCAGGCGGTCGACGCGGTACGCCGTGGTGTGGTCGCGTACACCGGAGTCGGATAGCCCACGGATAGCCGACGGACAGTCGTGCTGACTGCCGGGTCCACCGCCGTGGCTGCCGTCCACGGATAGCCCACGGACAGCCTGCACCGGCCCGGCCACCGGTCGCGAACCAGCCCCGGAAGCCCGGTCCGGGCGTATTGACCGTGCCGCCAAACGGCGGTACGACTCTAACCCTGCCTATATGAACGATCGTTCACCAGGAGGACGCATGGCTGCCGGTCGCCGTGCCAGCGTTGCAGCCGTCTTCGCCATCGCCGCCCTGGTCGCGCCCATTCCGCTGGAGGCCGCAGCGACCACCCCGGCCAGCCCGGTGGTGTGGACGGAGACCGGCGCGGTGCGCGGCACCGTCGGCGCCGACACCCGGGTGTTCCAGGGCATCCCGTTCGCGGCGCCACCCGTCGGCGCGCTGCGCTGGCAAGCCCCGCGGCCGGCAGCGGCCTGGAGCGGGGTGCGGGACGCCACCCGGCCGGCCAGCCCGTGCCCGCAGGTCCCGGTGCCCGTCCTGCCCGGCCCGTCCAACCGGACCGGCAGCACCGACGAGGACTGCCTGTACCTGAACGTGTGGACGCCGCCGGCGATACCGGCGCGCCGGATGCCGGTGTTCGTGTGGCTGCACGGCGGCAGCAACATCTTCGGGGCGGGCAGCGACTACAACGGTCGGGGTTCGCACGGCGCGGCATCGTGGTGGTCACCGTCAACTACCGGCTCGGCGCGCTCGGCTTCCTGGCCCACCCCGCGCTGTCCGCGGAGAGCCCCGAGCAGGCCTCCGGTGACTACGGCCTGATGGACCAGCAGGCGGCGCTGCGCTGGGTGCAGCGCAACATCCTGGCCTTCGGTGGCGACCCCGGCCGGGTCACCGTGGGTGGCGAGTCCGCCGGCTCGGTGGACACCTGCGTGCACCTCGCCTCGCCCACCGCCGCGGGGCTGTTCGCCCGGGCGATCATGCAGAGCGGCAGTTGCGTGTCCGGCGGGTCGTCCTCGCCGCCCACGCTGGCCGACGCCTCGACCGCCGGGCAGACCTTCGCCGCCGCGGTGGGCTGCGCGGACGCCGCGACCGCGACCGGCTGCCTGCGGGCGGTCCCGGTGCCGGCGCTGCTGGCCGCGGAGGGCACCAGCGGCTGGGGGCCGAACCTCGGCCCGGCCGTGTTGCCGATCCCGCCGGCCGCGGCGTGGGCCACCGGCCGGGCCAACCAGGTGCCGGTGCTCAACGGCAGCAACCACGACGAGTACCGGTTCTTCACCTCGGTGCTGATCGACTTCGTCAGCGGGCCGCTGACCGCCGCCAGCTACCCCGCGCGGGTGCGGCAGGAGTTCCCCGGCATCGCCGACATCGTCCTCGCGGAGTACCCGGCGTCGCGGTATGACTCGCCGAACATCGCCTACGCCACGCTGCGCACCGACCAGGTCTTCGCGTGCCGGGCCCGCGCCGACGACCTGCTGTACGCCAACCAGGGGCCGGTGTACGCGTATGAGTTCAACGACCCGCAGGCGCCGCCGTTCATCAACGACCCGGCGCTGCCGCAGGCCGCGTTCCACGCCGGCGAGCTCGCCTACCTGTTCCCGGGCCTCGCGCTGACCGCGACCCAGCAGCGGCTCGCCGAGTTGATGACCGGGTACTGGTCGCGGTTCATCGCCACCGGCGACCCGAACGGCCGGCAGCTGCCGCCCTGGTCCCGGTACCGGCCACCCGGCGGCCCTGGGCAGACCGACCGGATCCAGGAGCTCACCCCGACCGCGGTCGGGCCGACCACCGGGTTCGCCGCCGACCACCGGTGCCAGTTCTGGCAGCGCGCCCAGGGGCTGCCGGCCTGAGCCGCATGCCGATCGTGACGAGGCCGTGCCCCGCCAGGCCCGAGGTAGGGTCGGCTTCGTCACGACGGGCGCGGAAGGGAGCCATGGACGACGCGGTGACCTGCGGGACCTGCCTCACGCTGAACCCACCCGGGGTGCCGGCCTGCCTGCGGTGCAACTCCCCGCTCGCCACGCCACGCCCGTCGGCCGTGTCGGCACCCCCGCTCGCCGCGCCGCCCCCTGTACCGCCCGCCGCGCCGCCGCGCGCCGCCCCGGCGCGGCGCTCCGCCGCCACCGGCCGGGCCGGGGCCCCCGACGGTAGGCAGGGCGGCCTGTCACCGGCCGACCAGCGCCGGGTGCTGCGCCGGATCGAGGTCGTCGGCGGCGCGGTGGTGCTGCTGGTGCTGGCAGCCGGCGGGTGGCTGGTCTGGAACCACCGGCCCCGGACCCTCGACACCGGCTCGGTGGCCCGCACCGTCCAGGCGCAGCTCAGCCAGCGCCTCGGCCAGCCGGTCAGCGTGCGGTGCCCCGACACCGCGGCCCGCGCCCGCGGCACCACGTTCAGTTGCACCGCCACCGAACCGGCCGGCGCCCGGCGCACCGTGGTGGTCACGGTGACCGGCGACGACGGGTCGTACCAGTGGCAGCTCCGCTAGGAAACGCGCAGGTGAGCGCCCCAACACCCGTGCTTCCGGCGCGCCGATGGGACAGAATGCGAGTGCGCCCTGACGACGGCGCCGCCGGCCGGTACCGCTAGGGTTTTCCGCGGCGTGAGCACGACGGCGCGCACGGCGCAACACCAGAGGGAGACGAGATGACCTGTCCGGTGTGTTCGATGGTCAACCCCGAGGGCGTCCGCAGTTGCATGCGATGCGGCACATCCCTGCCGGAGACCTCGGGCGGGTTCGGCCAGCCTCCGACACAGGCCGGGCCGCAGTCCGGCCAGCAACCTGCCTCGGGCCAGCAGCCGGCCGCCGCGCAGCCCGGTCAGCAGTTCGGCGCGCAGCCGGGGCCGTCCTCCGGCCAACAGCCGGCCGGGCCCTCCTCTGGGCAACAGCCCGCCGGGCCCTCCTCCGGGCAACAGCCCGCCGGGCCCTCCTCCGGGCAGCCCGCTGGGCCGTCCTCCGGGCAACAGCCGGCGCAGCAGAGCTTCAACGCGTTCGAGCCCAGCCCGCCGCCGCCCGGCTCCGCTTTCGGCGCACCATCCGGGCCCCAGCCGGCGGCGCCGCAGTACGGGCCGCCCTCGGGCCCGCAGCCGGCCGCGCCGCCGCCCAGCTATGGCTACCAGTCGGGCCAGCAGCCAGCCGCCCCGCCCTACGGCGGGTACCAGTCGGGCCCGCAGCCCACGGCGCCGCCCAGCGGATACAGCTACCAGTCCGGCCAGCAGCCGGCCGCCCCGCCGTACGGGGCGCCGTCCGGGCAGCAGCCGGCCGCGGGCGGCTACGACTGGGGCCAGGGTGGGCAGCCGGGGCAGCAGACCTACGGCGGGCAGCAGCCGTACGGCCAGCAACCCGGCTTCGGCGGGTACGACAGCGGGCAGCACGCCACCCAGGCCTTCGGGCAGCAACCGTACGGCCAGCAGCCCGGCGGGTACGCGGCCGACCCGTACGCGCAGCCGGGCCAGCAGTACGGCTACGACCCGCAGCAGCAGCAGGCCTGGCAGACCACCGCGCCGGCCAAGGCCGGCAGGAAGGGCCTGTGGATCGGGCTGGCCGCTTTCCTGGTGGTCGCCGCGGTGATCGTCGGCGTGCTGTTCTTCACCGTGCTCAACAAGAAGGTGCTGGACGCGAACGCGCTCAACACCGACATCGCCGCCCAGTACAAGGACCGCTTCACCGACCAGGTCCAGGTGGACTGCCCCAAGGACAAGCCGGCCAAGAGCGGCACCACCTTCAACTGCTCCATCGCCGGCAGCAGCCAGAAGATCGAGGTCTCGGTGAAGAACGACAACGGCGACTACACCTGGCGGGTCACCGGCTGATCAGACCCGGGCGGCCGTCCGCAGGGCGGCGAGCACCCGGTTCAGCGAGGCGTCGAGGCCCCAGCGCTCGGACAGTTCCACCAGGCGCCGGGGCTTGGCCGGCTCCGCGGGCAATGTGTCGTCGTACTCCGGCACCGGGACGTCCAGGCGCACCCGGACCACCAGCGGGGCCACCGCCAGGTACTCCCGGGCGGCGGCCAGCCGGGCCCGCGCCCCCGCCGGGAAGCCCTCCAGGGCACCCGCGTCCAGCGCAGCCTCGATCGCGGCCAGCGACCCGAACCGCCCCACCAGCGCCGCCGCGGTCTTCTCCCCGACGCCGGGCACCCCAGGCAGCCCGTCGCTCGGGTCGCCGCGCAGCACGGCGAAGTCGGCGTACGCCCCACCGGCACCCTGCGGGACACCCGCACCCGAGCCCTGCGGGACACCCCCACCCGAGCCCTGCGGGACACCCGCACCCGAGTCGCTCCCCGCACCCGAGTCGCTCTGCGGGACACCCGGGCGGCCCACGGAGATGCCGTACTTGGCCCGCAGCCACGCCTCGTCCACCACCTCGAGCCTGGCCACCCCGCGGCCGGTGTACAGCACCCGCACCGGCCGGTCGTCGCGCACGACCTGGAACAGGTCCCGGTCGCCGCTGACCACCTCGACCGGACCGCCGTCTCTGTGCGCCAGGGTGCCGATAACGTCGTCCGCCTCGAAGCCGGGCACCCCCACCGCGGCGATGCCCAGCGCGTCCAGCACCTCCTCGATCACCGGCACCTGCGGCACCAGCCCGGCCGGCACGATCTCCTCGCGCCCGTTCGGGGCCAGCCGGTGGGCCTTGTACGACGGCAGCGCCGCCACCCGGAACGCCGGCCGCCAGGAGGCGTCCAGGCAGGCCACCAGCCGGGACGGCCGCCGCGTCCGGACCAGGGTCGCGGTCATGTCCAGGAAGCCGCGGACGGCGTTCACCGGGGTGCCGTCCGGCGCGGTCATCGACTCGGGGATCCCGTGGAACGCACGGAAGTACAGGCTGGCCGAGTCGAGCAGCATGAGCGTCACCCGGCAAGCCTGCCACCGCGGCCGGCCAGCCGGGCCAGCACCCCGGCGAGCACACCGGACCCCGCCAGCAGCACGGTGGCAACCCGGACCCGGCCAGCACCGCGCGCGGCCCGAACGCCGCCACCAGTGGCCAGCCGAGCGCCGCCCCGACCGGCGCCGCGGTGACCAGCGCGGCGCTGCGCACGGCCAGCACCGCGGACAACTGAGCCGGCGGCGTCTCGGCCTGGAAGAGGGTCACCGACAGCGCGTTGAACGGCCCGTAGACCAGCCCGCCCAGACCGAAGCAGCACACCGTGACGGCCGCCCAGCGCGGGCAGCGCCCCAAGGTCGTCCTCGGCACGGCGGGCGCAGCGCGGGGCCGTGGCAAGGTCGTCCTCGGCACCACAGGGCGCAGCGCGGGCCGTGCCCTAAGGTCGTCGGCATGACCGCGCTGTATCCGCCGGACCGCCTCGGCCGCGCCCAGCGGGCCGCCGCCGAGGCCGGCCTGGACGCCCTGCTGCTCACCCCGGGCGCCGACCTGCGCTACCTCACCGGCTACGTCGCGATGCCGCTGGAGCGGCTCACCTGCCTGGTCGTGCCCGCCACCGGCGACCCGCTGCTGGTGGTGCCGCTGCTGGAACGGCCGGCCGCGTTGGCGTCCCCGGTGGGCCGCCTCGGCATCGAGGTGCTCGGCTGGGCGGAGGCCGACGACCCGTTCGCCCTGGTCGCCGACCGGCTGCGGGCCGCGCTCGGCCGCCCTTCGGGGCCGGTCGGGCTGGCCAACCGGATGTGGGCCGAACACGCGCTGCGGCTGCAGGCGGCGCTGTCGCGGGACACCCGTTCCCCGGCCTCCGGCGGGGCCGGCCAGATCACGCTGGCCGGCCCGGTGATGCGCGAACTGCGGATCCGCAAGTCGGCGGCCGAGGTGGCGGCGCTGCGCCGCGCCGGCCAGGCCATCGACCGGGTGCACGACCGGATCGCGGAGTGGCTGCGGGTGGGCCGTACCGAGGCGGAGGTGGGCCGGGACATCGCCGACGCGATCGTCGCCGAGGGGCACGTGCGGGCGGACTTCGTGATCGTCGGCTCCGGCCCGAACGGCGCCAGCCCGCACCACGAGCTGTCCGGGCGGGTGATCGAGGCCGCAGACGCCGTGGTGGTGGACATAGGGGGCACCACCGCTGAGGGGTACTGCTCGGACGAGACCCGTACCTACGTCGTGGGCGGCGAACCCGACCCGGAGTTCGCGCGGTACTACGCGGTGCTCCGGCAGGCGCAGGACGCCGCCTGCGCGGCGATCAAGCCCGGGGCGACCTGCGAGAGCATCGACGCCGCGGCCCGCGACGTCATCGCCGACGCCGGCTACGGGGAGTACTTCGTGCACCGCACCGGCCACGGGATCGGCCTGGAGGGGCACGAGGACCCGTACCTGGTGGCCGGCAACACCGAGGCGCTGGAGCCGGGGATGGCCTTCTCGGTGGAGCCCGGGATCTACCTGCCGGGCCGGCACGGTGCCCGGATCGAGGACATCTGCGTGTGCACCGAGGAAGGCGGCGAGCGGCTCAACCTGGTGCGCCGCGATCTGATCATCCTCGACTGACCGCACAGCCGGTCCGCCGCAGTTGTCCAACGCGCCGGCACCTGCCCTGCCCGGCCTGGCATGATCCGCGGGGGCGACCGATAGGTTTTCGGCATGGAGAAGCTGGACCAGCTGATCGTGCAGGCGCTGTGCGAGGACGGGCGGATGAGCTACACCGACCTGGCCGAGCGCGTCGGCCTGTCGGTCTCCGCGGTGCACCAGCGGGTCAGGCGGCTCGAGCAGCGCGGCGTTATCCGCGGCTACGCCGCCCGGGTGGACCACGACGCGATCGGGCTGGCGCTCACCGCGTTCGTCTCCATCAAGCCGATAGACCCGGCGGCGCCCGACGACGCGCCGGACCGGCTCGCCCACCTGTCCGCGATCGAGGCGTGCCACAGCGTCGCCGGGGACGAGAACTACATCCTCAAGGTGCGGGTGGCCGGCCCCGTGGACCTCGAGACCCTGCTACAGGAGATCCGAGCGGCGGCGAACGTCTCGACCCGTACCACCGTGGTGCTCAGCACGCCGTACGAGGGGCGCCCGCCGGGGCTGTGACCGCCGGAGCTGTGACCGGCGGTGTGACTCAGCGCCGGGCCGCGATGCGCTGGTCCCGCACCGCCACCGCGGCCACCACCAGCGTCGCCGCCGTGGCCAGCGCCAGCGGGGACGTCAGGGGGGCGACGGCTCCCAGCGCGGCGAGCACACCGATCGCGACCAGCCGGGACACCGACACCACCCCGAACACGGCCCGCTTGAACAGCGCGTGCCCGGCCAGGAACAGCGCCGGCCCGCCCAGGACGGCCAGCGCCACGGCCGGCTGCACGTGGCCCTCGGGGTGGGCGATGGTCAGTTCGTCGGCCACCGCCGCCACGATGACCCCGGCGACCATCGGCAGGTGGCAGTAGGTGTAGGCCGAGCGCGCCAGCCGGCCCGGGTCGTCGGAGGTGCCGATCACCCGGCCGGAGTCCTCGGCGGCGCGGTCGAAGTAGAGCCACCACAGCGCCACGCTGCCGGCGAACGCCACCACGAACGCGGCCACCGTGGCCGGGGTGCCGTGCAGGTCGCCGAAGGTGTTGCCGGTGACCAGGATCGACTCGCCCAGCGCCACGATCAGGAAGAGCTGGCAGCGCTCGGCCATGTGTCCGCCGGAGACGTTCCAGTCCGCGGTGGTGGACCGGCCGAGACCGGGGGTGTAGAAGCCGGCGGCCGGCGCCGAGTATCCGATCGCCACCGCGGCCACCCACAGTGCCTCGCGCGCCGAGCCGTGCGCCAGCCCGCCGGCCACCCAGAAGCTGCTGTCCAGCAGGTTCCAGGCCAGGATCCGCTGGAAGTTGCGGCGCAGCCCGGGCTGGCTCCCGCAGGTGGCCACCACGAACAGCGGCCGGCCGACCTGCATCGCCGCCCACGCCGCGCCGAACATCAGGCCCCGGTCGCCGAACGCCTCCGGCAGCGCGGCGGACATGATCAGGCTGGCAAGCATGATCGCGACCAGCAGGAGCCGGACGCGCGGGTTGTCCGGGTTGTACCAGTTGGTGAACCAGGCCGTGTACACCCACGCCCACCACACCGCGAGCAGGAGCAGCATCGTCTGCGCGGCACCCCGCCAGGTCAGGTCCTCCAGCAGCAGGTGCGACAGCTGGGTCACCGCGAAGACGTACACCAGGTCGAAGAACAGCTCGATGAACGTGACCCGCCGGCCGCCGCCGGCCCGGAACAACCCGGCGCGCTGCACCGGCCGAACAGCTGTCACCGCCCGCCTCCCCGGTTGTCCCGACCCCGGTCAACCTAGCCGACAGGTCCAGACGGCCGGTCCGCCCGGGCGACTTGACCCTCACGTTGCGGGAGGCTGCACGGTGGAGAACGTGAGGGGAGGAGCCATGAGCGCACCCGGCAGAAGCGTCACCGTGGGCAGGGTCGCCGAACTCGCCGGGGTGACCGTGCGGACGCTGCACCACTACGACGAGATCGGGCTGCTGTCGCCGGGCAGCCGGACCTCGGTGGGGTACCGCCGGTACTCCGAGGATGACCTGGAGCGGCTGCAGCAGATCCTGTTCTACCGGGAGCTCGGCTTCGCCCTGGAGGAGATCGCGACCATCCTGGACGATCCGCGGGCCGACGCCGCGGCGCACCTGCGCCGCCAGCACCGGCTGCTCACCAAGCGGATCGAGCGCCTGCAGGCCATGGTCGCCGCCGTCGAGTTCGCAATGGAGGCACATCAGGTGGGCATCTCACTGACCCCGGAGGAGCGGTTCGAGGTCTTCGGGGACCTCGACCCGGAGGAGTACGCCGAGGAGGCCGAGCAGCGCTGGGGCGATACCGACGCGTACCGCCAGTCGCAGCGGCGCGCAGCCTCGTACACCAAGGAGGACTGGAAGCGGATCACGGCAGAGGCCGGGGATGTGGCCCGGCGGCTGGCCGAGGCGTTCACCGCGGGCATCGCGCCGGACAGCGCGCGGGCGATGGACCTGGCCGAGGAGCACCGCCAGCACATCACCCGGTGGTTCTACGACTGCAGCTACGAGATCCACCGCGGCCTGGGCGAGATGTACGTCGCCGACCCGCGGTTCACCCGGCACTACGAGAGCTACGCGCCAGGGCTGGCGCCGTTCGTGCGGGAGGCCATCCGCGCGAACGCGGACCGGGCCGAGGCCGGCTGACGGCCGGTGCGGAGCGGGTGCGGAGCCGGGCGGGTCAGTGTCGTACCGTCGCAGGATGCGCATCCTGGCGGTTTCCGACGAGGTCGAGGAGTCGTTGTGGCGGGCCGACGTGCGCCGCCGCGTCGAGCCGGACCTGGTGCTGGCCTGCGGCGACCTGCCGCTGGACTACCTCGGCTTCCTGGCCGAGGCGCTGGAGGTGCCGGTGGTGTTCGTCCCCGGCAACCACGACCCGGACCTGTCCGGCTACCGGCGGGCCAGGTCCGGGCTGATGATGCGCGGCGGCATCCCGACCGAGGCGCCGTGGCCGTGCGGCACCGAGAACGCCGACGGCCGGGTGCTGGACGCGGCCGGGCTGCGGATCGCAGGCCTGGGCGGGTGCCGGCGGTACCGTGCGGGGCCGAACCAGTACACCGAGCGGCACCAGGCCTGGCGGGCCGCCCGGCTGGCGGCGCGGGCGCGGTGGCGGCGGGCCCGGGACGGCCGCGGCGTTGACGTGCTCATCACGCACGCCCCGCCGGCCGGCGTCGGCGACGGCGAGGACGGCCCGCACCGCGGGTTCGCCACGTACCACCGGCTGGTCCGGCGGCTGCGCCCGCAACTGCTGCTGCACGGCCACATCCACCCCTATGGCCAGCCGCGCCGGGACCACGACCTGCTCGGTACCACCGTGTCCAACGTGGTCGGGCACCGGATCCTGGAGGTCACCCCCGGCGGCAGGCCGGTGCTGGGCCAGGAGGCGACGACGTGAGGCCTCGCGACACCGGCTTCCCCACGGCGGATGCCGAGAGTGACTTCCTGCGGGCCCGCCGGCAGCAGGTGCTGGCCCGGCTGGCCCACAAGCTGCGCCGCGAGCCGGACGACGTGAACCTGATCCTGCCGTTCCAGGAGGTGGTCCACGCGCTGGGGCAGATGGGGGAGCGGTACATCGGGCTGCGCACCATCCCGCTGGACGCCATCGTCGGCTCGGTGGACCGCACCCGCGACTTCGACCGGCGGTTCCGGCCCACCTCCACCCGGATGCGGCAGCGCTGGCAGCGGCTGGCGGAGGCGCAGCGCCGCGGCGAGGCGATCCCGCCGATCGACGTCTACAAGGTCGGTGACATGTACTTCGTCAAGGATGGCCACCACCGGGTGTCGGTGGCGCACGCGCTGGACCTGCGGACCATCGACGCGTACGTCACCGAGGTCATCACCCGCATCTCGCCCAACGGCATCCGCCGCCGCGGCGACCTGATCATGAAGGACTACCGGCGGGAGTTCCTGGACCGGGTGCCGCTGCCGATGGAGGCGCGCGGGCGGATCGCGTTCACCCACCCGAAGCGGTACGGCGAGCTGTCCATGTACGTCGAGGCCTGGGGCTTCCGGCTGATCCAGCAGGAGGACCGGCTGACGCACCGCGATGAGGTGGCCCGGCGCTGGTACGAGGAGGAGTACCAGCCGGTGGTGCGGATGCTGCGCCAGGCCGACCTGCTCGACCTGGGCAGCACCGAGGCGGATGCGTACCTGAACGTGGCGTGCATGCGGTGGGAGCTGATCCGGTCGCACGACTGGAACGACCAGGTGTTCGAGCTCATCCGGGCGCAGCGGACCTGACCTCGGTCCAGCCCGGCTCCAGCGCCGATCGGCGCGGCCAGGTCCTCCTCGACCGTGGTCATGATCTGCCTACCCTTGCTGGAGCGCCGGTGGCCCTGGCAGGTCGAGGCTGGCCTGCAGGTACTTCACCCGCAGGTCGTCGGGGTGCGGGAAGACGCGGGAGAGGCCCTCCTGTGCGGCGAGCCAGACACACATCGCCAGCGCGATGATCATCCTGTCCCGGGCAGTGGACAGGTTGGCGGGCGCGACCTGAACGCCAACGAACACGATCAGGATCAGGGGAGCCAGGCTCGCAAGGAAGGTCATCGCCGTAGGCGTCCTCAGGGCCTGGGCACGCCGCGCCGTCGATGAGATCAGGAACGCCGACGGGACGCAGGCGTAGACCGCTGGGCGACTGTCCGGACTGATGACGCCGAGGAGCGCCCAGAGCCCGTTCAGCGACACCATTGACATCAGGGTGGGCCGCCGGATCTTGGGCCGCCGAATCTCGAACGAGAGGCGCGGTTCGAGCGAGAATCGTGCCAAGAGGGTACGATCGGGAGTTGTCGCCACGGTGGCTCCTAGGTCTTCGTTGGCGATGGCTGTGATCGAGACCGCCGGTTGCGTCGGCGGTCTCGACTCTTTGTACGCCCTTGATCATACTGTGTCAATGACGCTGGGTAAGCGCGTGTGCGCGCAAAGAATCGCAGGTCAGAGGGCCTTCCAAGGCAGTCAGAGGCGCACTCCGGGTCGATCAACGCGACCTGTAGCGTGGGTCAAGATGTCGGGCAGCGTTGCTCCATAATGTCGCACTGTACGGATCATAACGACGGCTGTATCGTGACATCATGGCTCGCCGCGCTGCTCGATCCATCTCGAACATCACCAATTCGGACGAACTCCTGCGCTATGCCGCCACCGCCCAGCTCGAGCTTCTGAGCGACGGCGCTCTGGGTGTCCAGGCGTCCCAGGCGCAGGTTGCGCGTCTGATACAGACCCAGCCGGCAAACCTGACGGCCGCCCTGAAGGGTCGCCTGACCGACCAGATGTTGGCGCGCTTCGACAGCGCCGCCATCACGCTGGCGCCCGACATGGCGAGGACAGGTGGGTTGGTCTCGTTGGCCGCCCGGCTGCGTGATGTCGAGATATCCCAGGTGCACTATCCGCCGGGCTGGACGAGGGAGCTGCTGAGAAGCCGCCCCGCCGACGCCGTTGGCGTGCTGGCCCAGGCCTCAGCCCTGCTCTCGGCCTTCGAGGCGGCCCACAGCGAGGCCGGCCGGATCTCCCTGCAGTACAAGGATGAACTCGCGGCCGTGGTCGACAGGCTGATCAGAATCGGCGTGGCGCCGCCGACCGCGCGGAGCGTCGAGGCGCTGCTCCTGCTGGGCAGTCTCGCGCACTACGCCTTCGACGTTGTGGCGATGAAGCTGGCGGAGGAGCTGCGAGGGCCGCTCGGGTTCCGGGTGTGGCGAGCGGTCACGAAGGTTGTCCGGCTACGTGATACCAGCAGCCGGCGTCGCCACCTCCCCACGCGGAACCTCAGGGACTGGGTGCGCCTGCAGTTGGCGGACGCCGAAAGCCTGCGGGGCCAGAGTCTCTACCCGGCGCGCTCCCTCGATCTCGAGCTGGCGCTCAGCGTGCCCCCGGACTGGTCCCCGCCCGACGACGACTGGGCCGGCCGACTGTTGCTGGAGAGGGCGAAGAACTGCCACGCGACGGTGCGAGAGCGAGGTACAGCCGCGCTGGGACTGTGGGAGCGCGCCGTACGACATGGTCGCGTGGAGGGTGTCCGAGACGAGTTGCAGCGGCTGCTGAAGGATTTCGAGAGCGTCGCCGAGGATGCCGTCAAGAATGAGGTCGCGACCGGGCTGAGGTGGGTGGCCGCCAACCTCAGGCAGAACATCGACACCGGCGTCGCCGTATCCACCAACTGGCCCGAGATCGACGAGCGGTGCCTGCAGGTAACGCGCACAGCGACGGCAGATCTGGACGAGGTACCGGCCAGCATCCAGGCCGCCACGCGCATACTGATCGAACACGCGATACTCCAGAACGCCGGGGTGCACCGCCGCCGAGCCATCGACACGCTCCGAGCAGGAGGCTGGACAGACCAGGCCAGCCGGGCGCTGGGGAGGGTCCTCGAGAACCCCGACTCCGATGCCTGGCTCCGCTGTCGAGCCCTGTTCGCCATCGGGTTTCTGCAAGAGCGTGGCCCGGGCGTTCAGGCGATCCTGCGTCTTGCGTGTGAGAAAGCCAGGTACCGCCTGGCGCTCCCGGACCCGGCGCGGGCGCAGGTCTCGGAGATGCACGCCGCGTTGTTTGCGGTCGGCGACTGCTTCGGCGCGGAGGGAGCGGAGGAGGGCGCCAACTGGATTCGAAAGAAGCTCGATGAACCCCGCCGGGATCCTGGCGCTGCACGACCTCCGGGTCCCGACGAGCCGGGTCTGCTCAAGGGGTTGGTAGACATCAGCAACAGGGACACCCTGTACCCCATCGCCCGTGCCGCGGCCTACATGGTGACCTTCACCGCCGCCAAGCCCTCCGGAAATCCCTCGGAAGATCCCTCCGGGCCCGACTCGTCGGAGGAGTTGCTGGGGGCGCTTGCGAAGCACCCGGACACGACAACCCAGAATCTCGCCCGACGGGGTCAGCGGCGACTCAAGAAGCTCCACAACGATGCGTGGTAGGTGACGCTCGGTACCCCCGTACGGGAGCACGGGTCGACATCGACGGCGACGGATATGCCTTGCGGCTGGGGGCAGCTTCCGGAGTACCGGGGCCGACCCGGGGACCGGCTGGTCGGCCTGCAGGACGCCTGCCGGGAGGCCGGCGAGGCGGTGTCGCTGCAGCACTTCCAGGCCTACCCGGGGACGGGAGGCGGCCGGAGCCCGTCCAGGACCACCGACAGCAGTCGCTCGGCCTGCCCGGGATCGTCCAGGCTGTGCTCGGTGGCCACCGCGATGCCGTGTACCAGCTTGAGCAGGTCCGGCACGCGTGCGTCGGCGCGCACCGCCCCGGCCTGCTGGGCGGCGGTGAGCAGCGCCTGGCTGGCGGCCCGCAGCGCCGTGCTGCACTCGAGGAAGAACGCCGAGGTGTCCTCGCCCAGGCTGGCCTTCAGCGCGGCGGCCAGGCCGCGCTTGACGGCGGCGTGCCGGACGAAGACGCGCAACCACGCGGCCAGCGCGTCCCCGGGCGGGCGGGTCCGGCCAAGCTCCTCCGCCTCGGCACACAGCGCGGTCACGTCGTCCCGGTACACCGCCTCGAGCAGCGCGAGCCGGGTGGGGAAGTGCCGGTACAGCGTGCCGGGGCCGACGCCGGCCCGACGGGCGATGTCGTCCAGCGACGCCTCGGCGCCGTGCTCGGCGAAGGCGGCGCGCGCGGCTGTGACCAGCCGGTCGTAGTTGCGCCGGGCGTCGGCGCGCATGGGCCGCGCCGTTGCCGAGCCGATCTCGCCCATGGAACTCCCTTGCGAAGCGGAGACAGTCTCCGTATTGTCCGTCATGGCTAGCCGGAGACACTCTCCGCCTAGACGACGGTAAACCCGACGGTACCTCGGGACCGCGTCGCGGCGGCCACTCTTGCCGAAGGGGCTGACAACATCCATGTCCGTAATGGCCACCGCCTCGGCCACCGCGCCGGCCACCGGGACCCGCCCGCCGGGCGCCGCACGCCGCGGCGACCGCCCCGGGATCGCGCTGGCGGTCATCGTCACCTGCCAGCTCATGGTGATCCTGGACGCCACCGTGGTGAACGTCGCACTGCCGAAGATCCAGTCCAGCCTGCACTTCTCCGCCACCGGGCTGTCCTGGGTGCTCAACGCCTACACCCTCGCCCTCGGCGGGTTGCTGCTGCTGGGCGGGCGCGCGGGTGACATCCTCGGGCGGCGGCGGGTGTTCGCCGCGGGGGTCGCCCTGTTCACCGCCGCGTCGCTGGCCGGCGGGCTGGCCACCTCGGCCGGTTGGCTGCTCGCCGCCAGGGCCGTGCAGGGGGTGGGCGCCGCGGTGGCGGCGCCGAGCGCCCTGGCGCTGCTGATGATCACGTTCGGGGAGGGGCCGGCGCGCAACCGGGCACTGGGCCTGTACTCGGCGGTGTCCGCGGCCGGCGGCTCGATCGGGCTGATCCTGGGCGGCATGCTCACCGACTGGGTCTCCTGGCGGTGGGTGCTGTTCATCAACGTGCCCATCGGGATCGCCGTGGTAGCGGCCGTCCCGCTGTTCCTGACCGAGCCGACCCGGCGTCCCGGGCGGTTCGACGTGGCCGGCGCGCTCGCCTCGACGGCCGGCACCGCGTCGCTGGTGTACGGCTTCATCCGGGCCGCCGCCGACGGCTGGAGCGACCGGTGGACGCTGGCCGCGTTCGGTGCCGCCACGGTGCTGCTGACCGGCTTCGTGGCACACGAGGCGCGCACCCCGCAACCGATCCTGCCGCTGCGACTGCTGGCCGACCGGGCCCGTGCCGCCGGCTACCTGACCATGCTGCTGCTGCCGGCGGTGCTGTTCGGGGCGTTCTTCTTCCTGGTGCAGTACCTGCAGGTGGTGCTCGGGTACAGCCCGCTGCGCGCCGGCGCGGCCTTTCTGCCGCTGACCGCGTTGATCTTCGGCTGCTCCCGGATCGTGCCGCGGCTGGTGTCCCGGTACGGGCCGGCGGTCTTCCTGCGGACCGGCCCGGTGCTGCTGGTGGTGGCCGCGGTGTGGCTGACGCGGCTCACCCCGGACGCCGGCTACCTGGCCGGGATCCTGGGCCCGATCACGCTGCTCGGCCTCGGTGGCGGGCTGACGTTCATGCCGCTGACCACGGTGATCCTAGGTCGGGTGGCACCCGCCGACTCGGGTGCGGCGTCGGGGACGCTGCAGACCATGCAGCAACTCGGCGCCTGCCTCGGGCTGGCGGTGCTGGTCACGGTGTTCGGCGCGGCCAGCGCGGCCACCCGGCACGCGGTGGGCAGCGGCGCAGCGGTGCTCACCCACGGCATCAGCACGGCGTTCGGGGTCGGCACGGTGTTCGCGGTGTGCGCGTGGCTGGTCGCGGCGCTCGCGGTCCGCAAGGCGTGAGCCCGCCAGAGTCGGCCCCGGCTGCCCCGCCGCATGCTCGGCCGCGAGCGGTCCGGACCGACGATCTCGTCGGCCACCGCGGCCCGGATCGAGTCCGGCAGCCGGTCCGAGCATCACGACCAGCATCTCCCGTTCGTCGGGCGAGGTGGTTTGCGCGGTGACCACCGCGACGCCGGACACCGGTCGGCTCATCGCCTCGGTGAACGCACGCGACCAGGCACGGCGCGGTCGCGCGCCCCTCAGACCCTCGGCGGTCTCCTGCGGTTCGGCCTCTTTGGGCCGCTGAGTTTGCCCGCGGCCGCCCCGACTTGGTGATCGTCGCGTGGGTTTGGCGGTCAGCGCCGTGGTGCGGCGGCGACGATCATGCGTGGTCCGGCGTGTGGGGGTGTCAGGCGTTGCGGTGCGGCCGCCGTGATCAGTACCTCGATGGCCGCGCCCCGGCAGACCTCGGCGATCTCCTGCGGTTCGGCCTCTTCGGCCGCTGAGTTTGCCCGCGGCCGCCCCGACTTGGTGATCGTCGCGTGGGTTTGACGGTCAGCGCCGTGGTGCGGCGGCGACGATCATGCCTGGTCCGGCGTGTGGGGGGTGTCGGTCAGGTATTCCACGATCAGGAGTCGGCACGTGAACAAAGCCAGCGAGGAGCGGCTGCATGAGAGCGCGCTGCTGCGCCGAACCTTCCGGGACGACGGCAGGGGCAAACACGACACGCTGGCGAATCTGCCCGCGCTGCCGGGCCACATCGTCGATGTGATCGAGACGTCACTGAAGGGGGAAACGTTCGTGCCGGCCCGCAACCACGAACTCCCCAGTCAGCGGGTGGTTCTCCCATCACCAGCCGCGTAACGTCGGACGAGCGGCCGGCCCGACGCACCCCGGATCAGCCGGGCCCTGGCCTGCCTCCTAGACGAGATCAACAACACCCCGCCCCACATGCCCGGCGACCCCCGCCCCATCCCGGGCCCTGGCCTGCCTCCTAGACGAGATCAACAACACCCCGCCCCACATGCCCGGCGACCCCCGCCCCATCACCTACCAGCTCGTCGACCCCTGACCAGACATCGAACGGCGCTCATGACCTACCTCAGGAGGTCTGGGACTCGAGGAGTTCCTGCTGTTACGCGAGAGCAGATGCTCCACCCGCGCCAGCCTCGCCGCAAGATCCTCATTCGCCGCCGTCAACGTCTCATTCGCCGCGACCAGTTCCGCGATCCGCCCCGCCTGCGCCCCGACGAGCACGATCAGCTCATCGCGGGACAACTCCTCCAGGTCAGGCACCTCAAGATCAAAGCGGACCCCACCCCACCGACCACCACCGACACGCCGCCCGACCACCAAGACAGTCAACGACCCACAGTCACACAGCCCTACACCAGCCCCAAAACCGCCACCCTCCGTAGACCCGGTGAATGTTTACCCGCCGCGGTCACCCACCGCCGCACGGCAACGCCACCGACGAAACGCGAGAGATCCGACATACCCGCCCAAGCGAAGGCCCCCCGCCGGAACGCAACCCCGAGCCCCAACCAGCCACCCCCCACCCTTCGTCGCCGCCTCGGTCACCCGAGCCGGGAACCGCACCCAACCCACCGATCCCGGACCAAACCCGGCCGCCAAACAGACCGAGCTGGAA
>WNFU01000820.1_pt1 | contig 49036 bp, 56 predicted proteins | sample 5400121 | NCBI WGS metagenome assembly WNFU01 (sample SAMN13153360, study PRJNA577476) | soil metagenome | isolation source: 100 cm soil or saprolite under grassland replicate 1 | place: USA:California | collected 2016-06-15 | reverse complement strand
GCGTGGCCTTCGAGATGAACGGGGCGGTGGGGACGGCCTCCACGGCGCGCCCCGCCGCGGCCAGCCGGTCCACCACCTCCTGGACCCGGGGGCGGAACGACTCCAGGGCCGCCAGGTCGAACCGGCCGTCGGCGAACAGCGGGCTCTGGGTCCCGGCGCGCTGGTCCTGCGAGCCGTTGTCTCTGGCCTCCTTGCAGGCCTGCTTGGCCTCCTTGGTCGGCTCGTCGGCGCACCTCGTCCGGTCGCCCTCGCCGGACCCGCCGCCGGAAGCCGAGAACGCCCCCCCGGACATGTCGTCGATGAGGTCCCGGGCGGCCATCGCGGCTCTGGCCTCCTCCTCCGAGGCCAGAGCGAGCTGGCGCACCGCCACCACCGGCCGGCCCAGGAATGGGATGGCCCCGACGAAGCCGAAGGTGGGGCGGGCGTGGGCCAGGTCGGCCCGGATCCGCTCGGTGGCGTCCAGGGCCTTGCCGAACGGGTCGCCGTTCGGCATCTCGCCCCTCCCGAGCGCGTTCCGCGCGCCGGCCAGGCCGTCCGCGACCTCGCGGAGGTCGTTCACCGAGGAGTACGCCTGGACGTAGGCGTCCACGGTGGCCGCGGCCAGCACCAGCAGGAACGCGCCGCCGCCGATCAGCACCCAGCGCCGCAGGCGGGAGCGGGGCTTCCCCGCGCGCGGGGCGCGGTGTCTCGATCCGCGCCCGTTGCCCCCGCCGCCGGGCGCGGGCGAGCCGGAACCCGCCGTGCCCGGAACCGCTGGGGTCTGGGATTCGGCGAAGGGAGGACGAGACTCGCCGGTCTCGGTGGACATCCGCCCGAGTGTAACGAAGCCCCTTCGGATTGGCGGCCTTTGGAGAACCGGCCGATCAGGGTCGCAGCTCGACGAACCCGGCTGCCGAGAAGTGGCCGTCGAAGGCGAGGGCCTCCCGGACCCGCATCGACCTCATCAGGGCGAAGCTCGTCGCATCGACGAACGAGTACTCCAGCTCGTCGTGGCGGCGGAGCCAGCGCAAGGCCTCCCGCTCGAGCGGCTCGGACACGCCAGCGATGTCGATCCGCGGCGAGCGTTCCGTCCTGTCCAGGAACGCTACGGCGACTCGGTGGCCGGCGCGCCGACGGGCTCGCATGGTGGTGATGTAGATCTCCCCGAACGTCACCGCCGAGTGACGGTGGAGCTCAAAGCTTCTTCAGCGGGGCGAAGGCGAGCATGAGGTGCTTCTCGCCGACGTCTTCGAAGGCGACGGTGGCCCGGGCGTCGCTGCCGGTGCCGGTCACGCTGATCACGACGCCCTCGCCCCACTTGTCGTGGAGGACGGTGTCGCCGGGCTGGACCTCGGCCTGGGGACGGCCTCCCCGGACCTCCGAGACGGAACCGCGGTGGCCGGTCCGGGGCTCCAGGTGGAGAACGAGGTCCCGGGGGATCTCCGAGAGGAACCGCGAGGGCGGGTTGTAGGACAGGGACCCGAACAGCGACCGGCTCCACGCGTGCGTCAGGTACAGCCGCTCCCTGGCCCGGGTGATCCCCACGTAGGCCAGGCGCCGCTCCTCCTCCAGCTGGGCCGAGTCCGTCATGGACCGGTAGTGCGGGAAGACCCCGTCCTCCATGCCCACGATGAACACCACCGGGAACTCGAGCCCCTTGGCGATGTGCAGCGTCATCAGGGTGACCGTGGACGCGTTCTCGTCGTACTGGTCGGCGTCCGAGACCAGCGCCACCTGCTCCAGGAAGTCGGACACGGTCTCGCCGCCCCGGCCCTCGAACTCCGCGGCCACGCCGGACAGCTCCTGGATGTTCTCGATCCGGCCCTGGGCCTCGACGGTCCGCTCGGCCTCCAGCTCGGCCAGGTACCCGGACTCCCGGGATGCCGCCTCCACCAGCCGGGACGGGGTCGTGCCCCCCTCCACCAGGGCCTGGAGGCGGTCGACGACCTCGACGAACCCGTGCACAGCGCCCCTGGCCCGGGCCGCCAGGACCGAGATCTCGTCCACCCGCCGGCTCGCCTCGAGGAACGGGATCCCCTCGTCCCGGGAGAACTCCTCGACGGCCGCCACGGTTGCGTCGCCGATCCCCCGCTTCGGCGTGTTGATCACCCGCCGCGCGCTGACCAGGTCCTGCGGGTTCACCAGCAATCGGAGGTAGGCCAGGATGTCCTTGATCTCCTTGCGCTCGTAGAACCGGACGCCCCCCACCACGCGGTACGGCAGGCCGCCCCGCATGAAGATGTCCTCCAGGACCCGGCTCTGGGCGTTCGTCCGGTAGAACACCGCGACGTCGCGGTATCGGTACCCCTCGGACTCCACCAGGCGCTCGATCTCCTGGGCCACGAACGCGGCCTCGTCGTGCTCGGAGTCCGCCCGGAAACGCACGGCAAGCTCCCCGTTGACCCCCTCGGTCCACAGCGACTTCGGCTTGCGCTGGACGTTGTGCTCGATGAGGGCGTTCGCCACCGCCAGGATGTTCTGCGTGGAGCGGTAGTTCTGCTCCATGAGGAACACCTCGGCGTCGGGGTAGTCGCGCTCGAAGTCCAGGAGGTTCTGGATGGTGGCCCCCCGCCAGGAGTACACGCCCTGGTCAGCGTCGCCCACCACGCAGATGTTCCGGTACTTCGCGGCCAACAGGTTCACCAGGTGGTACTGGGCCCGGTTCGTGTCCTGGTACTCGTCGATGAGGATGTACCGGAACCGCTCCTGGTAGTGCTCGAGGACCTCCGGGTGGTCCCGGAACAGCCGGGCGGTCTCCGAGATGAGGTCGTCGAAGTCCAGCGCGCCGGCCGCCCGGACCCGGCGCTCGTATCCCGCGTACACCTCGGCCACCTGGCGTTCGTAGAAGTTCCCGGCCTGCTCCAGCACCTGCGAGGGCGACAGCAGGTGGTCCTTGGCCTTGCCGATGGCCGAGGCCATGGCCCGGGGCGGCCACCGCTTCGGGTCCAGCTCGAGGTCCCGGAGGACCAGCGTCAGCACCCGCTCCGTGTCGCCCTCGTCGTAGATGCTGAACGTGCTGGGGAGGCCGAGGTGGTTGTGCTCGCGGCGGAGGATCCGGGCGCACGCCGAGTGGAACGTGAGGATCCACATCCCCTTCGCGATGCGGGTCCCCAGCAGCCCCTCCACTCGCTCGGCCATCTCGCGGGCCGCCTTGTTCGTGAACGTGATGGCCAGGATGGCGTACGGGGAGACGTCCCTCTCCCGGATCAGGTAGGCCACGCGGTGGGTGAGGGCCCTGGTCTTCCCCGAGCCGGCCCCCGCCACGATGAGCACCGGCCCCTCGGTGTGCAGCACCGCCTCCCGCTGGATGGGGTTCAGCGGTGCGAGCAGCATGGAGAGACCGTCTTCTGCGTCGGCGACAGGCGCTTCCGGGCCCGCCCATGGGCGGGGGGACGAGGGTGACACGCCCCGATTCTACGAGCGGCCCCTCACACGCCGGCGAGCGTGGCCTCGTGCCTTCCGACATGTGGACCGACGGCCCGATTGCCGTGTGCCGATCGGCCCCCCTATCTGGGGCGAGGAGCGTACAGTCCCAACATGCACGCGTGGCGTGTGGTGCTCCCGTGACCGCGCCCGCCGATCGCCGGCGTGGGCCCTCGGACCACCTGGGGCGACGGGCGCTTCTCATCCCGCTCGCGGGTCTGGCCCTCTTCCTTCCGGCGTGCACCACGGCCAGCTCGTCGACCGGGCCCGGAGGGTGGAGCACGCTCGCCGCGCTGCCCAGCCCGGCCCCGTCCCAGCCCTCCAATGCGGTGACCGTGGCGCTCGGGGAGTCCTCCCCCACCGAGATGTACATCCACCTGTCCTCCGCCACCGCGGCGGAGGGCCCGGTGGCCTTCTCCGTGACCAACGAGGGGTCGAGGACCCACGAGTTCGTGGTCCTTCGCACCGACACCCCGGCGGGGGACCTCCCCATCGTGTCGTTCGAGGGGGAGTCCGACCGCATCGACGAGGAGGCCCCCGGGGTCACCAACGTGGGGGAGACCGGGGACATGGAGGCCGGGACCACCAAGACCCTGAGGATCGACCTGGCCCCCGGGCACTACGCCGTGGTGTGCAACCTCCCGGGCACTACCGGATGGGGATGCACCAGGACTTCACGGTGACGTGAGGGGCGCTCCCCTACATGTGCCCGCCCGGGTTGCGCCAGTTCGGGCGACTGGGTGCGCTCTTCTCCCAGGAACGGACGTACGCGACGAGCGCGGCGATCTCGTCGTCGGTGAGCTGGCCGCCGAATTCGTCCCACCAGGCCGGCATCTCCGTCCCCGGGACGCCCGACTGCACGATGTGGTGCATCTGGCCGTCCGAGACGCTCTCCAGGAACTGTTTGGAGTTCAGCGCCGGCGCGTCCACACCCTCGCCGTTGTCACCGTGACAGGACGAGCAGTCGGGGCTCCACAGCCGGTGACCGGTGGTCACGAGGGCCGCCTGCCGGGCCGCGAGGGCATCAGCCCGGCGTCCGGATTCGACCGCCTTGTACAGGGGGAACGAGGCGACGAGCACGAGGAAGACGACGAGCCCGGCCCACTGCCAGTGTCCCAGGCTCCTCCGGAGCCTCGCGTCCTCGTGGAGCGGTCCGGCTCCGGCCCTGCTCATCCAGACATCTCCTCATGATGGTCGTCCTCAGGCATCCCGCCCCCGGAGTCCTGGCCCCCAGACTCCCCGAGGCAGGAAGGCCCCTTCGCATCGCCGGGCACCGACGAGACGCCCCGCGCCGGCCCCTCGGCGAGGTGCCCGGTGTCCACCAGCACCTTGTCCCCCTGGACCTTGATCAGGAACCGATCCATCCCCCGGGGGGCGGGTCCCTGCACGTACTCGCCCCGAACGTTGTAGATGCTCCCGTGGCAGGGGCATTCGAATCTCCCGGAGCTGTCGCAGAACGGGACGCGACACCCCAGGTGCGGGCACTTCTGGAACAGCGCCACGAGCGCGCCGTGGGCCGCGGTCACGTAGAACCGACCCGTCGGGAAATACTGGACCGTGCCCTCCGAGTAGTCCGACACGGAACCGGCGTCCACGATGCCCCCGAACCCTGCTGCGGCCGAGGGCTTGAGGAGGTCGTAGGACGTCCACGCCGCGTCAACCACGAGCCCCGCGGCGAGCACCTTCCAGGAGTACTCGAGGAACTTGCGACGCCCGGCGTCCCCGGGCTCGTCGGGCCGCATGCCGCGGGCGTCATCCGGATCGGGGGTCGCGTCGGTCATCTCACAGCTCCAGGTAGAGGTGGTCCCACGGCCACACCCAGGTCCATTCGGGCCCCCGGAACAGCGCACCGATCAGGGTCAGGATGACGACCGCCGCCAGGACGACCGAGACGACGACAACGACGAACGCCCGGTCTCGCACGCGCCGGCCGCGCGAACGGTCCAGGTACGGCACCGCGACCAGGAAGGCGACCAGCGCGATCGGGCCCAGGACCCCTGCCACCATCGGGTGGAAGTGAGCCAGGAGCTCCTGGAGCCCGTCGAAGTACTAGGGCGCCTTCGCGACGGGCGGGGTGAGGTTGGGGTTGGCCATGTCCTTCAGCGGCGCGTTGAACAGGATCGACAACAGGAACACGACCCCGACCGTGGCCCCCGCCACCACCGCGTGCCGGACCAGGAAGTGCGGCCACGTGAACACGGTGTCCTCCGGTTCCTGCTTGGGACGGCCCTCGATCTCCCGGGGCATGACGCCCAGCAGCCGGTACCGAGGCTCTTCCTCAGCCTTCGACATGTGCCATCTCCTTCTCCTCCGCCTTCGCCTCGGGCTCCGCGGTCCGCTCACGCGGATCGTCGGACGCGAACCCATCCTTGCGGACGCGCCAGATGTGGACGCCGAGCAGCAGCATCAGGAGCGCCGGGACCATGTAGACGTGCAGGACGTAGAAGCGGAGCAGCGTGGCCCCGGTCACGTCCTGGCCGCCCAGGAACAGGTGGCGGACCTGGTCCCCGAGGAGCGGCGTGTATCCGGCGACGTTCGTGCCCACCGTGACCGCCCAGAACGCCAGCTGGTCCCAGGGCAGCAGGTATCCGGTGAACGACAGGGCCAGGGTGCACAGCAGCAGCCCCACGCCGATGACCCAGTTGAACTGCCGGGGCCGGCGGTACGCCCCCGCGTAGAACACCCGGATCAGGTGCAGGAAGACGACGAGCACCATGAGGTGCGCCGCCCACCGATGCACGTTCCGGACGAGCTGGCCGAACGCCACCGAGGTGGAGAGCGCGTGCATGTTCAGGTAGGCCTCGGTGACCGACGGGACGTAGAAGAACATCAGGTACATCCCCGAGACGAACAGCACGAAGAACAGCACCGAGGAGATGAACCCCAGCCGGTACGTCGAGCGGAACGACAGCGTCCTCCGCGAGACCTTCACCGGGTACACGTGGAGGAAGAAGTTGTGGAACGAGGTCATGGCACGGCCGCGGGGCGTGTCCGGGGCCGGATGGCGCACGACGGACCGGAAGAGCTCGCTCTGCCGGTACCGCCGCCCGGGGTGCAGGATCGCATCGAGGAGCGCGGTCCTCCTGGAGGGGTCCGGCCCGTTCCTCTCGGCGCTCACGACTTCCCCGCCCCGATCGCGGCCAGGGTGTCATGTGCCCCGTCGTGCCCCTCCTCCCACCCCACCATGGAGAGGGCCCCGGTGGGGCACCGCTCCACGCACAGGTTGCACCGGATGCACCGGTCCTCCTGGATGATCAGCGCGCTCGACGGCACCGGTGAGTCGAGCGAGTCGATCTCCTCCACGGGGGTGATGCGGATGCAGCCCTCCGGGCAGATGTCCACGCAGCCGCCGCACAGGATGCAGAGGTCGGGCTCCAGCCAGATGTTCAGGAAGCACTGGAGGCACCGAGCGGCCTCCTGCCGGGCCTGATCCGCGGTGTAGCCCAGCTCGATCTCCGCGACGCCGATCCGGCGGTCCGACGGTGCCGAGGGGACGGGCTGGCGGGGCACCGCGTCGTAGTCCAGGACGGGCCGCCGCAGCGCGATCACCGGCAGCTCCCGCCGGAACCGGCGGGCCGGCTGCTCGTCGCCGCCCAGCATCCGGTGGATCGAGGCGGCCGCGCGCCGGCCGTCCCCGATGGCGTCGATCAGGTTGCGCGGCCCGAAGGCGACGTCCCCCCCGGCGAAGACGCCCCCGGCCGACGTGGCGAGGGTCTCCCGGTCGACCTGGATGGTCCCCTGCGGCCCGACCGACACCGCGTCGTCCGGGGAGAGCCACGACAGGTCGGGGGCCTGCCCGATGGCCAGGATGACCGAGTCGCACGCGATCACCGACTCGGTGCCCTCGGCGAACCGGGGATTGAACCGGCCGTCTGGGTCGAACACCGACGTCACGTCGAGCGTCTCGAGCCCGGTCACCGTGCCGTCGCCGAGGATCCGCTTTGGCCCGAGCCGGTGGAGGATCCGGATGCCATCCTCCTCGGCTTCGTGGATCTCGAAGTCGGTGGCCGGCATCTCGTCGCGCGACTCCAGGGCGACCACGAGGACCTCGCGAGCCCCCATGCGGATCGCGGCCCTGGCGGCGTCGAGGGCGGCGGTCGCGGCGGCCTGCACCCCGTCCTCCAGGGCAGGGGAGGGACCGGCGGGCGGCGCCGGTTCCAGAGTGAGGGCCCGCAGGGCGGTCCGGGCGGCGTCGAGGGCGACGTTCCCCCCGCCGATCACGACCACCCTGTCCCCCAGCTCGACCTGGTACCCCAGGTTGGCGTTGATCAGGAACTCCACCGCCCGCAGCACACCGTCGAGCTCGACGCCGGGGATCCGCAGGTCACGGCTCCGCATGGCCCCCACGCCGAGGAACGTGGCCGCGAACCCCTGGCCCCTCAGGTCGCCCAGCGAGAGATCGCGTCCCAGCCGGACCCCGGTCCGGAGCTCCACCCCGAGGTCCAGGATGGCCCGGATCTCCCGGTCCAGGAGGTCGCGGCGGAGGCGGTAGGTCGGGATCCCGAGCACCATCATGCCGCCGGGCCGGTCCTGGCCCTCGAACACGACGGGGTGATAGCCGTAGGCGGCCAGGTCGTGCGCGCAGGCCAGGCCGGCGGGGCCTGCCCCGACGATGGCCACCCGTTCCTCGCGGGACGGCCGGGAGTCGACCGCCTCCCGCCACCACTGGGTGCCGTGCTCGCTCTCCACCCCGCCACGCTCGCAGGCGAACCGCTTGAGGGCCCGGATGGCGATGGGCTCGTCGATCACGCCCCTGCGGCAGGCCAGCTCGCAAGGCGCAGCGCACACCCGGCCGCAGATGGACGCGAAGGGGTTCGGCATCCTCGCCGTCAGGTAGGCCGTCCGGTCGTCGCCGGCCGCGATGGCGCTGACGTAGCGCCCGGCCCGCGTGAGCACCGGACAGGCCTGGGTGCACGGGACGTTCTGGTCGAGCCAGTCGGCCCCGACGGTTCGAGCGCTGAACCCGGAGTTCACCGCCGGCTCCGCTGCAGCACGACGAACAGCCAGCACAGGCCGGCGAACGACACGGTCATCCACGTGACGATCAGGGCGTCACGAGCGGTGGGTGTGACACGTGGAGCGAGGAACGCGATCAGCCGGTCGGGAACGACGACGAGAACGACCACGGACACGACCAGCATGATGAGTGCCCTGAGGACGGGCATCCCCAGCCGCCCCCGACCGTGGAGCGCGCCATCGCGGGCGTCGACTCCCGCTGCCCCGTGTCGCTCATGGCTGCTTTCCCACTCAGTCGCCAGCCCCGGGCGAACGCTATCACGGCCCTCCCGGACTCGCCCCCTCAGCCGGCTCGCGCTCCTCAGCTCGTCGGGATCGGTCACCCACCGGGGGATGCGAGGCTCCCGCCGCATCGGCATGGCCGGTTCGGCGGGCGTGGAGCGCCCCGAGGCCAGGCGCCGCGCCGCCTGACGGCCGAACGCCCGCGCCCCGCCTACGGGCTCGGCGACACTCCGATACGGTGAACGAATGTCGACGACACCCGAGCATGCCCCAACCGAGCCTCAGCCCGCGTACACATCGACCACCTCGCGCGCCTCTGGTTCCATCGGGGGATCGATGGTGGACCGGCTGTACCGGCTGGCCATCGTCGTGATCGCGGCGGTCCTGGTGATCATGCTGCTCCTGTTCCTGGCCGGGTTCCCCGTCCACATGAAGATCGAGAAGGACAAGGGCGGCGGCGGCCACAAGGGGCCCAAGGTCACCAAGTCGGCAAAGCCGTAGGCGAAACCAGCGGCCGGGACCCGGCGCCGGCCAGGGTCTCATCCCGGTACCAGGGGGTCTCAATCTCCCGCGACCCCCTTCCCCTTTCCCTCCTGGACTGGCACGATCGCGCCCACCTGAGGGGGCACCCGGGGGGAAGGAGCATCTGTTGGACGCTCGAAGGGCCGCGTCGCGTCCCGGTTGGTTCCGGATGGCCACGCTGATTGCCGCGGTGGCCATGCTCGCATTGCCCTCCCCGGCGTCGGCGCAGGGGCGGACGTCCCGAGCACCTTCCCGCCAGGTTGCGGCATCACCCCCGTCGCGCGCGCTGGCCCGGCTCGAGGCCGGGGCGGCCCTGACCCGGCACGAGGTCCTGTCGCGGCTGCGCGCGGGCACTCGAGGCTGCGCCGGCCTGCTGCAGTCCCGGTTCGCGCCTGCCCACGGGCAGCGGTGCCTGCACGGGCTCGACACCTGGATCCCCGACGCGGAGGGGCATATTGGGGTATCGGGTGAGGCACGCGTGGCGCCCCTGCCCCAGTTCGACGACCTTCCGGGCATCCCGTGCTACTCCTCGGGCCCCAGGGTCCACGTGTTCTACGCGTACTTCGAGAAGAACCTCCTCGACGCGTCCCGCGGCCAGAACCGGCGGGGCGCGATCCTGCACGCCGTCGCGGTGGCCGACCGCATCCTGAACGTCTCGGCCGGCCAGACGGGCGGGGCCCGCCATCTGCGGTGGGCCATGAGCAGGTGCCACCTGCTGATCACACCGTTCCGGGTGGCCCGGAGGTGGACCTTCGGGGCGTTCGATCCGACCTACCTGCGCTTCAAGCTCGAACATGCCCACCTCATGAGCAAGTCCGAGAAAGGGCTGACCTTCCTGGAGACCGCGACCTCGCCGATCCCGGCGGGGTGTCAGGGGGTCGGCGAGCTGTACGACGACGACCGGGCGTCGTCGACGAACATCCACAACCACGGCGATTTCAACACGCTGGTGGTCACGGGTTGCGCCGATGCCCTGTTCGACCCGTTCGCCATGGGCGAGGTGTCGATCCACGAGCTGTTCCACAGCATGGGGGCGGTCCAGGTGTCCTCCCCGAACCACACCCCCGGACACCACTGCACCGACGAGTCCGACGTCATGTGCTACAACGACGACGGCAGGCACCACATGCGGAAGGTGTGTCCGGCCACGGTGCCGGAGCTGCTGGACTGCAACGACAACGACTACTTCAACACCGGCCCCAAGGCGGGCACGTACCTGGCCACGCACTGGGACACCGCCCGCAACGTGTTCCAGGCCGCGGGGGCGCCGTCGAAGTTCCAGCTCCTCCCGAAGCCGAAGGTGACCCTGAAGAGCCCCGGCGCCGTGGTGGCAGGCCTGGTCAGGATCACGGCGTCGGCGCAGCGAGGTCTTGCTCCGATCCGATCGGTCACGTTCACGGTGAACGGGCACAAGACGGTCGACTTCGCAGCGCCGTACTCGATCTCGATCCAGACCCTGCCGGAGAAGGGCGGCTATCCGAACGGCACGAAGCTCACGATCGGCGCGGTCGTCGAGGACACCTACGGCATGAGCGGCACGGCAAAACCCATCACCGTGACGGTGAACAACCCGACCGTCGACCTGACGGCCCCCGGCTGGTACCAGACCGTCGGCGGGTCCGTGTCATGGCGGGCCGTCGCCCACGCGGCCAAGGACATCCAGAGCGTGCAGCTGTTCGTGAACGGCGTGCTGAAGGCCACTGACAAGCAGGGGCCGGAGTACGGCGGGACGGTCAGCCTGCCGGCGAGCGCCGGGTCTCAGCCGATGCTGATGGCCAGGATCACGCAGGTCGACGGTGTCTCGCGGACCAGTGCCCCGCGGCCGCTCGTTCGAAGCTCTCCGTCGGCGGTCGGCGTGTTCCCGCAGTCCAATTTCCAGTTCCCCCGGATGGAGGGTCCGGTCACGCTGTTCGCCACGGCGGAGGGGTCGCCCGGCATGGACATCGACCACGTCACGTTCCGGCTCCTCCACGCGGGGAAGCCGATCCCGGACGTCCACCCGATCGAGGTGTCACAGGCACCGTATGAAGCGACCTGGACGCCTCCGTCCTCGTTCACCGGGCGCGTCTCGGTGCGCGTCACGGCCACGGACGAGGGGGGCGTGAGCGAGGATGCCTTCTACGAGGACCTCGGACTCACCGTGGTCAAGAACTCGCCCGAGACGATCAGTCTGACCTCGCCGCCGGCCGCCGATCCTCCGTCATCCGTCTCGGGCCAGGTCGCCGTCCAGGCCGATCCGCAGCCCGGTCCCGGCAGGCTGGTCTACCGGGTGGATTTCTACGAGGACGGGCGGTGGATCGGCCAGTCGCTCGAGGTGCCATGGAAGCTCGGCGATTCCGATGAGGGATGGAACTCGCTCGACGTGGGGAACGGCCCCCATGTGATCTCGGCCACGGCCACGACGTATGACGAGGACTTCACCGTGGAGCAGACGATCAACACCGGAGGCACGGTCGTCATCGTGGACAACGACCCCGCCCCGATTGCCGAGATCACGTCGCCGTCCGGCGGAGACCACGTGTCGGGGTCGGTGACGGTGTCGGTGCACCTGACGAAGCCCGCCACGCACCACGCCGAGTCCGTCGCGTTCTACGCCAACGGATTGCTGCTGGGCTGGGACGAGACCCCGACGAGCGGGTCGTTCAAGCGGACCTGGAACACCGGCCCGTTCGGGAACGGGCCGGTGCGGCTGAGGGCGAAATCCTTGATCTCCCCCGAGGGTGGCACAGCCTACTCCGTGTGGTCGGCGCCAGTGGTGGTCTCGGTACGGCACTGAGGCCGGGGGCTACTCCCACTCGATGGTCGCGGGGGGCTTCGTGCTGACGTCGTAGACCACCCGGTTCACGCCGGGGACCTCGGCGATGATGCGGCTCGAGATCCGCTCCAGGACCTCGTAGGGCAGTCGGGCCCAGTCGGCGGTCATGGCGTCCTCGCTGGTCACGGCCCGGATCACCACGGGATGCTGGTAGGTCCGGCCGTCGCCCATCACGCCGACGCTCCGGACGCCGGCCAGGAGCGCCGCGTACCACTGCCACAGCTCACGGTCCAGTCCGGCCCGGCGGATCTCCTCCCGCAGGATGTGGTCGGCCGCCCGGACCAGAGCCAGCCGCTCGGCGGTGACCTCGCCGATCACCCGGACCGCGAGGCCGGGACCGGGGAACGGCTGGCGGGTGGTGATCTCCTCGGGGAGCCCCAGCTCCGCACCGACCTTCCGGACCTCGTCCTTGAACAGGTCGCGGAGCGGTTCGACCAGCTCCAGGTCCATGACCTCGGGCAGGCCCCCCACGTTGTGGTGGCTCTTGATCTTCGCGGCGGTCCGGGACCCGCTCTCGATGACGTCCGGGTACAGGGTCCCCTGGACCAGGAACCGGGCCCCCCGGTGCTCCCGGGCCACCTCCTCGAACACCCGGATGAACTCCTCGCCGATGATCCGGCGCTTTCGCTCGGGATCTTCCACGCCGACCAGCTTCCCCTGGAACCGGTCGGCCGCCTTCACGTGGATCAGCGGGACGCGGAAGTGGCGGGAGAACGTGTCCTCGACCTGCTCGGCCTCGCCCTCCCGCAGCAGGCCGGTGTCGACGAACACGCAGGTCAGCCGGTCTCCGATGGCCTTGTACACCAGCAGGGCCGCCACCGCCGAGTCCACCCCGCCGGACAGCGCGCAGATGGCCTCCTCCGTCCCCACCTGGTCCCGGATGCGCTCCACCCCCCGCTCGATGACGTTCGCCGGCGTCCAGTCGGGCAGCAGCCCGCACCCGTCGTACAGGAACCGCTTCATGACCTCCTGCCCGCGTGGGGTGTGGGCGACCTCGGGGTGGAACTGCACCGCGTACAGGCTCCGTTCGGGATCCTCCATGGCCGCCACCGGGATGGCGTCGGTGCGCGCCGTGACCCGGAACCCCTCCGGCACACGCTCCACCGCGTCGCCGTGGCTCATCCACACGGTCTCGTGTTCCGGGAGGTCGGACAGCAGCACACCGGGGGACGTGACGGTCAACTCGGTCCGGCCGTACTCCCGGACCCCGGTCGGGGCGACCTCCCCGCCGAGCGCCCGGGCCATGACCTGCTGGCCGTAGCAGATCCCGAGGACGGGCACTCCCAGGCCGAACACCCCGGGGTCGATGCCGGGCGCGCCCGGCTCGTACACGGACGCCGGGCCGCCCGACAGCACCAGCCCGGCGGGACGCTTCGCCCGGAGGTTCTCGACCGTCGCGTCGAACGGGACGATCTCGGAGTAGACGTGGGCCTCCCGGATCCTGCGGGCGATGAGCTGCGCGTACTGCGCGCCGAAGTCCAGCACCAGGACTGGACGCGGGTCGCGGTCCCCGGTGGTGAGCGGGGCCTCGTTGATCGGGGGGCTAACCCTCGGCTTCACGTCGTCGATCCATTCCGGGCCGGGGCCTCGCTCTTGAGCCCCCGAACCCCCGTCATGCCATCCCGACGCCTTGGGAGCGCTGGTATGTCTTCCCCTCGGACTTGATCGACGGCGCAATCACCAGTTCGGCCTTCTGGAACTCGCGGATGTTCGCGTAGCCGGTCGTGGCCATCGACATGGTCAGCGCGCCGAACAGGTTCAGCGTGCCGTCGTTCTCGTGCGCCGGCCCCGCCAGGATCTCCTTCAGGGAGGCCACCTGCCGCGTCCGGACCCGCGCGCCGCGCGGAAGGGTCGGGTGGAACGTGGCCATCCCCCAGTGGAACCCCCGCCCGGGGGCCTCGTACGCCCTGGTGAGCGGCGAGCCGATCATCACGGCGTCCGCGCCGCAGGCGATGGCCTTGGCGATGTCGCCCCCGGTCCGCATGCCGCCGTCGGCGATGACGTGGCAGTACCGGCCGGTCTCGTGGAGGTGCTGCATCCGCGCGGCCGCCGCGTCGGCGATGGCCGTGGCCTGGGGGACGCCCACGCCGATCACCCCGCGCGTGGTGCACGCCGCGCCCGGCCCCACGCCCACCAGCACGCCGACCGCGCCCGTTCGCATGAGGTGCAGGGCGGTGGAGTACGAGGCCACTCCTCCGACGATCACCGGGAGGTCGAACGAAGCGATGAACTCCTTGAGGTTGAGCGGCTCGGTCTTCGTGGACACGTGCTCGGCCGAGACCACCGTCCCCTGGATCACCAGGATGTCCAGCTCGGCCTGCAGGACCAGGTGGGCGAACCGCAGGACCCGCTGGGGCGTGAGCGAGGCCGCGGCCACCACGCCGCCGTCCTTGATCTCGCGGATCCGGCGGACGATGAGCTCCTCCTTGATCGACTCCTGGTACAGCTCCTGCATCCGCCTGGTGGCCTTCTCGTCGGGGAGAGCGGCGATCTCGTCGAACACCGGGTCGGGGTCCTCGTAGCGGGTCTGGAGCCCCTCCAGGTTCAGGACGGCCAGCCCGCCGAGCTTCCCGATCTCCACGGCCGTGGCCGGCGACACCACCCCGTCCATGGCCGACGCCATCATCGGCAGCGCGAACGTGTAGGCATCGACCTCCCAGGAGATGTCGACGTCGTCGGGGTCCCTGGTCCGCCGGGAGGGCACGATGGCCACCTCGTCGAACCCGTACGCCTTCCGGGCCTGCTTGCCGATGCCGATCTCGAGTTCCACCGCCAGCCTCCTACAAGTGCGAACGGTCCCGATACGCGAAACGCCCGCCCGGGGAAGGGCAGGCGTTGAGGTGTTCCATGACGGAATGCTACCGGACGGGACCGGATCGGTCGAGGATCGCTGTTGATCGAACTGGTCCGAAGGCCCCCTGTACGGTTGGAGGTGCTCACCCAAGCCGGCTGCTGAGCGAGCACGCCTGTTCGCGTCCCGTTGATCGGCCGGACCTGCCGGGCATAGCATCCTCGCGCCATGGGGATCGCGGGTGGGCCCCGTTCGTGACGTCGTGGGGCGGAGTGCGCGGATTCGTAGGTTGACGCGACCAGCTCGGAGCGTCCGCCCGGCGATTCTCGCGGCCCTTCTCGCGTCGCTTCTCCTGGTGTCGCTCGGCGCGATGGTCCTTCCCCAGCCGGCCGCGTCGGCGGGCTCGAAGCTCAGGCCGATCCAGCAGGCCCGGTGGCACCTGAAGCACATCGTGTTCGTCATCAAGGAGAACCGGACGTTCGACACCTACTTCGGGCGGTTCCCGGGCGCCGAGGGGGCGACACGGGGCCGGACGTGCGACGGATCGTGGGTGCCGTTGCGGCAGGCCCGGGACAGGGAGGCCGGCGCGGCGCACTCGTTCTCCGCGGGGGTCCGGGTGGTGAACGGGGGCCGGATGAACTGCTTCGACGCGCTGTGGGACGGGGACCACCTGGAGTCCTACGTGCAGTACCGGCGGTGGCAGATCCCGAACTACTGGCGGTACGCGGAGCGGTTCACCCTGGCCGACCACCTCTTCAGCTCGGTGTACGGGCACACCATGGTCGAGCACCTGTGGGCGGTGGCCGGGCAGTCGGACCGGTTCCTGGGACCCACCGAGACGTACCCGGCGCCCATCGAGTACTGCGACGACCCCGACGAGCGGGCGCTGGCGTTCAAGGTGCTCGGCGAGCAGGGGACCGCCCGCGCCTTCGGCCTGGAGGAGGATGCCCGGATGGCGGCCCTGCACAGGTACTGGATGACCCGCCGGGCCTGCACGGACATCAAGGTCCTGCCGGACCGGCTGATCGCCAGGGGCATCTCCTGGCGCTACTACTCGGGCGGGGGAGGGTGGGCCCAGCCCCTGCGGCTGATCCGGCACGTCCGCTACGGGCCCAAGTGGCACCACGTGGTGGACGGGCCGGTGTTCCTGAAGGATCTGGCCGAGGACCACCTGCCGGCGGTGTCGTGGGTGATCCCGGCCGTGCAGTACTCCGATCATCCGCCGAACAGCGTCTGCCAGGGCGAGAACTGGACGGTCCGGCTGCTCGACGCCGTCATGCGGAGCTCCGCCTGGAGCACCACCGCCGTCGTCCTGGTGTGGGACGACTTCGGGGGCTTCTACGACCATGTGCCGCCCCCGCACGTGGACCTGTACGGCATGGGGCCGCGGGTCCCGGCCCTGGTCATCTCACCGTGGGCCCGGCGGGGGTTCATCGACCACACGACGTACGACTTCTCGTCCGTGCTGCGGCTGATCGAGCGGCTGCACCGGCTGAAGCCTCTCGGGGACCGGGATGCCGCCGCCGCCGACCTCCTGGCCGCGTTCGACTTCGCCCATCCGCCCCGCCCCCGCCTGATCCTGTCCCAGCGGGCCTGTCCCTGAGCGTTGGCCGGGCGAGCGGCCCCTCGAGCTCCTCTCGGGGCTAGCGGCCCTGGGCCACGTGGCCGGACTCGGTGAGGCGGAGGTCGGTCATCCCGGAGTGGAGCCGTTCTCCCTCCACCAGCATGGTCGAGTCGTCGATCCGGCCCATCTCCTTCAGGCGTTCCAGGATCAGCTGGAGGGATTCCAGCGGCTCCTGCTCCATCGTGTTCACCACGATCTCGGGGTCCTCCGGCGGCTCGTACGGGTCGTCCACCCCGGTGAAGCCCGTGATCTCTCCGGCCAAGGCCTTGGCGTACAGGCCCTTGGGGTCGCGGTGCGCGGCGATCTCCTCGACCGTGGCGTACACGTAGACCTCGACGAACTCCCCGATCAGCGCGCGGCACTCGTCGCGGATCTCACGGTACGGCGAGATGGCGCACGTGATGGTGGCCACCCCGTTGCGGGTCAGCAGGTTCGCCACGAACCCGATCCGGCGGATGTTCGTGTCGCGGTCCTCCTTGGAGAACCCCAGGCCCTTCGACAGGTTCTGGCGCACGACGTCGCCGTCGAGCATCTCGCTCTTCAGCCCGCGCGCCTTCAACTCGTGGTACAGCATCTCGGCGAGCGTGGACTTCCCGGCGCCCGACAGGCCCGTGAACCAGACCGTGAAGCCCTTGGGGTCGGCGGCGTTCGTCACCGTCACAGGAAACTCCTTCCCACGGCGCCCTCCGGCGCCTCGATGTCGTACAGCTTCAGGATCGTCGGGCCCACGTCCACCAGGCTCAGGCCCTCCACGCGGCCCAGGGGCTGCCCCGGCAGGCCGTTCAGCACGAAGATCCCGGTCCGGTCGTGGTTGGCCCCGTCCGGCCCGGTATCGTTCTCGTAGGTGAACACGCCGCCCACCGTGCCCGAGGCCACGGTGCCCACGGAGCGCCAGGCCAGGTCGCCGAAGTACACGATGAGGTCGGGAGCCACGCCTCGGACCTCCGGGTACACGTCCTGGGGCTTGATGACCCTGGTCCCGAGGGGCTCGCCGCCGGGACCGGCCATGGCCTCCAGGCGCTGGATCAACTCGTCGCGCGTCGCCTCGTAGTGCGCGGGCTCCACGATCCCCTGGGGCTCCCGCCCCTTCACGTTGAGGAACAGCCGCCCGTAGTAGCCGCCGTCGCCCCAGGCCACGGTCCGCGACCAGTCGATCGGGGTCTTGGCGATCGGCGTGGGCTCGGTCACGGGCTCCGACAGCGCCAGATACCCCTCCCGGATCAGCCAGTCGTTGAAGCAGACCCCGCCGATCATGGGTCGCGCGCCGTGGTCGGACATGAGGATCGTGATCACGTCGTCGGGGAGCACCTCGAGCAGCGACCCCACCTCGCGGTCCAGGAACCGGTAGTAGTCCTGGAACGCGGTCTCGAACCTGTTCCCCGGCTCGAACTTCGGGTGGGTGGGGTCGTAGAACTGCCAGAACACGTGGTGCAGGCGGTCGACGCCGATCTCCACGAACATGAAGTAGTCCCACGGCTTGGTCTTCAGCAGGCGCCGGGCCACCTTGAACCGGCGCTCGGTCATCTTGAACACCTGCTCCAGGACGAACTCGAACCCCTGCTCCCGAAAGTTCGCGATGTCGAAGATGTAGGGGTCGCCCGCCAGCTCCTCCTCGATCTCGGCCTGGAGCTCGGCCGGCGCGGTGTAGGCCTTGGCGGACGGCGGCGTGAGGAAGCACGACACCCGCCACCCCTCGACCGCCTTCGGCGGGTATCCGGGCGGCACGCCGATCAACAGCGACTTGTGGCCCCGCTCCCCCAGCAGGTCCCACACCGTGGGCTCCGTGACCTTGTCGCTGGTGGCGATGGACAGGCCCTCGTACGAGGTGTCCTTGCGGTTGCGGAACCCGTAGATGCCGAGCTGTCCGGGGGTCTTGCCGGTCATGGCGCACGCCCAGGCGGGCACGGTGATGGGCGGGGTGATGCTGGCCAGGTCGCCGTGCATCCCGCCCTCCATGAGCTTGCGGATGTTCGGGATCTCGTCGGCGAGGTCGCGGAACAGCAGCTGCGGGGTGCCGCAGTCCAGGCCGATCACCGCGACGCGGGGTCCTTGGGTCATCGGGGTCGTACCTCTCGTCGTGGGGTTCCTCACGAAAAGGAGCGTGGCCTTGGAAGGCCGCGCTCCGGAAGCGGCGTCATTGTACCCGCTGGTCAGGACCGCCGACCGGGCGCGGTGCCCGGCGACGGGAGCCCCAACTGCGGGTGTCCCAGGTGACGTTGGCTTCCTGGACCGGTCCGACCGAGAGCAAGCCAAGGAGGAGATGTGGGCCCGGAACCGGAACAGCGCCGCCCCATAGAATGCGCCCCGGTGCGCATCCTCCGACGGGCCCTCTACCTGTTGGCTGCGGTCAACGCCGTCACCGGCCTAGCCCTTGCCGCCGTGCCGAAGTTCGTCACCAAGACCCTGTTCTCGCAGGTGCCCTACCCCGAGTACGCGTGGGTCCGGATCGCCGGGGTCGAGGCGCTCGCCCTGGCCATGTTCCAGGTTCTGGTGGCCCACCGCGCCGTCGAGGTGTGGTGGTGGTCCTGGGCGTTCGTGTTCGTCGAGGGGCTGATCGCCGTCGTCGCCGCCCTCAACGCGATCTTCGGGCTGGTCCCGGGCTCCTCGGGCGTGCTGTGGTGGCTCATCGCAGGGGTCAACGCGCTGTTCACCGCCGCGCTGATGTGGGGCATCGGCAGGACCGGCCAGGAACGCCCCCTGCCCTGAGGGTGCATCCGGTTCGGTCGCTCCGACCATGACGAAGGGGGGCGGCGAACCGCCCCCCTTCGCGCTGCCCGATCATTGATCGTTAGTGCATGTGCCCGTGGCCGCCGCCGGCGGCCGCGGGCTCCTCCTCCTCGGGCTTCTCCACCACGGCGCTCTCGGTGGTGAGCACCAGCGCGGCGATGGAGGCCGCGTTCTGCAGCGCGGAGCGGGTGACCTTGGCCGGGTCGATGATCCCGACCTTGAACATGTCCACCCACTCGCCCTTCGCGGCGTCGAAGCCGCGGTGCTCGCCCTCGGACCGGATCCGCTCGACGATCACCGCGCCCTCGTAGCCGGCGTTCTCCGCGATGAGGCGGGCCGGGTCGGCCAGGGACTCCTTTACGATCCGGGCCCCGGTGGCCTCGTCGCCGGTCAGGTCGAGCTTCTCGAGCGCCGACTCGACGCGGAGCAAGGCGACGCCGCCTCCGGCGACGATGCCCTCCTCCACCGCGGCCTTCGTGGCGGACACGGCGTCCTCGATGCGGTGCTTCTTCTCCTTGAGCTCGACCTCGGTCGCGGCGCCCACCTTGATGAGAGCCACGCCCCCGGCCAGCTTGGCCAGCCGCTCCTGGAGCTTCTCGCGGTCCCAGTCCGAGTCGGTCTTCTCGATCTCGGCCTTGATCTGGTTCACACGGCCCTTGATCTCCTCCGCGTCCCCCTGGCCCTCCACGATCGTCGTGTCGTCCTTGGTGACAGTGATCCGCCGGGCCCGGCCCAGCAGGTCCACGGTGGCGTTCTCCAGCTTCAGGCCGACCTCCTCGGAGATGACCTGGGCGCCGGTGAGTATGGCCATGTCCTGCAGCATGGCCTTGCGGCGGTCGCCGAACCCGGGGGCCTTCACCGCGATCGCGGCGAACGTCCCGCGGATCTTGTTCACCACCAGCGTGGCCAGCGCCTCGCCCTCCACGTCCTCGGCGATGATCGCGAGGGGCTTGCCGCCCTGCAGGACCTTCTCCAGCACGGGCAGGATCTCCTGCACACTCGAGATCTTCTTGTTCGCCAGCAGGATGTAGGGCTCCTCGAGAACCGCCTCCATGCGCTCGGGGTCCGTTACGAAGTACGGCGAGATGTAGCCCTTGTCGAACTGCATCCCCTCGACGAACTCGAGCTCGATCCCGAACGTGTTCGATTCCTCGACCGAGACCACGCCGTCCTTGCCCACCTTGTCCAGGGCCTCGGCGATGGTCTCGCCGATCTCCGGCGAGGCCGCCGAGATGGTGGCCACGTGGGCGATCTCGTCCTTGGACTCGATCTCCTTGGACTGGTCCTTGATGGCGTCCACCGCTGCGGACACGGCCTTCTCGATGCCCCGCTTGAGGGCCATCGGGTTCGCCCCGGCGGCGACGTTCTTCATGCCTCGCTTCACCATGGCCCGGGCCAGGACCGTGGCCGTGGTCGTGCCGTCACCGGCCACGTCGTTGGTCTTGGTGGCGACCTCTTTGGCCAGCTGGGCCCCCATGTTCTCGTAGGGGTCCTCCAGCTCGATCTCCTTGGCGATGGTGACCCCGTCGTTGGTGATGGTCGGGGCTCCCCACTTCTTGTCCAGCACCACGTTGCGGCCCTTCGGCCCCAGCGTGATCGACACCGCGTCGGCCAGCTTGTTCACGCCGGCCTCGAGGGCCCGGCGGGCCTCCTCGTCGAACTTCAGCACCTTGGCTGCCACCTGGTCAGCACCTCCTGTTCACACGTACGTCCACGAAGCGGGGACCCCGGCGGGCGATGACGCCGCCTGCGGGTCCCCGGCTCGTACGGCGCCTCCCGGCGCTACTTCCGGATGACGGCGAGCACGTCGCGGGCCGACAGGATGAGGTACTCCTCGCCCTCGACCTTCACCTCGGTGCCGCCGTACTTCGAGTAGATGACCTTGTCCCCCACCTTCACGTCCATGGGGGTCCGCTGCCCGTCCTCGAACTTGCCGGGACCGACGGCGATGACCTCGCCCTCCTGGGGCTTCTCCTTGGCGGTGTCGGGGATCACGATGCCCGAGACCGTGGTCTGCTCCTCCTCGCTGGGCTTGACCACGATGCGGTCGTCCAGCGGCTCCAGGTTGAACTTCGCCACCTTCTCCCTCCTCGTTCCGACTCGTGCGGCCTGATTGCTAGCACTCTGAGCTTGCGAGTGCTAAGGATAGCGGAGGACCGGCCGAATGGTCAACGCGACGGAACTGCGGCCTCGACGGTCGCGAGAGCCGCGGGGGCCGGGTCGGCGCGGGAGGCCCGCCGGAGGGCCCACCACGTCGCCCCCGAGGCCAGGACCACGGCCCCGCCCCCGATGGCGATCGCCGCGCGAGGGTCGAGAGCCTCCGCCAGGAACCCCGCGATCGGGGCGCCGATGGGGGTCGTTCCGATGAAGACCACGCCGAACAGGGCCATGACCCGCCCGCGCATGGCCGGCGTGGCGTGATCCTGGAGCAGCGAGTTCGACGACGAGATGAACACCGTGTTGGCGATCCCGCAGGGGACCATGGCGAACAGCGCGCCGAGGAGGTTCGGCATGACGGCGAGGAGCACGAGGGCGGCCCCGAACGCCGCCGCGCTCGTCACCAGCGTGCGGTCGCCCACCCGGCCCCGGAACGCAATGGCCAGTCCCCCACCCACCGCCCCGACGCCCATCACCGAGAACAGGGCCCCGTATCCCCCGGCGCCGGTGTGCAGCGAGCCCGTGGCGAAGAGCGGGAGCAGGGTCGAGAAGTTGAACCCCAGCGCGCCGACCACCAGCATCAGCAGCAGCGGCCGGCGGAGCTCCGGGGTCCGGGCCGCGTAGCGGAGCCCCTCGCGCATCTGCCGCGGGGCCCGCGCGGGCCGCTCGGTGGTGTGCAGCTCCTCGGGGCGCATCATCCACAGGGCGGCGATCACGGCGAGGAACGACGCCGCGTTCAGCAGGAAGCACGGTCCGGTGCCCACCGTCGCGATGAGCAAGCCGGCCAGGCCTGGGCCCACCACTCGCGCGGCGTTCAGCAGCACGCTGTTCAGGCTGACCGCGTTGGGAAGGTCCTCCCGGCCGACCATCTCGAACACGAACGACTGCCGGGCGGGATTGTCTACGGCCGTGACCAGGCCGTACGCGCCCGCCAGCACGTAGACCATCCACACCTCCACCACACCGGCCACGGTGACCACGCCGAGGGCCAGGGCCAGCACCGCCATCGCCGCCTGCGTCCCCATCAGGATCCGGCGCTTGTCCAGGCGGTCGGCCAGCACGCCCCCGAACGGCCCGAGCACCAGGATGGGCCCGAACTGCAGCGCGGTGACCAGGCCCAGGGCCAGGCCGCTCCCGGTGAGCTCCAGGACCAGCCAGGCTTGGGCCACGGCCTGCATCCACGTCCCGGCCATCGAGACGGCCTGTCCCACGAAGTACAGGCGGTAGTTCCGGACGTGCAGCGAACGGAAGGTCCGGTTCGCCGCGACCCGGGCGCCGGCGGCGGCACGACCCGCCGCCATCCGCGTCCCGGCGGTGGCCCGCTCGGCGGCCGCGCGGGCCGCGTCGCGGGGGCTCACGAGGCGGCCTCCTCGGCCCGGGGCTCCTCCGGCCCCACCAGCATGCCCTCCAGCAGCCCGGCGGCCCGCTCCAGGATCAGGCGGTCCTCCGGGGACATCCTCGACAGCTCGCGGGCCAGGTACGCCTCCTTGGCCCGCCGGCTGGTGCGCAACAGCTCCGTGCCGGCCGACGTCACCGCTACCAGGCTGACCCGCCGGTCGCGCTCGTGCGTAGCCCGGGTCACCAGCCCGGCCTCCTCCAGCCGAGCGATCACGGCGGTGACCGTGGGGGGCTGAACCCGCTCGGCCGCGGCCAGGGCGCCCAGGGTCATGGGCCCGTTTCGCTCGATGGTGGACAGCGCCGAGAGCATCGAGGGGCTGATGCCGGTGTCGGCGTGCTGCCGGAGTCTCCGGGCCAGCCGGGTGACGGCCAGGCGGAGGTCCTCGGCCAGGCGGTCGGCGGACGCCGACGTACGCCGGCGCGATGCGGATGAGGGATCCCGGAAGCTCACGTGTGTCCAAACTACTTAGCGAAGCGAAATATTTCAACAGTCCGCCCGGACCTGCGGCACAATCGCCACGATGCTGCAGCCGGAGCTCGAGACGATGGCGGGGACGGACCGGGCCGCGCTGCAGATCCGCCGCCTCCAGGAGCTTCTCGAACGGCTCCGGGCCACGGACTCGGCGTACTGGCCGGACAAGCTGGCCGGCGTGGACCCGACGGGGGTTCGATCGCTGGACGATCTTCCCCGGCTCCCGTTCACGGTCAAGGCGGAGCTCCGCGACACGTTCCCCTACGGCATGCTGGCCGTCCCGCTGGGGGACACCGTGCGCGTCCACGCGTCCTCCGGGACTCGGGGCAAGCCCACCGTGGTCGCCTACACCGCGAGCGACATCGCGGCGTTCGCCGAGGTCAACGCCCGGTCCATCGCCTGCGCGGGCGGCACGGCCGAGGACGTGCTCCACGTCGCGTACGGCTACGGCCTGTTCACCGGGGGCCTGGGGCTCCACTACGGAGGGGAGCGCCTCGGCGCGACGGTCGTGCCGGCCTCCGGGGGGAACCCGGGGCTCCAGGTCCAGCTGCTGGCCGACCTCGGTGCCGCGGGCCTGTGCTGCACGCCGTCGTTCGCCATGCTCCTGGCAGAGCGCGCCGCGGCGGACGGCCTGCTCGACCGGATCCCACTGCGGTACGGGGTATTCGGCGCCGAACCGTGGTCCGAGGCCTTCCGGGCCAAGCTGGAGGAGGCCTGGGGCGGGATCGACGCCTGCGACATCTACGGGCTGTCCGAGGTCATGGGCCCGGGCGTGGCCGCGGAGTGCCGGGAGGGCAAGGGGGCCCTGCACGTGTTCGACGACCATTTCCTGCCCGAGGTGGTGGATCCGCAGACCGGCGAGCCCGTTGAGCCCGGCGGGCAGGGAGAGCTGGTGCTGACCACGCTCACGAAGGAGGCTCTGCCGGTGATCCGGTACCGGACCGGCGACGTCACCTCGTTCGTGGACGGCGACTGCCCGTGCGGACGGACCCACCGGCGGATCAAGCGGTTCTCCGGCCGGGTGGACGACATGCTGGTGATCCGGGGCGTGAACGTGTTCCCCAGCGAGATCGAGGCCGTCATCCTGGACGACGCCGCTCTCGGCGGGCAGTACGCGATCGTGGTCGATCGCCGGGAGATCATGCTCGAGCTCGAGGTCCGCGTGGAGCTGTCCTCTCCGGACCTGGCGCCCACCCGGGAGGAGGTGTCCGGCCGGCTCCGGGAGCGCCTGGCCGAGCGGCTCCGGCTCCGTGTGGAGGTGCTGGTCGGCGACCCCGGCTTCGTCCCCCGACAGGAGCTGGGCAAGGCCCGCCGGGTGTTCGAGCGAACCGCCGAGGACGACCCGTTCCCGGACTGACCCCCGCGCTCAGCAGGGGATGAACTTCGTCACGCGGCTGCCGATGTGGTCGATGTCGCCGGCGAACCTGGCGACGACCTTGCAGGAACCGGGCACGAGCAGCGAACGGCGGATGGGGCGGCGCTGGCTGGTCGGCATCGGTCGGTAACCCCCCCGATCGGGACGCTCGTCGTCTATCTGGCCTCTGTGGTGAGCTTGCTGCGGATGCTGTTCATGCCCACCTCGGAGACGGTTCAACCCTCCCGGAGAAAGGCCACGGTCTCCTTGAGGCCGTCCTCGAGATGGGTCCAGGGGCGCCATCCGAGCTGGTCGCCGGCCAGCTCGTTGTCCAGGCAGATCCGGCGGAGCTCGCCCCCGGGGAGCGGCCCGTACAGGGGCTGGGCCCCGAACCCGGTGATGTCGGCGAGCATCCGGAACAGGCCGTTCACGCTGGTCTCCAGGGTCGTGCCGATGTTCACCAGCCGCCCCGAGCCTCGGTCGGCCGCCAGGGCGAACGCGTGGACCACGTCGTCGATGAACACGTAGTCGCGGGTCTGGTTCCCGTCGCCGTAGATCGTGGGGGTCTCGCCGGCCAGCATCTTCGACGCGAAGATGGCCACCACCCCAGCCTCCCCGTGGGGGTCCTGGCGGGGCCCGTACACGTTCCCCAGGGCCAGCGCCGTGTAGTCCAGCCCCCGGTACCGCTGGTAGAACCGCAGGTAGTCCTCCGCCACCTTCTTCGTGATCCCGTAGGGCGAGAGCGGATGGGACCCGGACGTGGCCGTCTCCTTCACCGGGAGGCGCCGGGGCTCGCCGTAGATGGTCCCCCCGGAGGACGCGAACACCAACTTGCGCACGCCGGTCCCGGCCGCGCACTCCAGGAGGTTCAGCAACCCCAGGACGTTCACCGAGGCGTCGTGGGTCGGGGACTCCACCGACGGGCGGACCCCCGACTGCGCGGCGAGGTGCATGACCACCTCGGGACGGTGCCGCTCGAACAGGGTCCGGAACCCCTCCGAGCGGATGTCCATGTTGTAGAAGGTGAACTCCTGGCCGTATCCCCGGGCCTCGCCGAGGTTCGCGATGCGCCCGGTGGAGAGATCGTCCACGGCGATCACCCGGTGGCCCTCCGCCAGGAGCCGGTCGGACAGGTGCGAGCCGATGAACCCGGCGCCGCCGGTCACGAAGTTCGTGGTCATGCCGCGCTCAGATCGAGCCCCGGATCCGCCCCCACGTCGAGAGGGGTCCGTTCCCCGCGGGCCAGGCGGTGGGAGCCGGCGCACGCGATCATCGCGGCGTTGTCGGTGCACAGCTCGAGCGGGGGGACCCTGAGCTCCAGCCCGGCCTCGCGGGCCGCCGTGGCCATCCGTTCCCGGAGCCGCGAGTTCGCCACCACTCCGCCGCCCAGGAGGATCCGCTGCGCCCGGAGCTCCGCCGCGGCCGCCATGGTCTTCTGGACCTGGACGTCGACCACGGCCTCCTGGAACGAGGCCGCCAGGTCGGCCGGGTCGGGCTCCCGGCCCGCCGCGCGCTCGGCCCGGACGTGGCGGATCACCGCCGTCTTCAGCCCGGACAGCGAGAAGTCGTAGCCCTGTCCCTCCATGGCCCGGGGGAACCGCACGGCGTCCGGGTTCCCGTCCCGGGCCAGGCGGTCCAACAGGGGGCCGCCGGGGTACCCCAGGCCCAGGAACCGGGCCACCTTGTCGAAGGCCTCCCCCGCCGCGTCGTCCACGGTCTGCCCCAGGATCTCGTAGCGGTGGGGCTCGGGCATGGAGGCGAGGAGCGTGTGCCCGCCGGACACGACGAACGCCACGTACGGGTGTTCCGGCGGATCCGACTCCAGGAAGTTCGCGTACACGTGCCCCTCGAGGTGATTCACCCCGATGAACGGGGCCCCGGTGGCCAGGGCCACCGACTTCGCCGCGGCCAGGCCCACCAGGAGGGCTCCCACCAGCCCCGGCCCCACGGTGACGGCCACCCCGTCCAGGTCGGCGAACCGCAGGCCCGCCTCGGCCAGGGCCTGCTCGACCATGGGGGTCAGGAGCTCCAAGTGAGCCCGGGAGGCCAGCTCGGGGACCACCCCACCGAACCGCCGGTGGACGTGGTGCTGGCTCGACACCAGGTTCGACCGGATCCGGACGGCGTCCTCCACCACCGCCACGGCGGTCTCGTCGCACGACGTCTCGATGCCGAGGACGTTCACCGGGCCGGTCCCCTCGTCACTGGATCGGGGATCACGCCGGGCTCCCGTCCCAGCTCGGCGCGGCCTGCCCGGCCAGGCGCTCCAGGAGGTCCTGGTACTCGGCGCCGTTCACGTCGTCCACCCACATGATCAGGGCGTCCTCGTTCGTCTCCTGGTAGTAGTTCTTGCGCACGCCGACCGGGCGGAACCCGAACCGCCCGTACATCCGCTGCGCTCCCCAGTTCGACACCCGCACCTCCAGCGAGACCGCCCGGGCCCCCAGGTCCACCGCCGCCTGCATCAGCTCGTACAGCAGGCGCGTGCCGATCTTGCGCCGGTGGTGGTCGGGGTCCACGGCGATCGTGGTCACGTGGGCCTCGTCGCCGTAGCAGATCAACCCGGCGTAGCCCACCACATCCCGGCCGATCCGCGCCACCAGGTAGATCCGGTTGGACTGCTCGGACATCTCGGCCAGGAACAGGCTGGGGCTCCACGGGCGGGGATAGACCTGGCGCTCGATGGCCATGATCCCCTTGAGGTGGCGCCGCCGCATCCGGCCGACCTCGAGCTCAGCCGGTCCGGGCTCTCTGGTCCCAAGCGATCTCCGCATCCGACTTCCTCAGATACAGGGGCACCACGTCGGCCACCCGGTCGAATTCTTCCCTGTGGAACCGGGGAATGGAAAGCTCGACGAGCTCGTCCGCGTGAGGGTACCCGAGCGCGGGCGAGGCGAACTCCACGTGGGGACCGGCTTCCTCCAGCTCGTGGCGGTACCGGGACGCGCCGTCGCCCACCAGCAGGGTCTCCCCCGGCTTGGCCTGGAGCTCCGCGGCGAGGTGCGACGGCGGTCCGACCTGGAACTCCGTCACCCGCGTCACGCCGCCGGGGACCGGGCGGTAGAAGCAGTAGAAGACCTCTCCCCGCCGCGCGTCGATCACCGATCCGATGGTCCGCGAGGTGTAGCGGACGGCGAAGGCCAGGACGTCCAGGGACACCAGCCCCACCACGGGGGTCTGGAGCACCTGGGCTAGGGACTTCGCGGTCTGCACGCCCACCCGGAGGCCGGTGAACAGGCCCGGCCCGATCCCCACGGCGATGCCGCCGATGTGCGAGATCGGAGTGCCGGTCCAGCGCAGGATGTGCTCGACGGCGGGAACCACCATCTCGTGGCTCGACCGGCCCGAGGAGAGCAGGACCGAGGCGATGCCCCCCCGCTCGGACCCCAGGGCCACGGTGGTCTGGGGCGTGGAGGTCTCGATGCCGAGGACGATCACGCGGCCCCGCCCGGTTCCCGCTCCGCCCCGCCCGGCTGGCTCGGCGACAGCCAGGGCGTCGTGACCGCCTCCAGGTGCTCCCACCGGCCGCCCCAGGATGGCCCCCGAGCCGACACCAGGGCGATGCGCCCCTCGTCTTCGGGCCGGCTCCACAGCTCGACCTCCAGGTGGCTGTCGGGCAGGAGCCCCTCGATGGCATCTCCCCACTCCACGAACGCGACGCCGTCGGGGTCGAGCAGCTCCTCGAACCCCAGGTCGATCACCTCCTGGACCCGGTCCAGCCGGTACACGTCGACGTGGTAGATGGGGACGCGCCCCCGGTACTCCCGGACCAGGGTGAACGTGGGGGAGGCCACGTGGCCGTCGGTCACGCCCAGGCCGCGGGCCGCCCCCTGGACGAAGGTGGTCTTCCCGGCGCCGAGGTCGCCGGTGAGCGCCACCACGTCGCCGGGGACCAGGACCGACGCCACGGCCTCGCCGAAGGCCCTCATGTCCTCGGCGCTCGGGACCATGAGCTCCAGCACCCGCTCCATCGCGTGTGACGGTACCCGCGCGGGCTCGATCCGGCCAACTCGAACAGGGCCGTTCCGGTCAGAACAGTCCGAGCTGCTCCTCGGCCGGCTGGGGCCGCTCGTCCAGGGCCCGGCGGACCTCCGCGAAGTCGGCACGGAGCGACTCCATCTGCTTCGACGCCATGCCGCCGCCGTGCAGGATCGCCGCCGGGTGGAACGTGGGGATCACGACTCGTCCGTTCACCGAGAACCGCTCCCCGCGGACCCTGCTGATGGCGACCTGGCGGTCCAGCACGAACCGCGTGGCGAAGTTCCCCAGCGTGACGATCACGGCGGGATCGATGAGGAGGAGCTTCTCCTCGAGCCACGGCTTGCACGACTCGATCTCGTCCGGCAGCGGGTCCCGGTTCCCCGGAGGTCGGCACAGGATCACATTCGCGATGTACACGTCCTCCCGGCGGATGCCGATCTCCTCGAGCATCTTGTTCAGCAGCTGGCCGGCGGCGCCCACGAACGGGATGCCCTGCTTGTCCTCGTGGTAGCCGGGGCCCTCCCCGATGAACATGAGGTCGGCGCCCGGGTTGCCGGTGCCGTACACGACCTGGGTCCGACCGGCCGACAGGCGGCACTTCGTGCAGGTGGACGCGGCCACCGCGGCCTCGGCCAGGGTGCGGGTGGCGGCCGTGTGGGATGTGGTCATGCGGTTCCTCCGGACGCACCGGTGGCGGCGGGGATCCCCGCGACGGGCGCGGCATGGCGAACCGCGTTCCTGATGGCTCGGGCCAGGACCTCCACCGCCAGCTCCTCCAGCTCGAACTGCGAGGCATCCGTCTCGCCGGTGGCGAGGGAGAAGACGGTGTCCCCGTCGTGCATTGTATGCGCCGGGCGGATGGCGATGTCGAGGGCGTCGTGGGCGGCCAGGGCCAGGAGGTGGGCCCGCTCCCTGGACAGGCGGGCATTCGTGGCCACCACCGCCAGCGTGGTGTTCGTGAACGGCAGCGCGGGCGGCGCGTCGGCCTCCCCGTGGCCGTTCGGGGACCCTCCCGGCGGGAAACCGGCGGGGGCCTCCTCGGTGTCGGGGTCGGGGACCGCCCCGGCCAGGATCTCGCCGGCGTCGTCCAGGATCTCCCCCACGGCGTTCACCGCGGCCAGGGCCCCGACCACCAGGTCGCCCCGGTGGGCGGAGGCCGTCCCCAGCCCGCCCTTCACGGCCCGGTGGGGCCCGTGAAGCTTGGCCACGGTGGCGCCGGTCCCGGCCCCCACGTTCCCCTGGGGGACGTCGGTGGAGGCCGCCCGGCATGCCCGCACGCCCTCCTGGGACCCGGGGCGCGCGTTCGGGTCGCCCACGCCGAGGTCGAACAGGACGGCCCCCGGCACGATCGGCACCCGGGCCACCTGCGCGTCGAACCCGATCCCCCGTTCCTCCAGGAACCGGACCACGCCGTCGGCGGCGGCCAGGCCGAAGGCGCTCCCGCCGGTGAGCAGGACGGCGTGGACCTCGTGGACCAGCATGCCGGGTCGCAGGAGGTCCGTCTCGCGGGTCCCCGGCGCGCCCCCCCGGACCTCCCCCGATCCCAGCGTCCCCGGCGGGCACAGCACCACGGTGCACCCGGTCAGGCCCTCGAGGTCGGTCCAGTTGCCGACCAGGATGCCCGGGACGTCGGTGATCGAACCCTCGGGTTCCGTGGGCCCCTCGGGTTCGGAGGGGCCGTCGGGCTCGGAGGAGCCCTCGGGTTCGGAGGAGCCGTCGGTCACGCTGCCGGACCCCCGGTCGCGGCGGGTTCCTCGGCCGGCCGGCCGCCGAGCACCCGGTCGAGGAAGGGGCCGGCGACCCGGTTGAAGTCCTCGTGGCGCTCGAGCATGCCCAGGTGCCCGGCCCCCTCGAGCACCACCAGGTTGGCGTCGGGGAGGGCCTCGGCCAGGGCCTCGGCGCTGGTGGGCGGGGTGATCCGGTCGACGTCCCCCACGATGACCAGGGCCGGGACCCGGATGTGCTCGAGCGCGTGGCGGAAGTCCAGCTCCAGGACCCCGATCAGGGCGTCGGTCCACACCTCCACCGGGGCCTGGCCGGAGATCGCGCTGATGTAGTCCACCAGCCAGGGCGAGGGGTGGTGGCCGAAATTCGTCAGGCGGGCCACCAGGTACGACAGGTCGGAGCGGCCGGCTTTCATGAACCGGTGAATGCCCTCGGCACGGGCCTCGGGGACCCGGAAACCGGTGAGCCGGCCGAGGAGGCCGCCGATGGCGCCCCGCACCAGCTCGGCGGCCGCGGTGTCGGCCAGGATCACGCCGGCCACCCGTTCCCCGAACTCCTCGGGGTGGGCCTCGGCCATGGCCAGGATGGCCATCCCGCCCATGCTGTGGCCCGCCAACACGGCCCGGCCCTCCGGCACGGTCGCGTCGAGGACGCGCCGGAGATCGCGACCCATGGCCTGCAGCGTGTAATCCCGCTGGTGGGAGGTCCCGCTGCGCCCGTGGCCCCGGTGGTCGAACAGCACGCAGCGGTACCGCTTCGACCACTCGGTCCACTGGTAGTGCCAGGTGGTCATGTCCAGGCTGAACCCGTGGGTCATCACCACGGCCGGTGCCGAGGGGTCCCCCGCGGCCCGGACGGAGAGCAGCGTGCCGTCATCGGTCACCACGGGCCCCAGATCGTCGGGCGGCAGCTCGGCCAGGCGCTCGCCCTCCTCCGGGTCGATCCGCCGGCGGTCCCGGCGGATCGCTGCGCGAGTGGCGATGACGCCCGCCGCCGTCCCAACGGTGACCCCGGCCAGGACCGCGGCCGTTCGCTTCCAGTTCACGCGCTCCCTCCCGTGTACGTGCGCGGGACCCGGGCTCCTACCCCGCACGCGATCTCGTACTCGATGGTGTCCAGCAGCTCGGCCAGCTCGGCGGCCGTGATCCGTTCCTGGCCCTGCGGGCCCAGCAGGACCACCTCGTCGCCCTCGTGGACGTCGGCGTCCCCGCAGTCCACCACGATCTGGTCCATGGTCACCGTACCGGCCACTCGGTGCCGGCGCCCGCCGATCAGCACGTCGGCCCGGGACGACAGCCCCCGCCGGTACCCGTCGGCGTACCCCACCGGCACCGTGGCCACGGTGGAGTCGCGCTCCAGGCGATACGTGTGACCGTACGAGACGGCCTCGCCGGCCGGGAGCCGCCGGACCATCGAGACGGCGCTCCGCCAGGCCATGGCGGGCCGGAGGCCGGCCCGCTCGCTCAGGCCGGGAGCCGGGGACAGGCCGTACAGCGCGACCCCCACCCGGACCAGGTCGAGGTGTGTCTCCGGGTGCAGGATCACCGCGCCGCTGTTCGCGGCGTGGCGGTATCGGGGCCGGACGCCGGCGGACTCCGCCTGCCGGCACACGTCGAGGAACGCATCGAGCTGGCGCTTCGTGGTCACGGGATCGTCCTCGGACCGGGCGAAGTGCGTCCACAGGCCCTCCACGACGAACCCGGCCTCCCCGGCCCGGCGGGCCAGGTCCACGGCCCGTTCGGGCGGGTACGCGCCGGCGCGGTGCATCCCGGTGTCGGCCTTCACGTGGACCCGGGGGGCGATGCCGGTGGCCTCCCCCGCGGCGACCAGCGCGGACAGCCCGCGCTCCGTGTACAGCGACGCCGACACCGCGGCCTGAACGAGGCCCTCCTCGGCCCCCCGCGGCACCTCCGACAGCACCAGGATGGGTGTGTCGAGGCCCTCGTCCCTGAGCTCCACGGCCTCCTCGATCAGGGCCACCCCCAGCCACGTGGCGCCGGCCTCCAGCGCGGCCCTCGCCGCCTGTACGGCCCCGTGCCCGTAGCCGTCGGCCTTCACCACGGCCATGAGCTCGACCCCGTCCGGCTTCATGGCCCGGGCGTTGTGCCGGATCGCGTCGAGGTCCACCTCGGCCGCCGTGGGACGGAACCCGGAGGCCTTCCCGGCCCGGCCGGCGGGCGGAGGGGCCGGGGTGTCGCTCGCGGCCACGTTGCTCACGCGCCCTCCCGGACGGCACGAACGGCCGCCGGCAGGAGGGCCTGGACGTCCAGCGACGTGGCGCCCTCTCCCAGCCGGGCCCCGGCCAGGTCGCCGGCCAGGCCGTGGACGTACGCCCCGGCCGAGGCCGCGTCGCCGGGCGGGAGGCCCCTGGCCAGCAGCGCCGCGATGGCCCCCGTCAGGACGTCGCCGGTCCCTCCGGTGGCCAGGGCCGGACCGCCGGTCGAGTTGATCCTGACCTCGCCGCCGGGGAGGGCGACGAGCGTGGGGTTTCCCTTCAACAGGACCGTGGCCCCGGTCTCCGCGGCGAGCTTCCGGATGTGGCCCACGCGGCCCTGGGCCAGGGCATCGGGTTCGATTCCGGCCAGCCGGACTAACTCCCCGGCGTGGGGGGTGAGAACCAGATCGGCGGCGTCGGTCCCGGCCAGCTCGTTCGGGCGGCCGGCGAACGCGGTGAGCCCGTCGGCGTCGATCACCATGGGCACCGGGCACTCCCGGACCAGGGCCCGGACGAACTCCAGCGTGTCGTCGTTCCGGCCCAGCCCCGGCCCCACGGCCACGGCGTCCACATCAGCGAGGCGGTCACGGAGGGCCTCCATCGCACTCGGGGCGGCCGCCCCGTCATCGGTCTGGGGGAGGGGGACGAAGGTGGCCTCCGCGAGCCCGGTCTGGATCACGGGGATCACGTTCTCCGGCGCGGCCACCTGGACCAGGCCCGCCCCGGCCCGGTACGCCGCTCCCGCCATCAGCCTGACCGCGCCGGTCATCGTCCGTGAACCGCCCACCACCAGCACGATTCCCGAGGACCGCTTGTGGGTCTCCGCCTCCCGCTCCGGCCAGACCGCTGCCACGTCGCCCGCCTCCACCAGCCACAGGTCGCTGGTCACGAGATCGGCGGGGAATCCGATGTCTGCCACCTCCACGGCGCCCGCGTACCCCGCGCCCGGGTAGAGGAGGTGGCCCGGCTTGAGGGAGCCGAACGTGACCGTCACGGTGGCCTCCACGGCCGCACCGGCAACGCCGCCGGTCTCACCTTCCACGCCGGAGGCGATGTCCACGGCCACCACCGGCGCGGGCGACGCGTCGAGCGCGGCGATGGCTTCGGCGACCCGACCCCGGGGCGGGCCGTGGAAGCCCGTCCCCACCACCGCGTCCACGGCCACGTCGGCCCGGTCCAGCTCGCGGGAGAGGAGGTTCTCGGAGAGCGGCCGGACATCCACGCCGGCCGCGCGGGCCGGATCGAGGTTCGCCGCGGCGGGGCCCCGGTACTCATCGGGCTCCGCCAGCAGGAGGGCGGTCACGCGCATGCCCCACCGGGACAGGGCGCGGGCGGCCACCAGCCCGTCGCCGCCGTTGTTCCCCTTCCCGCACACCACCACGGCGCGCCGCCCGTACACGCCGCCGGTCACGGTGACCGCGGCCCGGGCCACGGCGCGGCCGGCCCGCTCCATCAGGGACTCCACGGTGATCCCCCGCTCGGCGCTGGCCCGGTCCAGCTCGGCGCTCTCGGCGGGCGTCAGGACCGGCTTCACCGCGTGGCCCCGGATGCCGCCGTCACGGGCCCACCGCCAGGCAGCTCGCCACCGCGATCCCCCGCTCGTGGGAGAACGACACCAGCACGCGGTCGACGCCGACGGCCGAGGCCCGCTCCCGCGCGGCGCCGTCCAGCTCGATGGCCACCTGTCCGTCCTCCCCCCGGACCACCCGGATCTCCCGCCATCGGCCCCCGGGGATGCCCCCCAGGGCCTTCGCACAGGCCTCGCGAGCCGCCCATCGCGCCGCGTAGCACCGGGCCCGCTGCCCAGACCCGTCGCAATGCTCGATCTCCGCGTCCGAGAAGTACCGCCGAACCCACGCCGGCCGCCGCTCCAGGATCCGCTCCACCCGAGCGACGTCCACGATGTCCACTCCCAGGCCCACCACGTTCATCCGGGAAGGATCGCACAGGCCCGCTCGCCCGGCCGGGGACGCAGATCGACGGGCCGCGGGCCGGCGCGATGGAATACTCGGCGAGCATGGATCCCGCCAGCGCTCCACCTCCCGGGTTCTTCGGTCGCCCGCGGATCGCGGCGCCGGCCACGGTCACGTTCGTGCTGGGCGCGCGGGCCTGGGGTACGTGATCGGGAGGCCGAACCGGACGCCGCCGGTCCGGCAGGTGGCCCGGCTGCCGTTCGAACGAGTTCGTGGTGCGGTGACGCGCCCGGGGCGCTACTCGACCGTGACGCTCTTGGCCAGGTTGCGGGGCTGGTCGACGTCGCATCCCCGGAGCTTGGCGATGTGGTACGCCAGGAGCTGCAGGGGCACGGTGACCACGACCGGCGAGAGGAGCTCCGGGGTCCGGGGCACGTACAGGACGTGGTCGGCCAGCGAGGCGATCCGGGTGTCGCCCTCGGTGGCCACGGCGATGACCTCGGCGCCGCGGGCCTTGACCTCCTGGATGTTCGACAGGACCTTCGGGTAGACGTGGCACTCGGTGGCCACCGCCACCACCGGCACCCCGTCCTCGATCAGCGCGATGGGCCCGTGCTTGAGCTCCCCGGCCGGGTATCCCTCGGCGTGGATGTAGGAGATCTCCTTGAGCTTCAGGGCTCCTTCCAGGGCCGCGGGGTAGCCGGTGTGGCGCCCGATGAACAGGACGTCCCGGGATCCGGCGAACCGCTCCGCCAGCTCCATGGTCTGGTCCTCGAGCCCGATGGCCCGCTCGACCTTCTCGGGCAGCGTGCGAAGCTCGGCCACGATCTCGGCGATCTCGTGGGGGAACTTCGTGCCGCGAACCTGGGCCAGGTACAGCGCCACCAGGTCGAGGGCCACCATCTGCGTGGCGAACGTCTTCGTGGCGGCCACCCCGACCTCCGGCCCGGCGTGCGTGTACAGGATGCCGTCGGCCTCCCGGGCGATCGAGGACCCCACCGTGTTCGTGATGGCGATGACGTGGGACTGCTGGTGCCGGGCGTGGCGGACCGCCTCCAGGGTGTCGATGGTCTCGCCGGACTGCGACACGCCGAGCGTCAGCGTGTTCGAGTCCAGCACCGGGTCCCGGTACCGGAACTCGCTGGCGATCTCGATCTCGACCGGGAGCCGGGCCCAGTGCTCGATCGCGTACTTCGCCACCAACCCGGAGTGGAACGCGGTGCCGCAGGCCACCACGAACACCTTGTCGACGTCGCGGAGACGGTCCTCGCTCATGTGGAGCTCGTCGAGGGCGAGGTGTCCCGCGGCGTCGATCCGCCCGACCAGCGTGTCGCGCACCGCGGCCGGCTGTTCGTGGATCTCCTTGAGCATGAAGTCGTCGTAGCCGGACTTCTGGGCCCGGGCCACGTCCCAGTCGATCTCGAGCGGCTCCGGGACCACGTCGTTGCCGTGGAAGTCCGTGATCCGGACCAGCTCGGGACGGAGCTCCACGACCTGTCCCTCCTCCACGGGGATCACCGAGCGGGTCCGCGTCAGGACCGCCGGGATGTCCGAGGCCAGCAGGTTCTCCCCCTTGCCGAGGCCGATGATCAGCGGGCTCGACACCTTGGCGCCGACCACGGCGTCCGGCTCGTCGGCGTGGAGGACCACGATCGCGTAGGCCCCCTCGAGCTGCCGGACCACCCGGCGGACGGCCTCGGCGAGGTCGCCGTCGAATGTGTCCTCGAGCAGGTGGGCCACGACCTCGGTGTCCGTGTCCGAGGAGAACACGTGCCCGTCCTTCTCCAGGTCCCCCTTGAGCTCGGCGAAGTTCTCGATGATGCCGTTGTGGATCACGGCCACCTTGCCGGTACAGTCCGTGTGGGGGTGCGCGTTGCGGTCGGAGGGGACGCCGTGGGTGGCCCATCGCGTGTGGCCCATCCCGACGGTGCCGGGCGGGGTGGGATCGCGCTCCAGGACCCCCTCGAGCTCCCCGAGCTTGCCCTCGCGCTTGCGCACGGTGAGGGAGCCGTCCACCACGGCCACGCCCGCGGAGTCGTACCCGCGATATTCGAGCCGGCGAAGCCCGTCCAGGATGATGGGGAGGGCTTCGTCGGAACCGACGTACCCGACGATCCCGCACATGATCGGTCGATGGTACCAGTGGGGCGCTTCCGCTCAATCAGCCGAAGGTCCCGGGACCGGGGGCGGTCGGCGGGGTCTGTGGCCGGGGACCGGCGGCCGCTCCTCCGCTGGCCGACCACTCCCGACCTCAGCTCCGGAACGGCCGCCGGTCCTTGCCTGCGCCGGGCCGCCGTTCGGGCGGTCGTGAGATCGGTTCCTTCAGGCCAGGGTCCTTCGGACGACGTCCGCGATGGCATCGACATGGGTGCGTGCTTCCTCCTCCGTTGCTGCTTCCACCATGACCCGGACCAGGGGTTCGGTGCCGGAGGGGCGGACGAGGATCCGGCCGCGGTCGCCGAGCTCCACCTCGGCCGCCTTCACGGCGGACCAGACGTCCTCTGCGGCGTCCAGGGCGGCCAGGTCGGCGACGCGGACGTTCTCGAGGATCTGGGGGAAGCGATGCATCCGGCCGGCCAGGTCGGCCACGGAGATGCCGGCCTTGGCGGCGAGTGAGAGGAACACGATGGCGGTGAGGACACCGTCGCCGGTGGTGGCGCGCTCGGTGAAGATGACGTGGCCGGACTGCTCTCCCCCGATGACGGCGCCGGTGCGGAGCATCTCCTCCAGGACGTAGCGGTCGCCGACCTTCGTGGTTCGGACCTCGATCCCGGCGTCGTGCATACACCGGTGGAACCCGAGGTTGGCCATGACCGTGGTGACCACGGTGTTGCCGGCCAAGCGGCCGGCGTCGCGGAGGGCCAGCGCGCAGGCCGCGAGGACCTGATCGCCGTCCACCACGTTCCCCCAGGCGTCGGCGAACAGGGCCCGGTCGGCGTCGCCGTCGTGGGCCACCCCGGCGTCGGCCCCGAGGCGGACCACCTCGGCGGCGACCACCTCCGGGTGCATCGCGCCGACCCCCACGTTGATGTTCAGGCCGTCGGGCTGGTCCCCGATGACGTGGACCTCGGCCCCCAGCCACCGGAGGGCCTCCGGGGCCACCGTCGCCGCAGAGCCGTTCGCGCAGTCCACGACGAGGCGGAGCCCCGACAGCGGCGCCTCCGCCGCGCCGACCAGGTGGCCGACGTAGCGCTCCCGGGCGTCCGGGACCGGGGCGATCCGCCCGACCTCGACGCCCCCCGACCGCTCGGGTTCCCCGTCCAGCAGGGCCTCGATCTCGTCCTCCAGCGCGTCGGGAAGCTTGTAGCCGTCGCGGGAGAAGAACTTGATCCCGTTGTACTCGGGGGGGTTGTGGGAGGCCGAGATCATGGCGCCGGCGTTCGCCCGGAGCGACGTGGTGAGGAAGGCGACGGCCGGCGTGGTCTGTACTCCCGCCAGCAGGACGTCACCGCCCGCCGAGCAGATGCCGGCCGCGAGCGCCGCCTCCAGGAAGTCGCCTGAGGCCCGGGTGTCCCTGCCCACGATCACCGTGGGACGTGCTCCACCGTGCGCCCCGAGCACCCGGACGGCCGCCGCCCCCAGCGAGTACGCGAGCTCGCCGGTCAACTCGCGTCCGGCCACCCCCCGCACGCCGTCGGTCCCGAACAGCCTGCCCACGAGGGCCCAGCCTACCGCGCGGACCGGGCGGGAACCGGGAGACATCCTGGCGGGCCAAGGTTCCGGTTCGCGGGGCGGAGGGTCACAATGGGTCCATGGGCCAGGACCCCACCAGGCTGTCCGGCGAGTTCGCGCTGGTGTACAGCACGCGATCGATCACGGACGGCTATCTGGTGCGGGGGCGGCTGGAGGCCGAGGGGATCCCCGTGATGACCAAGGGGGAGGGCGAGGGGCCGTACCGCATGGGTCCCGTGCACGTCCTCGTGCCGACGGAGTTCGAGGTGCAGGCCCTCATGCTGTTGGAGGCCATCCGGTCGGGCCGGATGCGTCTGTTCGAGGGACAGGACGTCACCGCCGACACCGACTGGAGCGAGGCCGAGACCGAACCCCACCCGGAGCCCTGACGGCGCCCGGGGCTACCGCTTGGAGTACTGGGGGGCCTTGCGGGCCTTCTTGAGGCCGTACTTGCGACGCTCCTTCTCCCGGGCGTCCCGGGTGAGGAGTCCCTCGGCCTTCAGGGCGGGGCGCAGGGAGGGATCCTGCTCGATCAGGGCGCGGGCGATGCCGTGGCGGAGGGCGCCCGCCTGGCCGCTCACGCCGCCGCCGTCGAGACGGGCGATGACATCGAACTCGCGCTCCCTGCCGACGATCCGAAGGGGCGTGCTGACGATCATCCGGTGAGCCCGAGTCGGGAAGTACTCCTCCAGCGAGCGGCCGTTGAGCTCGAAGCGGCCGGTGCCGGGGACGACGCGGACCCGGGCCACGGCCTCCTTCCGGCGGCCGGTGCCGTTCGACTCGGTCGGGGTGTCGGCCACCTGCTACTCCTTCTCCTTCTTGGCCCGCGAGCGGCGGGGTGTCTTCTTGGGCTCGGCCGTGGGCTCGTAGGGCTTCTCGCTCTTCGCGGACCGGCGACCCCTCGTCCGAGGCTCATCGCCGGAGGCCGACGACTTCGTGGCGGTCCCGGTGCCCGTGACGGCCGTGCGCTTCGCCGCCGCCGGCCGCTTCGCCGCGGTCTTCGCCGCGGTCCGCTTGGCGCCACCCGGACGGGTGCGGGCCGCGCCGGCGCCCCCGGAGGCCTTGGCCGACGGGCCCGTTGCTCCGCCACGGCCCTTCGGCCCGCTCTTCTTCGGCTCCTCGGCCTGGGCCGGCCGGGGCTTGGGCTCGGGCAGGCCGGTCCACGGCGGGACCTCGCCCAGCTTCAGGGCCTCGGGCCGCTGCGCGGCGTGCGGATGCTCTGGGCCCGGGTAGACCAGCAGCTTCCGGGCCATGGCCCTGCCCAGACGGTTGTGGGGAAGCATCCCCTTGACGGCCTTCTCGACGACGAACGAGGGCCGCTCGCCCATCAGCCGGGCGTACCCGGTCTCGGTGAGGCCGCCGGGGTATCCGGAGTGGCGGTAGGCCACCTTGGTGTTCTCCTTGCCCCCCGTGAGCCGCACGCCCTTCGCGTTGATGACGATGACGTGGTCGCCGGTGTCCGCATGGGGCGCATAGATGGGCTTGTGCTTGCCCTTCAGGATCGAGGCCACCTCGGACGCCAAGCGTCCGAGCACGGCGCCGTCAGCGTCGACGACATACCAGCGGCGCTCGATGTCACGTGGTCTGGGTGAGTAGGTCTTCATACCAAAAGAAAGCGGCCGGGGCGGCCGACGGACAATGCTACCTGCGGAAACGCGCGACCGTCAAAGGTGGAGGCGGCCGGGAACCTGGCCCCGTCAACGACGAGCGATGGGCGCGCCGCGCCCGTAGACCACGCGTTCCAGCGTCAGGCCGTGCGGCGGCGCGACCTGACCGGCAGCCGAGCGGTCCCTGGCTTCCAGGATGGCGGGAATCGAGCCGGCGTCCAGGCGGCCCTCCCCGACGGCGACCAGGGTCCCCACCAGGGAGCGGACCATCTGGTGCAGGAACGCATCGGCTCGCGCCTGCATCTCGATGCTGTCGCCAGTCGGTGCAACTGCAAGGCGGTGCAGGTGCCGGACCGTGGAAGAAGTCGGCGGCGGTTTCCGGCAGAACGAGGCGAAGTCGTGCTCCCCCATCAAGTCGTGCGCCGCCCGCCGCATCGCCCGGACGGAGAGCGCGCCCGGCCGGTGCCACGTGAACCGGGCCGTGAACGGATCCGGCACGTCGCCCGTCGCGATCCGGTACCGGTACGCCCGAGCGGTGGCCGACCTCCGCGCATCGAACCCCTCAGGAGCCCATGACGCCTGCGCCACAACGACTTCCGGAGCGAGCATCCCGTTCACCGCCCGCTGCACCCGCGCCGGCTCGACGCCCGGCTCCGCCCGAAACGAGACCACCTGCCCCCGGGCATGCACCCCCGCATCGGTCCGCCCGGCCACCGACAGCCTGGGCGTCACCTGGAGCACTCGAGCGAGCGCCTCCTCCACCACCCCCTGCACGGTCCGCAACCCGCGCTGCCGCGCCCACCCATGGAAATCCGTCCCGTCGTACGCGAGAAGCAGCCGAATGACCCGCATGGCAGTTGGCCAAGGCTACGCCTCGGAGACAGCGCGTCCGCAGCGCTCGCCGTGTCGCTCCGCGAGAACGCGCCGGTGACCCCTCGCTTCACCGCACCGGCTCGCCGCACGGCGCGAAGGTTTTCCGCTCTACTCCTCGCCCCGCTCGACCAACTCGATGCGCGCCATCGGAGCGCCGTCGCCCTGGCGCTGCCCCAGCTTCAGGATCCGGGTGTAGCCGCCGCTTCGCTCGGCGAACCGCGGCCCGATGTCGCTGAACAGCTTGTGCACGACGTCGCGGTCGGTGACCACCTTGAGGACCTCCCGCCGGGCCTGGACGTCGCCGCGCTTGGCGAAGGTGATGAGCTTCTCGGCGTATGGGCGGAGCATCTTCGCCTTGGCCTCGGTGGTGGTGATGGCCTCGTGCGTGAACAGCGCCGCGGCCTGCCCCGCCAGCAGGTGGCGCTGGTGCGCCGGCCCCGAGCCCAGTCGCGGGCCCCGCTTCGGCGTCGGCATCTACTCCTCCCGCAGGCCCATGCCGAGCTCCTCGAGCTTGGCCTTGACCTCGTCGATGGACTTCTGTCCGAAGTTGCGGATGTCCATGAGCTCGGCCTCGCTGCGCTGCACCAGGTCGCCCACGGTGTTGATGCCCTCCCGCTTCAGGCAGTTGTAGGACCGCACCGACAGGTTCAGCTCCTCGATGGTGATAGCGAGGTCGCCGGACAGCGCGGTCTCGTCCTCGGCCGGCCCGATCGCCAGGCCCTGGCTCTCGGCCAGCTCGGAGAACAGCGTGACCAGCTCGAGCAACGTGGAGCCGGCGGAGGCCAGGGCCTCCCGCGCCGTGACCGACCCGTCGGTCTCGACGTCGAGGATCAGCCGGTCCCGGTCCGTCATCTGCTCGACCCGGGTGTTCTCCACGGAGTACGAGACCCGGCGGACGGGCGAGAAGATCGAGTCCACCGGGATCACGCCGATCGGGTCGCGCGGCTTCTTGTTCTTCTCGGCCGGTCGGTACCCCACTCCGCGCTCCACCACCATCTCCATCTCCAGCGTGGCGGCCTTGCCCAGCGTGGCGATGTGCAGGTCGGTGTTCATGATCTCGACGCCGGCGGGCGGCGAGACGTCGCCGGCGGTGACCTCGCCCGGCCCCTTGGCCTTGAGATACACCGTGGCGGGCTCGTCCAGCTCGGAACGGAGGACGAGCTCCTTGAGGTTCAGGATGATGTCGGTGACGTCCTCGGTGACCTTGGGGATCGAGGCGAACTCGTGGAGCACGCCCTCGATCCGAACCGACGAGATGGCCGCGCCGGGGATCGAGGACAGCAGGGTCCGCCGCAGCGAGTTCCCCAGGGTGTAGCCGAACCCCGGCTCCAACGGCTCGATGGCGAACTTCGACCGGGTCGGAGACACGGGAGTCTCCTGGATCTGCGGCCTGGCAACGATCAGCAACTCGATCTACCTCCTCGGCGGGGGATCATCCATTCCTGCCCCGCCTGTTCGTTTCCCTTGCCCCGGCGCGCGAGCGCGCCCCCGGGGGTGGTGCTGCTTGCCGCGCGCTAGACGCGGCGGCGCTTGCGGGGCCGGCACCCGTTGTGGGGCACCGGCGTGACGTCCTGGATCCCGGCGATCTCGAGGCCGGTCGCGGCGAGCGACCGGATGGCCGTCTCCCGCCCCGACCCCGGGCCCTTCACGTAGACGTCGACCCTCTGCAGGCCATGCTCCTGGGCCCGGCGGGCGGCCGCCTCAGCGGCGAGCTGCGCGGCGAACGGGGTGGACTTCCTGGAGCCCTTGAACCCGACGTTCCCGGCGCTCGCCCACGCTAGAGTGTTTCCCTGCAGGTCGGTGATCGTGACGATCGTGTTGTTGAACGTCGACTTGATGTGAGCCTGCCCGTGCGCGACGTTCTTCTTCTCGCGCTTCCGGGCCTTCTTCGCCTTGGGCTTCGCCACGTGCGGCCTACTTTCCCTTCTTCCGCTTCACGCCGACCGTCTTCTTCGGGCCCTTGCGGGTCCGCGCGTTCGTGTGCGTCCGCTGTCCGCGCACCGGGAGCGACCGGCGGTGCCGGAGCCCCTGGTAGCACGCGATCTCGATCTTGCGCTTGATGTCCTGGGCCACGTCGCGGCGGAGGTCACCCTCGACCTTGAAGTTCCGGTCGATGTAGTCGCGAATCCGGACGACCTCCTCCTCGGAGAGGTCGCGGACCCTCGTTGCGGGGTCCACCCGGGCCCCATCGACGATCTTCGAGGACCGCTCCGGCCCCACGCCGTAGATGTAGCGGAGCGCGATGTCCACCCGCTTGTCGCGGGGGAGGTCGACGCCTGAGATGCGTGCCACCGACAAGCCCCTTTCCTAGCCCTGGCGCTGCTTGTGCCGGGGGTTGTTCGAGCAGATCACGAGCACGCGGCCGCGACGCCGGATGATCTTGCACCGGTCGCACACCTTCTTCACCGACGGCCGTACCTTCATCTGCCCGATCCTCGTCTCGTCAGGCCCACCGGCGACGGCCGGCGAGTCCCCTCAGCTTACCGGTACCGGTAGACGATGCGCCCCCGCGTGAGGTCGTACGGCGAGAGCTCCACCAGCACCCGGTCCCCCGGGAGGATCCGGATGTAGTGCATCCGCATCTTCCCCGAGATGTGGGCCAGTACCCTGTGCCCGTTGTCCAACTCCACCCGGAACATGGCGTTGGGCAGCGGCTCGACCACCGCTCCCTCGACCTCGATCGCGTCCTTCTTCGCCACGCCCCAGTTGTCCTTTTCCGAAACAGCCGCCCGCGCCCCAATGCGAAAAGGGAGGCGAGCCGAAACGGCGTCCGTCACGCCGCGCGTCCGTCACGCCGCAGCGGGCTGCGACGGCGAGGGCTTCGTCGCGCCCAGGTCAGCCCCTGGTGGTGAGGACCTCGGGGCCGTCGGCGGTGAGGGCGATGGTGTGCTCGAAGTGGGCGCTCAGCGAACCGTCCGCGGTGACCACGGTCCAGTCGTCGGCCAGGACCTTGGTGGGCCAGTCGCCCAGGTTCACCATGGGCTCGACCGCGATGACCATGCCCCGCTTCAGTGGCAGACCCTTGCCGGGCTGGCCGTAGTTCGGGATCTGGGGGTCCTCGTGCAGGGCCCGGCCGATCCCGTGGCCGACGTACTCCCTGACCACGCTGAACCCGGCGCCCTCCACGACCTGCTGGACCGCGTGGCCGATGTCGCCCAGCCTGGCCCCCTCCCGGATCTGGCCGATGCCGGCCTCCAGCGATTCCTCCGTGACCCGAGCCAGCTTCTCCGCCTCGTTCGAGGGGGGCTCACCCACGAACACGGTCACCGCGGAATCGGCGTGGTAGCCCTCCCAGATCGCCCCGAAGTCGAGTGACAGCAGGTCACCCTCCTTCAGGACCCGATTCGCCGAGGGGATCCCGTGGACCACCTCGTCGTTCAGCGATGCGCAGATCGCCGCCGGGAACCCCCGGTAGCCCAGGAACGACGGCGCAGCGCCCCGCTCGTGGATGTGGGCGGCGGCCACCCGGTTCAGGTCGGCGGTGGTCCGGCCCGGCTTCACCGCGGCCACCACGCGGTCGATGGTCCCCGCCACGATGCGCCCGGCCCGGCGCATCCGGTCGATCTCCTCGGGGGTCTTGAGGAAGATCACCTGCGACCGGGGCTGGGGGCCCCACCCGGACGGAGCACCCTACCCGTCCTCGAGGAGATCGGAGATGGCTTCCAGGGCCCGGTCCGTGACCTCGTCCTCGGTCCCCTCCGCCTCGACCTGCCGGAACAGCCCGCGCTCCCAGAAGTAGAACTCCAGGGGCTCGGTGTCGTGGTGGTAGACCTCCAGCCGGTGGCGGACGGTGTCCTCGTGGTCGTCGTCGCGCTGGTACAGCTCGCCGCCGCACACGTCGCACACGCGGTCGGTGCGGGGGGGCTTGAACTCGACGTTGTAGGACCGCTGGCACCGCCGGCACGTCCGCCGGCCGGCCAGCCGCTTCACAGCGACCTCGTCCGGGACGGAGAACTTCAGCACCGCCGACAGCGGGCGGTTCCGCTCGGCCAGCTCGTTCTCCAGGGCCTGGGCCTGGGGCAGGGTCCGGGGGAACCCGTCGAGGATGAAGCCGTGGTGGGCGTCCTCCTCGTCCAGCCGGTCGAGGACCATCCGGACCACGACGTCGTCCGGCACGAGCTCGCCCTTGTCCATGTACGAGTTGGCCTCACGACCGAGGTCGGTGTCGTTGGCCACGTTGGCCCGGAAGATGTCGCCGGTGGCGATGAGGGCCAGGTCCATGCGGTCCGCCAGCCGGTGGGCCTGGGTGCCCTTCCCGGCGCCGGGAGGGCCGAAGAGAACGATCCTCATCGGCCCTACCTGAGGAATCCTTCGTAGTGGCGCATGAGCAGCTGGGATTCCAGCTGTTTCATGGTCTCGAGCGCCACCCCGACGGTGATCAGGATCGCGGTGCCCCCGAACGGGAACTGCGGGATCGAGTACAGCGCCAGGAAGATCGAGGGCAACAGGGCGATCGACGCCAGGAACAGCGACCCCGGCAACGTGATTCGAACCAGGATGCTGTTGAGGTAGTCGGCGGTGGGCCGCCCCGGCCGGATGCCGGGGATGAACCCGCCGTACTTCCGGATGTTGTCGGCGGTGTCCACCGGGTTGAACGTGATGGCCGTGTAGAAGTACGCGAAGAACACCACCAACAGGCCGTACAGCAGCAGGTACACCGCGCTGCTGGAGTTGTTGAGGTAGCGGTCCACGAAGGTCTTGAACGGCCCCCAGTGCCACGCCGACGCCAGCAGCGTCGGGAAGTACAGGACCGAGGACGCGAAGATGATCGGGATGACCCCTGCCTGGTTCACCTTGAGCGGGATGTAGGTGCTCTGGCCGCCCATCATCCGCCGGCCCACCACGCGTTTGGCGTACTGGACGGGGATCCGGCGCTGGCCCTGTTCGATGAACACCACCGCCAGGATGATGCCGAGGGCCAGGGCCAGGATCACGTAGAACTTCAGGGCCCCGGTCTGCCGGTAGATCGCGGCGCCCTCCTGGGGCAGCCGCGAGATCACGCTGGTGAAGATCAGGATCGACATCCCGTTGCCGATCCCGCGCTGGGTGATGAGCTCACCCATCCACATGATCATGGCGGTCCCCGCGGCCAGCGTGAGGACCATCAGGGCGATGTGGGGCGCGTCGAACTTGTCCGGCGGGATGATGTCGAAGGGCAGGCCCGCGGCCGTGCTGAACTGGTTGTTGAACAGGAACACGAGCCCGGTGGACTGCAGGATGGCCAGGGTCACCGTCATGTAGCGGGTCCACTGGGTGATCTTCTTGATCCCCACCTCGCCCTGCTTCTGCCACTGCTCGAGCTTGGGGATCACCACCACCAGCAGCTGCATGATGATCGAGCTGGTGATGTACGGCATGATCCCCAGCGCGAACACCGCCATCCGGGTGAGAGCCCCGCCCGAGAAAAGGTTGATGAACTCCAGGAACCCCTGGTTGCCGGAGCCGGCCCCGGAGACGTCGGCCTTCAGGGCCTTCACGTCGATCACCGGGATCGGGACGTGGGACCCCAGGCGGTAGACGGCGATGATGGCCAGGGTGAACAGGATCTTCTTGCGAAGATCGGGGATCTTGAAGGCGTTGACGAAGGCTCTCAGCACGGCGGCTTCCCCCGAATGGTACCCGACGCCCCTCCAGCGGGCTAGACGATGACTTCGGCCGACCCGCCGGCCTGCTCGATCTTCTGACGAGCGGCGGCGGAGAACGCATGCGCCTTCACGGCGAGGGCCCGATCGATGTCGCCCCGGGCCAGCACCTTCACCGGCAGGCCGCCCCGGACCAGCCCGCGCTCGCGCATGGCCACCGGGTCGACCTGGGACTTCGCGTCGAACACCCGTCCGAGCCGCTCCAGGTTCACCACCTGGTACTCGACCCGGTTGGGGTTCGTGAACCCCTTCAGCTTCGGCACGCGGCGGGCCAGGGGCATCTGGCCGCCCTCGAACCCCTGCTTGGGCTGGTGGCGGGCGTTGTAGCCCTTGGTGCCGCGGCCGGCCGTCTTGCCCTGCCCGGCGGCCTTGCCCCGGCCCACCCTCTTGCGGTCCCGCCGGGACCCGGGGGCGGGCTTCAGATGATGGAGTTTCATTCCCGATTCACATCCCCCACCTCTTCCACGTCCACGAGATGCCGGACCTTCGCGATCATGCCCCGGATCTCCGGGCGGTCGTCCTTGACCACCCAGTCGTTGATGCGCTTCAGCCCGAGCCGGCGCACCGTGTCCTTCTGGTCGCGGGGCCGGTCGATCACGCTCCGGCGCTGTGTCACCTTCAGCTTCGCCACCGTTCCCCTCGCCCCTCGCTATTCCTGGCCCTCGTTCGGGTCGAACACCTGGCTCTCGGCTCGGCGGGCCTCCCGGCGGGCCTCGGCCGCGGCCACGGCCTCCAGCATGGGCCGGGGGGCCACCTCGTGGACCTCCCGGCCCCGGAGGCGAGCGACGTGCTCGGGCCGCCGGAGCTGCTTCAGCCCGGCCACCGTGGCGTGCACGATGTTGATGGGGTTCCCCGACCCCAGCGACTTCGACAGGATGTCGGTGATCCCGGCGCACTCCACCACGGCCCGCACGGGACCCCCGGCGATGACCCCGGTCCCCGGCGCGGCCGGCTTCAGCAGCACCACGCCGGCGCCGTCCCTTCCCATGACCTGGTGGGGGATGGTCGAGCCCATCAACGGCACGTCGAACATCTTCTTCTTGGCCTCCTCGGAGCCCTTGGCGATGGCCGCGGGCACCTCCTTGGCCTTGCCGTAGCCGACCCCCACACGACCGGCGCCGTCGCCCAGCACCACGAGCGCGGCGAAGGAGAACCGGCGGCCCCCCTTCACCACTTTGGCCACGCGATTGATCGTGACCACGCGTTCCTCCAGCCCGCCGCTGCGATCACCGGTCGGCGCGTCGTACCGTCTCAAATCGTCAGGCCTCCCTCTCGTGCTCCGTCGGCCACGGCAGCCACGCGGCCGTGGTACAGCCGTCCCCCGCGGTCGAACACTGCTCGCTCGATCCCGGCGTCCCTGGCCCGCTTGGCCAGGGCCTCCCCCACCGCCTTGGCCCGCGCGGTCTTGTCGCCCTCGGCCTTGACGTCGGCGTCCGACGCCGCGGCCAGGGTCCGGGCCGCCACGTCGTCGATGAGCTGCGCGTAGATGTGGCGGTTCGACCGGTACACGGCCAGGCGGGGCACGGCCGCCGACCCGGTGACCTGCTTGCGCACGCGCTCGTGGCGGCGCACGCGGGCCCGGCGCTTCGTCGCGGCGTCCACTACTTCGCCCCCTTGGCGGCCTTCCCGGCCTTCTTGCGGACGAACTCGCCCTCGTACCGGACCCCCTTGCCCTTGTAGGGCTCGGGCTTGCGGATCTTCCGGATGTTCGCGGCGGTCTCGCCCACCAGCTGCTTGTCGATGCCCCGGATGGTGATCCGGGTCGGCGCGGGGACCTCGAACTCGATCCCCTTCGGCGCCGGCACGTGCACGGGGTGGGAGAACCCCAGGGCCAGCTCGAGGTCCGCCCCCTTCAGGACGGCCCGGTACCCCACCCCCACGATCTCCAGTCGCTTCTCGTAGCCCTTGGTCACGCCCTCCACCATGTTCGCGATCAGCGTGCGGGTGAGCCCGTGGAGGCCGCGGTGGAATCCATCGTCCGAGGTCCGCTGGACGACCACGGTCCCGTCCTCCTTGGAGATCTGGACCTCCGCATGGAAGGTCTGCTCCAGGGAGCCGCGGGGGCCGGTCACGGCCACGCGCGAGCCGTCGACCACCACGTCGACGCCCCCGGGGATCTCGATTGGCTGCCTCCCGATCCGGCTCATCGCTTCCCTCACACCTACCAGACGTACGCCATGACCTCGCCGCCGAGCCCGGCCCGGGAGGCGTCGCGGTCGGTCATCAGGCCCCGGGACGTGGACACGATGGCGATGCCCAGGCCGCCCATGACCCGGGGCAGCCCGTCTCGTTTCGCGTACACGCGCCGGCCGGGCTTGGACACCCGCTTGAGGCCGGTGATGGTCCGCTCCCGGCCCTTGCCGTACTTCAGCGTGATCCGGATCGCGGACTCCACCCCCTCGCCCTCCCGGACGAACGACTCGATGTAGCCCTCCTTGCGGAGCAGCCCGGCCAGGGCCTCGTTCATCTTCGAGGCCGGCACCAGCAGCGCGTCCTTGGTGGCCAGGTTCGCGTTGCGGATCCTGGTCAGCATGTCCGCGATGGGGTCGGTGACGTTCGTGGCCAGCCTCACCATGACGACTTCGTCACCCCCGGCAGCTCGCCGGCGTGCGCCAGCTCGCGGAAGCAGATCCGGCACAGCATGAACTTGCGGAACACCGCGCGGGACCGCCCGCACCGGTTGCACCGCGTGTACGCGCGCACGCCGAACTTCGCCTGGGCCTGCTGCTTGTTGACCAGTGCCTTCTTCGCCATCTCGTTCCTTCCGGGCTAGGACGCCACCTGCGTCACCGCCGGGGCCCCCTGCAGCGGGAACCCCAGGGCGAGCAGGAGCGCCCGGCCCTCCTCGTTCGTGGTCGCCGTGGTGACGATCGTGATGTCCATGCCGCGGACCTTCACCACCTTGTCG
>WNFU01003037.1_pt1 | contig 49073 bp, 44 predicted proteins | sample 5400121 | NCBI WGS metagenome assembly WNFU01 (sample SAMN13153360, study PRJNA577476) | soil metagenome | isolation source: 100 cm soil or saprolite under grassland replicate 1 | place: USA:California | collected 2016-06-15 | reverse complement strand
TCCGCGGGCATTCCGGGAACAAGATGAATGTCCTTCAAGCGGGCGACCTCCTCCCCCGGCAGCGCAATGCGAACCGTATAATATGGTTGACCCGGTTGGGCGGAATTTTGTTGCTGTTGCTCGCGTGCGATGTCGGCGGACACGCGCGCCACTCGGCCGCTGATGACAGGCGTGGTGCGTTGGTTGCCGGCCATGATGCGTACAGTCGCCGTAGCGCCCAATGCGATCTGATCGATGTCGTAGGGCGCCACCTTGGCCTCCACGACGAGCTCATCGGCGCGCGGGACGATCTGCATGATGGTTTCTCCGTTGCTGATCACGCCGCCCACCGTATGCGCCGCAAGTTGATGCACGGTGCCCGCCTGCGGTGCGCGCAAGTCCACGCGCTTGAGCTGGTCCTCGGCGCCGGTGACCCGCTCCTTGAGCTCGGCAATCTTTCCCTGGCTCTCGCGCAAGTCTTTGAGGACCTCGGTGCGAAAATCCTGATCTACCTGGATGATTTGCAGTTCGGTCTCGCTGATCTTGCCACGCGCGCGGGCGATGTCGGCGGTGAGCTGGCCGCGCTCGCCCTGCAGCCGCGTCTGGTCGCGCTGCAGCTGGGTGTAGCGGGAGATGGAGACCAGATTTTTCTTGTAAAGTTCGGCCACTCCAACCAACTCTTTCCCGATCAGCTCCAGCTCGCTTTCCTTCGCTGCGACCTGCGCGGAAAGGCCGCGAACCTCTTCATTGAGCTGAGCGATGCGCTCGCGCAACTGCGCCCGCTGACCGGTCCGCGCGGTCTTCCGAGATTCGAAAAGCTTCTCCTCGCCGCCAAAGGCCGCCGCAACCGACACGTCGCCGCGGCGAGCCGCCAGCTGCGTCGGAAAGGTCAGCGCATCGGAGTCGTCGCGTTCCGCGAGCAGTCGCGCCTCCCTTGCCATGAACTCGTCCAGCTGTGAACGGACCGCGCCCAAAGTCGCTCTCGTCACCGTATCGTCGAGTCGCAGCACGAGCTGCCCCTCTTCAACCGCATGGCCCTCTTTAACCAGGATTTCCCCGACGACGCCCCCAGTCGGATGCTGCACCTTTTTGACGTTTGATTCGACCACGATCGTACCCGGCGCAATGATGGCGCCCGCCAATTGGGCGGTGCTCGCCCAGCCGCCGACGCCGCCGATGAGCAGGACGGTGATGCCCAAGCCAATAAGATTAAGCTTACGGATGGTGCGGCGCGGATCCTGCGCGGTCATGACTGGCCTCCACCCGCTGTATCGCTGACGACCTTGAGATTGCCGGCTGCCGGCGAAGGAACCCGACGCCCCAAGAGCTTTTGCAAGATCTCGTCACGCGGACCAATACCCTGCTGCACGCCATTGGCAAGCACCAGCAGCCGGTCACACGCGGACAGCGTTGCCGGCCGGTGCGCAATCAGCACGAGGATGGCTCCACGCGCTTTGAGAGCCAGCATCGCTTGGTGCAAGGCCAGCTCGCCATCGCTATCGAGATTCGCGTTGGGCTCGTCGAGCACGACCAGAAAGGGGTCGCCATAGAGGGCCCGCGCGAGCGCAATGCGCTGCCGTTGCCCGCCCGAGAGTGCCTCCCCGCCCTCACCGACCTTGGTGTCGTAGCCGGATGGGAGCCGCAGGATCAGGTCATGTGCGCCGGCGGCCTGCGCCGCGCGAAGCACGCTGTCGACATCCGGCGCGACGGCCATCCTGGCGATGTTCTCCGAAATAGTTCCGTCGAACAGCTCGACCGTTTGTGAGACAAATCCTATGTGTCGACCCAGAAGCTCCGGATCCCATTGGCTAAGCTCCGCGCCATCGAGCCGGACGTTGCCCCTGACCGGCGACCAGATGCCCACGAGCGCGCGTATCAGCGAAGTCTTGCCGGCACCGCTCGGACCAATGATACCCAGCGCCTCGCCCGACTTGAGGCTGAAGTGCACACCGGTGACAATTGGCGTCGGGGTTCCCGGCGCTGCGATCGTCAGCTGCTCGACGTCGAGGCTGCGCACGGGCGGGGGCAGAGCGGTGACAGCAGATCTCGGGGCGGCGCGAGCGAGCGCCTCGGAGAGCCGTCTAATACTTTGGCGGGCTGCAACGAAAGCGCGCCAGTTCGCGATGGTGGTCTCGATCGGGGCAAGCGCGCGACCCATCATGATCGAGGCGGCGATCATCGCACCGGCGGTCAACTCTTGCCTGATCACGAGGTAGGCGCCGAGGCCCAGGATCATCGACTGCAGCAAGAGCCGTAACACCTTCGACGTGCTGCCATACGAGGTTGCGACATCGCTGAGGCGGGCCACGGCGGCGATATAGCGGTTGTTGATCCCCGCCCAGCGCTGCGCCAACGATCCCGCCATCCCCATGGCAACGATCGTCTCGCCGCCGCGCCGGCCGGCCTCTACCATGACAGACCGAACCCCGGCGTCCTGCGCGGCCATGCGCGCAGGCGTGCGGCTAGCGCGCTCCGTCAGCAGCGTCATCGTGAACAACACAATGCCGCCCACCGTTGCCGCCAAACCGAGCCAAGGATGAAGGAGAAAGCAGACGAACAGGAATATCGGGATCCATGGCAGATCGACGATGGCAATAGGGCCCGCGCCGGTGAGAAAGGCCCGTATCTGGTCCAGATCGCGCACCGGCGGAAGGCGTAAGCACCGACAAGAAAAACCGAGAGGACGACCAGCGTCGGCACGCTTCGGCTGCTCAACACCCGATCGTAGATTTGCAACATGTAGAGCGGGCCGGCGAGCATCAGCAAATTGACGACGCCGGAAAACAGCGCCACGCCGGCAAACGCGCGCCGACAATCGCGCAGGGCCGCGGCGAGGTCAGGATGAACCGAGGTTCCGGCTGCAAACATTCAGTCGTTATCCGCCGACCTTCGCTGAGGACGGCAACACTATACCCCGATTCATGCGAAAATTCCCCGGTCCCAAGACTCCAAATTGAACAATTGTTTCAATATGATAGATCAAACCTGTATCAAATTGGGAACCATCGCAGCACTGGTCCCCGCGGTGGCGGAAGTAACACGACTTGCCGATCCATCTCTGCCAAGCCCGTCGCGAATTTGCACAACAAGCGCGGTCGCAATTGGTCATTGCACGCCAGCTTTACAAGGGCAGCGTGCCTCTTCATAGTCCGAATTTCAGCGATCGGGATCGTGCCCAGGCCATGAATTACGTTCAACAGTTGAAATCTGACGGCGCCCGACATCCGTCCAACGTCGACGATTATTTGCAGGTCGAGTTTTGTCCGTGCTGCGACGCGCCGGCGGCAGAGGCCGAACGACGCGTTGCCTCTTCGCCGCCAGCGGAGGCGTTAAGCGCTGATCGTCACGGCTCATTCCTGTCCGGCTATACGCAAGCGCGGGTTTTCTTCACCTATTTCGAGTGCTCGAAATGCGGCGCTCTGTTTTGCCGCTCCTATTATCGGCAAAGTCAACTCGATGGACTTTATGGCCGTCAAGCAGAAAACATGGTCTCTGTTCCATTGGCGGCGCGCCAACGCACGCAGGAGAACTATGTACGTCTTCTGCGTCGGCACAGCCGAATGGCGGGAAATTTCCTGGAAATAGGTCCGGACATCGGCTTGTTTGCCTCCTGCTTCGCAGAGGGTGCTTCGTTCAGTCACTTCTGGCTGTACGAACCGAATCGAGAGGTGCACCAATCCCTGGCCGACAATTTTCGCGGGCTGAGCTTCACGATCAATTCCGATATTTTTCGCGCTTCACACGTACCTGCGCAGAGTGTGTCGACCGCCGTGATGATCCACGTGCTCGATCATCTACTGCAGCCGAAGGAATTTCTTCGCGAGGTGAAAGCGAGCTTGGAGCCAGGCGGCGTCGTTCTGATTGTGACGCACGACTGCGCGTCGGTGCTGGCCCGCGTTTTGGGGCGACGATGGCCGCCTTACACGCTGCAACACCCCCAACTGTTTTCGCAGCGCTCGCTTGCCACGCTTCTGCAGGCAAGCGGGTTCGAGGTGATCGAGACCATCAAGACGACCAACTATTTCCCGCTGCCATTCCTGATGGGGGCTGCCTTGACGGTGTTCGGCCTGCCGGAGCGCTTCGTCCCGGCCGGGGATGCACCATTGGTAGGCCTCAAGCTCGGCAATATCGGCACCGTCGCGCGAAACCCCGGATGAGGGGCGCTGTTTGCGCAAGTCGAACTCGCGCTCCTTGCAGCGGGACGGAAATCGCGTGTTGCACGCATACTCAGACCACCGCCACCTCGGGCAAGAATCGGCAGGTGATTGCCGGGCGTGAAGCGGCCTTGCTTGAGGTGGCTGCGGTCGACCACGAATTCGATCAGGCGCCCGTCGATGCCAAACGCGTTCATCAACGTGCTTCCCTTAGCGGAAGCACCATAGGCCGCGATACAATGCCCCTCTTCTTTCAGCCGCTGCAACAGCGCGAGTAGCTGCTGCTTGAGGTGCGCAACGCGCTCGGCAAAATCGCGATAGTAGTCGAAGGTCGAGAGGCCTTCGGATTTCTCCTCCGCCAACAGCTCGGTGACGCGCGGCGACGCACGTCCGTCCGCATGCGCTACGAAGAGCCGCAGTGAACCGCCATGGATTGGAACGAGCTCGACGTCGCGGATCATGAGCCCGTGGCGCCGACAGAGCGCCTCGACCGAACTCGCGGAGTAGTAGCTAAAGTGTTCGTGATAGATGGTGTCGAACTCGAGCTTGGCGATCAAGTCGCGGACATATGGCGCCTCGATCACGGCAACACCATCCGGCTTGAGCACTTGCTTGATCCCGCCGATAAACTTATTGGGATCGGGAACGTGGGCAAACACGTTGTGGGCGTGTACGATATCGGCAAATTGCCCCTGTGCTGCGAGTCGTCGAGCAAGATCCTGATCGAAGAACTCGACCAGCGTTGGAATCCCTTTCGTCGTGATAGCGAGCTCGGCGATGTTGGAGGCGGGTTCGATGCCGAGAACCGGAATCCCCTGCGCCTTGTAGAACTGCAGCAGATATCCATCATTGCTTGCCACCTCGATGATCAGGCTTGCGGGACCGAGGCCATGGCGCGCGATGAGCGCCTCGACCAGTGTGCGCGCGTGCTCGACCATGGTGTCGGAGAAAGAGGAGGCATAGGTGTAGTCGCGAAACAGCCGTTCCGGTGGCACCGTCTCGCCGATCTGGGCGAGCGCACATTGCGGACAAAAATACAGCTCCAGCGGAAACCGATCCTCCCTCTCACGCAATTGCTCAGCGGTCAGCAACGCGTTGGCAAGCGGCACACGCCCGAGGTTCAGTACTTGCATTAGAGCGGCGTGCCCGCAGGATCGGCAGCTTGGCCCATTCCCGGGCGCCCGATCTGCGCGCACCGCGCTCACCATCGCTTCCAGGGCGGCGTGTCCGACAGCCACAGCCGTTCCAGCCCCTGCTTGTCGCGCAGCGTGTCCATGCACTGCCAGAACCCTTCATGCCTGTATCCGGCGAGTTGCCCATCTTCCGTCAGCCGTTCCAGCAGATCGACCTCAAGCACGTCGTCGTCCTTGTGCAAATAGTCGAGCACGCCGGGTTCCATGACCATATACCCGCCGTTGATCCAGGCATTTTCAGTCACCCGCTTTTCGGCGAAGTGAGCAACCCGATCCCCGTCGAAAATGATGTTGCCGAAGCGCGCCACCGCGGGCACAGCCGTCACGGTTGCCAGCTTTCCCTGGCTCCTGTGGAAGGCCACGAGCCGATCCAACGGCACGTCGGATACGCCATCACCATAGGTGAGCATGAACGTTCCGCCGCTGATCAGCGGCGCAAGCCGCCGCACGCGCCCTCCGGTGAGCGTATCGACACCGGTATCGATCAGATGGATCTTCCAGGTTTCGTCGTGGCGCCGGCGTCGCTCCACGGTTCCGGTGCCAAGATCGATCGTGAGGTCGCTTGCCATATCGGCAAACTGCAAGAAGAAGTTCTTCACCACCTCAGCCTTGTAGCCGAGCGCCACCACGAACTCCTCGAATCCGTAGGAGGCGTAGAACCTCATGATGTGCCAGAGGATGGGATGCTGGCCGATCTGCACCATTGGCTTCGGGATGGTGACCGTCTCCTCGGCAAGTCTAGTGCCGAATCCTCCAGCGAGGATCACGACCTTCATGCCGTGCCTCGTAACGGCACCCGATCGTCCGCCAACCGATCGAGCCGCTCCAAAAATGCGTCGATCTGCTGACGCGTCACGAGAGCGACGTCGTCTCCATTCCAGAACGCGCGGTACCAATCCGCGGTCCAAGTCACCGCCTCGTCGAACGAGAGGAGGGGCCGCCAACCCAGGAGCGAGCGAGCGCGCGTCGCGTCCAGAGTGAGCAGCGATGCTTCGTGCGGATGCTCGTCGGCGTCGAACCGCCAGCCGGGACGCCCGCCCCAACGCGTTGTGAACGCCTGGACGAGTTCGCAGACCGGGCGGAAGCTATCCGCGTCCGGGGCAAAATTCAGCGAAGTCGGCGCGCGCATCGGGTCGACGATCATGGCCTGTGCCAGCATGAGGTAACCGGCAAGCGGATCCAGCACATGCTGCCACGGCCGAACGGCTTGAGGGTAGCGCAGCGCGACCGCCGTTCCCGCCTCAAAAGCCTTGACTAGATCGTGCGCGACGCGGAATGGCGACCAATCCCCGCCGCCGATGACATTGCCCGCCCGCACGGTCGCCACGCGGCATGCGCCATCGAAGAAGCATTGGCGGAAGGAATGGGTGACGAGCTCGGCGCAGGCCTTGGAGTTGCTGTAGGGATCCCGGCCGCCGAGACGATCGTCCTCGGTAAATGGACGGCCGGCGCCATCGTTCTCATAGACTTTATCGCTTGTCACCACGATCACGGCGCGCGCGCTTGGTACCGAGCGCGCCGCCTGCAGCACGTTGACGGTTCCCATTACGTTGGTGGCGTAGGTGCCCAGCGGGTCCGCATAGGACGGCCGCACCAGCGCCTGCGCGGCCATGTGGATCACGATCTCGGGCTCGCAGTCCGCAAGCACGCGCGCGAGGAGCGCGTAATCGGCAATGTCGGCGTAGATATCCGTACATCGACCGCGGGCACAGAGCGCAAAAAGACTGGGATCCGTGTGCGGGGGCAGCGAGAGCCCGGTGACTTTCGCCCCAAGCCCGGTCAGCCACAACACCAACCACGCGCCTTTGAATCCGGTATGGCCGGTGACGAAGACGCGGCGATCGCGCCAGAAGCTCGCGTCGAGGGCCAACATCAAAATGGCCCGGTAAAGGACTTGTCCGGTACGTCCAAGGTCTTGTCCTCGGGAGTGATGCCGGCCCAAGGATCGTCATGAGGCCCATCAAAGGACAGTCCGAGGGCGCGCCGCGCTGCCGCTACGATATGGCGGGGAGTTGGATAGTAGTAGTTGGAGAGCGCCCGCGTCGTGGGTGTCGGGACGTCGGGTAACGTCACGCGGATCGGCGCCGTCTTGAGGGCATCGAACGCCTGCTCGGTCACCCGGGCGACAATCTCCCCTGCGAAACCGCACGTCAGCGTCCCCTGGTCCACCACCACGAGCCGGCCGGTCTTGCGTACCGATGCGAGGATGGCCGCATCGTTGCGGGGAACCAGCGTTCGCAAATCAATGATCTCGGGCTTGATGCCGTCCCGCTCGAGCAAACGCGCTGCCTTAATTGCGTCGAGAGTCGCATAGGAGCAGGCAACGATCGTCACATCGGCGCCTTCGGTGACCACGCGCGGCTCGCCGAGCGGAACGGTGTAGTGGCCTTCGGGAACAGGCCCGTGAATGTTGTGCAACCAGCGATGTTCGAAGAACACCACCGGATTGTCGTCCTCGATGCTGGCAATGAGCAGCCCTTTGGCGTCGTGCGGGGTCGAGGGCATGACGACTTTGAGCCCAGGAATATGCGCAAACCACGCATGCAAGCTCTGCGAATGCTGCGGACCTTGCCCCCAGCCCCGGCCGATGATCATCCGCAGCGTCATCGGCACCTTGGATTGGCCGCCGAACATGTAATTCCATTTCGCCGCCTGATTGCAGATTTGATCCATCGCGGTCATCGCGAATTCGAGCCGCATGTGCGTCATGATCGGCCGCATCCCGACCAGGCATGAGCCGAGCGCAACGCCGGTCATGGCGTTTTCCGCCACGGGCATGTCGAACACACGTTTGCTGCCGTGTTTTTCCTGCAGACCTTTGGTCGTGCCAAACACACCGATCGGATCAGGAACGCCCAAGCCCATCAAATACGTGCTGCGGTCCCGCTCGAGGCAGATGTCGATGGCTTCGTTGATGGCTTCCGCAAACTTGAGTTGCCGGTTGATCATGAGCGCGACCGATCAAGCAAAGATGTGCCGGTTGAGCTCTGTGCGCGGCGGGAACGGGCTCGTCTGCGCAAATGCGACTGCGTCATCGATCTCCGCGGCAATCTCCGCTTCCAGCGCCTTGTGTGCCGTCTCATCCATCAAGCCGTCGTCTTCAATCAGTTTGCGGTGAAGACGGATGGGACAGCGCGCGACCCAGGAGTCAAACTCCTCCTGGGTGCGATATCCGAGATGGACATCGCCGAGCGGGCCGCAATGTTCGACCCAACGGTAGGTCATGAATTCGAGCAGTGCCGGGCCGCCCTTATTGCGAATGTAGGCGATTGTATCGCCAGCAACTACGTCGACCGTCTCAACCAGTTGACCATCATGTTGAGAGGTCCTGATGCCATGCCCGCGTACCAGCTCGGCAATGGTGCGGTTTGCCGGCTGCCGCGCCGCGAGCGGCGTGTTGACCGAATAGAGATTGTTCTCGCAAACGAAGAGCACGGGCAATCGATGGACTGCCGCGAAGTTCACGCTCTCATGAAAGACGCCGGTCTCGGTCGCGGCATCGCCGAAGAAGATGACCGTGACGGCGGCGCGATCCTGCAGCATCGCGCCGAACGAGGCACCGACACCGATCGGGATGGTGCTGCCGACGATCGGCACGCAACCGAGAAAATTGACCGAGAGGTCGATGAGGTGCATCGAGCCGCCCTTGCCCGACGCGCATCCGTCGATCTTGCCGTAGAGCTCGGCGAACATCGCGCGCAAACTGCCGCCTTTTCCGACGTAGTGAGCGTGCGAGCGATGCGCGCTGATGACGTGGTCTTCCCGGCGCAGGTGTCTGCACACCCCGGCAGCGACCGCCTCTTGGCCGATGCTGAAATGAGTGGGACAGCGCATATCGCCTTTCGGGTAGAGCGCCTGGATGCGTTCCTCGACGCGGCGAATTTTCAGCATCGAGCGATAGAGTGCGAGACGCACCTCGCGCGAGGCAGCAGATGGCTCCTTCCGCTCGAGCCAACCGGCCGGCGAGACGGAACGAGGCGAGATCATGGTCATGCGTTCAACGTCCGCTTTGGCATGTCAGCAGACCCCCTCCACATCGAAACGATGGCAACACTGGCGCTACGGGCGCTTCCCTGCAGAAATGGAAGTGCCCTAGCCCGCATGCCGCGCCTCCTGCTGAGGCGACGCAATCCGACCGCGCGCATGGTGCATCCACAACGCAAAAGCGTCGTAAGGGACCACACGCGGCATTGCAAGCAGCCTTTCGGCCTCGAAAGCCGCAACGTCCGCACCCTCGCCCAGAACGAGCCCGTCGATGTCAGATCGCGGCAGTTTCACGGCATAATAGGTCCGCAACCGGACGCCGTCCCCGGCAAACCCGAAGTCGAAGGAAAATTCGGTAAATCGGGTCACATCCGCGGCAGGAACCGCTACCGCAAGTTCCTCCTCCAGCTCTCGCACCAGCGCAACGGCTGGTGCCTCGTCGGCTTCGACCGCGCCGCCAAAGCAGCCCCAATGGTCCGGATAGAAGATGGCTGGATTGGAATCTCGAAGCTGCATCACATAGCGACCGTCCGACAATTGCAGGAGCGCGGCGACCGCATGGGCCGGCCGCAGCGTGGCGCGGGAGCCGAGGAATGCACCAGAGGGATTTGACACGCGCGCGCCCCGCTCGCAGGCTCAACCCCGCATCACGAAATCGGTCGGCAGCGTCTTGAGCTGGGGTAGATATTTGCGCCCCCATTCGACCATTTCGTGCATGCCTTCTTCCCAGCTGACCTGCGGCTCCCAGGCTACATCGCGCTTGATGGCGGAGCTGTCGAGCCAATAGCGCGAATCTTGGTGCTGGCGGTCGCCGGTCACCTCGCAAAGTTGCTCGAACGGCATTTTGAGCGCCTCGGCGGCCAACTCGACGACACGGCGGATCGAGGTCGGATCCTTCGGTCCGGCGTTGTAGACGGTGCCGAGCGGCGCCTTTTCCGCCACCAGATAAATGGCTCGGGCGAGGTCACGATTGTGGATATAGGATTTCTCGGCCCGGCCGCCGCCGTGCAGCGGAAGCTTACGGCCGGTAAGCCCGCAGAGCACCGCCTTTGGAATGACCCGATGAAGCTGCTGGCCGGGTCCGTAGGCATTCGACGGACGGACGATGTTCATTGGGAACTTCAAGTAGCGGTGGATCGAAATGAGATGCATGTCGAAAGCAGCCTTCGACGCGGCGTAGGGGCTCGTTGGCTTGATCGGCTCGTCCTCGCGCGCGGCATGTTCAACCGAACCGTAAAGTTCCGAGGTGCCGATATGAATGAAACGTTCGAGATAATCGCGCGACTGGAGCTGCTCACACAGCTTAGCGAGCGCTACGCAATTCGTCTCGAAATAGCGCCATGAATGCTTCAGGGAGGTCGCGCCTTCACCTTGGGCGGCGAAATTGATGATCACCTGCGGCTTCTCGCGGTCGAGGAACTCCATCAGGAGATCGAGCTCGTAATTTATGTGGTAGGCGTGATAACTGTAACGCGGATCGCCGTCGCCGATCCCCAGCGTGAAGCATTCGTATTTCGGCAGATTGCGACCAACCGCGATGACTTTGGCGGGATCGGCATGGTCGAGCAGGTATTTCGAGGCATGTAGCCCGAAAGATCCGCCCCCACCAAGCACAACATAAGTTTTCTTCATCCTCCGCGCTCCTGATGATGCTCGCGGCCGGGCTCAGCGCTCCGCACCGTCCACTCGGGATCGACCTCTAGAATCGTCCAATAATAGTCGCCGGTATAACCCGCGCGCTTGAACAGCTCATACCACATTTCGGGCTTGCCGAAGGTCTCGGCCGTGAGCACCCAGTCAAGAAAGGCGTCGCGCTCGTCATCGTTGCGATAGGCGTCGACCTGCACATAGCCGCGCCCCGGCGCGACCCGCTCGATCTCGCGCACCGCCTCGACACAGGCGTCATAGCCGAGATTATGGACGACGTTGATGCAAAGCGCCGCATCGATGCTGCCGCTCGCGAAAGGCAGCTGCTGCGCGCTTCCGCATACGATGCGACCGCGGGCATCAGGGTGGCAGTTCTCAATGGCGTACTGGGAGATTTCAAGCCCCCACGCTTCGAGGCCGGGCACCACCGCCATCAGATCTCGGATGAGAAAGCCCTTGGCGCAACCGATATCCAGCACGCGGTTTCCAGGCTTAAGTCCGAAATGCGCAGCGATATCGCGGGCCACTGGAATCCATCGTCCGTCATAACGGTAGCCGCCATAGCCTTGCTCTCGCGTGCCGTCAAAATATTCACGACCGAACCTTCGGGCAATAATCCGATTCTCCGCTTGCCCTTGCTTGCGAGCGATGAGGTTACGCTTGGCACGCGGATATTTTGCGAGCAGATTGATCTCAGCCACTGGCTTGAGCTCTTATGTCGACGAGCGTCGCTGTCAAGCCGTCGTCGAGCGACTTGAAGCGCGCTTCAGGAAAAGCGCGCAGCAGATTGGTGATATCGAAATGACGATGCGTCTCCGGGTTCTGCCGCGGTGAGGACACGATTTCGGCCGGCCGCCCGGCGCGCGCAGCAATGATCTCGGCAACCGTGCGAAAGCTCTCAGATTTGCCAGTTGCCAGATTGAGCAGACCGCTGGAGCCATGCAAGACGGTCTTGAGGACGAGGTTCACCGCGTCAGCCGCATACAAATGGTCGCGAGTTTCCTCGCCATTGCCGAACAGCGCAATGCGTCCGTCCTTGAGCGCCTGGCGCAAGAACCGGTTCGGACCGTAGGAATTGTGGGTGTCGCCGGCGCCGTAGACGGCGGTCAGGCGGAGAACTGCGAGCGGCACGTTCGCCTCGGCTGCCATCATCAGTTCGCGCGTGCGATGCATGACGCCATAAAGATCAACAGGCGCCGCCGGCATCTCCTCCGAGATGAGCGCCATTGCGAAGGAGTAAACGGCGTCGGAACTCGCGTACACGAGCTGCGCGATCGCGACAGCACGCGTCGCCTCGCAGACTGCTCGGCCCATGGCAAGATTTCGCATCAACGTTCCGGAATCGCGGCCCTTGTCCGGGGTGAGCGCCGCCAAAAACACCAAGGCATCTTTGGGACGCAGTCGCTCGGCCAGCCGGGCGCCCGCTGAGGCGTCCGCAAGGTCGATATCGCGCGACCCCAGCCCGGCAGCCTCAATGCCCGCCGCCGCGCAGGCTTTAAGCAGGCCGCGGCCCAAAAATCCACCCGCCCCCAGGACGACCACGCGCTCGGGTTTGCGGGGATGATTGTGGGCATGGGACAGCGTCATTCGGCGTGCACCGGCAAAGGCGCTCCAAGTACGACATGTTCGAGACCGGCGGCAACCGCGGCGGCCGGGTCTAACATCGAGAACGGATCGACCACAACGCGCCCGCGCAAACGCGCGGCAATATCGTCCGACTTGAGCGAGCGGAATTGCGGCCACGGGGTCATGACGACAAGGGCGTCGGCGCCTTCGCAAGGCGCCAGCGCATCATCCGTAACGGTCATGCGCGGATGCCATTCCGGCGCCGCCCGCACCGCCGGGTCGAACACCCGCACCCGGAACGCCACGAGCTCCTTGATCAACGCAACCGCAGGCGAGTTCTTGATGGAGTGGGTATTCTCTTTGTAGGTGACGCCGAGAATGCCGACGATCGGCTCCTCGACGCGCGATAGGACCCGCTCGTGCAGCTGCCGCAATGGCCAATCCCGCCGGTAGCGGCTGTTCCGCAGCCACGCGGCAATCATCCCCGCTTCGGTGCCATGGCCTTCGGACAGGCGCTGAACGGTAGCAAGATCGCGTTCGAGATTGCCACCCGCGATACCGAGACCGGGGGCAAGGTAGGCATAAGCACCAATGCGCCGGTCGAGCTTCAGTGCCGGCACGATTTCCCGCCAGTCCGCGCCGATCCGCTCGCACAACTCCGCCAATGTATTGGCGACGCTCACCGACGCGACGAGGCAGCAATTGATGGATATCTTCGCCAGTTCCGCGCTCTCGTAGCGCATCGGCAAAATCGGGCAGCCGAATGCATCGAGGACAGAGCGAAAGCGCGGCTCGAGCGGAGCCGTCGGCTCCGCGCAACCGACGATCGTGCGCTCGGGTTTGAGGGCTCGCTCGACCGCCTGCCCAAAGACCAGTGTCTCGACCTGATAATAGAGGCGCTCGAGCGGCCATGCGCCAAGCGCACGCGTGTAGCCCGGCGGCACCTGCGAAAGCACGACCATGATCGCCCCGGGAGCCATGCCCGCCGCAACCTCGCGGATCAGGGCTGTCAATCCGGAGACATCGCTCCGTCCCCGATCATCGGTCGGCACGTCCGGCGCCACGTAGACGATATCGCAATTTTTGAGGTCGCCACGCTCGCCGGTAAAGCGTTGGCGTGCGCCATTGGCGCGAATCAGTTCGTCGAGGCCGGGTTCCAACACCGGCCAATCCTGCTGCGCCAACCGGCGAATGACCGCACGATCAGCGTCGAAGCAGATCGTCTCAAAGCCGCGTGCCGCCACGGCTGATGCCGAAACAAGCCCGAGGTGGGTCATACCGGCGAAACCAACGACCGGCGGCGTCATCTCTCACCTCTTGCCGCAATCGCCTCCGCACTGAGGCGCCGCAACACGCGATGAAGCCAGATGTCGTTCGACAGATCGGTCTTCGCACCGGAGAGGCAAAGCGTCTTGAAGTGGCCGTATTCGAGTTCCCAGGTCGGGTCGTCTTGCACCAGCGTCATTGTCTCCTCCGGCGGCCGTCCGCTCGGCAACACGCGGGTGCGCTTGGTAAAAGCCGACGGCCCCCATTTGCACAGCGACTGGATGTGCGCCGAGCCACGCTCGGCGAGGATGTCGCAGGTAAAGTGGTTGCGCCACATCAGCAGCGTCATTTCCAGCTCGATACGCGGACGCGAATGTTCGCAGTTGATGACCACGTGATCGGGCGCGCGAGTTTCGAACTGGTGGACGCCGACGAATCCAAAACTGTCCTCGATATCTCCGAACCAGAAGCGGCAGGTATCAAGCAGGTGCGAGCCAAGATCCGGCAGGACGCCGGCACCACTATCCCGCCAAGCCGAATCGCGCACCAGGCGCGCCGTGCCGTTGCCATAGAACATGCGGCAGGAATAGATAGCTCCCAGTTCCCCGGTCGCGATCAGGTCCCGCATGCGCACGAAATGCGGCTCGAAGCGGTGGTTGTAGGCGGTGTAGCAAACGACGCCGTTTTTGCGCGCGAGTGCTTCAAGGCGGGCAATCTCGCTCTCGTCGCTCGCCCAGAGCGGCTTCTCCACCAGGACGTGCTTTTTGTTTTGGAGGCAGTAACTGAGAAGCTCGATTTTGGGCTCGTCCGGGATGCAGGCCAGCACCGCGTCATAGTCGGCAAGCGGAATGTCAACAATCGACCGATAGCGTGCTTCCTCGTTGACCGGGTCGACGTCCGCCACAAAGTCATCGCGGGCAATCCGGCGGCGTTTATGTCCCTGAACTCCGAGGCCCGCGACCACCACTCGCATCGCTGGACTGCTCAGACGAGGACCATCTGTCGCTCGATCGCGTCGATCTTGGACCGTAAATCGTCTGCTGTTACCGGAATGTTACCGTCGCATTCGCACTCGAGCGCCGCGGCCATGCTACCGAGGATCGTGGCTATGCCCGCGTCGCCAACGGCGAGCATGGCAAGCGTGGCGTAGGCGAGCAGCGCGTCCCCCGCGCCCACGGCATCGACCAGCCGGTCCACAAAGCTGTCGATAACGAAGAAACTATCGAGCGACTCGTGGTCCGCATTGCAGCATGCGAGCACCCCGCGTTCACCGAGCTTGAGGATGAGCAGCCTGCAGCGCGCTGCATCATAAAGGTTGGACGCGAGCGGACGAATACCGGAGTCCTGGTCGCCAAGTGCAAACCGAGCCTCCCGCTCGTTCGGCGTGATGAGATCGAAGCCCTGAAAATCGGTGATGTTGCCCCAGCGGCTCGCGACTTGGCTGTCGGCGACGCGGAAGCAGCCATCGGGCAGCGCTTGCACCAGTTGCGGGATGGTGCGGCGATTGAACAGGCCGTGGCGGAAATCGGAGAACACCACGGCGTCCGTGGGAACGTCTCGCACCGCGTGGGTGATGTCGTCGAGGATTTGGTCGGATATCGAGCGGTTATCCAGCGTATCCACCTTCAGGAGCCGATAGCCGCCGACGACAATCGCGTTCTTGTTGACCGTCGGTCGCGAGCGGTCGATCACCGCGTTGACTTCGATATCGGCGCCTCTGAGATCGTCGGTGACAAAATCCCGGTAGCTATCCTCTCCCAGCACAGTCGAAAAGGTGACGCGGCCGCCGGCGGCAGCCAGATGCTTGGCTACGATCCCGGCGCCGCCGACATAGTCGACCTTACGCTCGAACAGCACACTCATGGTGGGCGTCTTGGTGTTGCCTCCGACCATGGCGCAATGGGTGTAGCTGTCCACGATGGTATCGCCGACGACGTGAACCCGATGTCCCTCCATCGCCTCGAGTGTTCGCCGTAGCTTGTCGAAGGTGATGCCGTTGCGCTCCATCAGGATTTGGAGCTTTTCCAGCTTGATTGCCGGCGGCGCGAGATCGATCAGGTTCGAGGAGGAATAGACGATGTCGCCGGGCGTGAAAATGATCTCGCCGCCATAGGCGCTGATCACTTCCGCCTCCTCCGCCGTCTTGGCCGGCATGCCGGTCGACGTGTACTCGAATCCCTTGGCGAAATAATCGGGCTCGATCAGACGAATGTTCTCGAGGGGCGTGGGATTCTTGTCGATAACGACGTAGTCGACCACCTCGAAGGCAGCGAGATTGACCGCCCGCAGATCCTGCGGGACGTGCGGTCGGTGCGCGCCTTTGGTGATGTGGTGGTCAGCGGTGATGCTGGCCACCAGCAGGTCGGCCTTGCTCTTGGCATACAGCAAATGCCGGACATGGCCGGGATGCACGACGTCGAACACACCGTGGCACATAATGACGCTTTTATTGCGCGGGCGCGGACCGATGACGTCGCGCAGCTCTTGCGCCGATTTGATCTTGTGACGATACCGGTCAAGCAACTGGAGCATGGATGACCTCAGGCACTCTGCTTGCCGAGGTAACGAAACCAGGTCTTGGTCGCCTCCGCAATCCGATCGGGGTCCCATAACGGGGCGTCCCGCCAGCGTTCGATATCGACCAACATTCGCCGCACGCCATCCTCGAAGCTGACGAGGGGTTTCCACCCGAGCAGCGAAACGATCTTTGATATGTTGGCGAAGGTGCAGTCAGGTTCACCGGGCCGCTTGGGGATATACACCACGTCCCCGCCGAGGAGCTCGACCAGCCGATTGATCGATTGCGGGTTGCCTGCGCCGACGTTGAAGCGCTCGCCGCTGACCGGCGTTCGGGCGGCGGCGAGAAACGCCTCGGCGATGTCGGTGACGTAGACGAAATCGCGGCGCTGGGTTCCGTCGCCCACGACCGTGTAAGGCCTGCCCGCAAGTTTCTGCCGAAAGAACACGCCGAATACGGCGCCGTAGACCCCGGTGGTGCGCACGCGCGGGCCGTAGGCATTGAAGATGCAGAGCGAATTCACCGGCAGCCCGTACACGCGGTGCCAATGAAACGCCGCCTGCTCGCCTTGGTACTTGGAGAGCGCATACGGATATTGCGGGGCGATAGGATGGTCTTCGGCAGTCGGTACCGCGGCAAGCCCGTAGCAGGATGAGGAGGCGGCGTAGACGAATTTGTCGACCGCTGCATAACGGGCGCACTCGAGGACACGCACAGTGCCCTGTACGTTGGTATCCATGTACTGGATCGGTTGCTCGATCGAAGGCACGATGTCCCCGATGCCGGCGAAATGGAAGACATACTGCGCACCGGCAAAGATCGGCGATGCCGGATCGAGTTGACGAATGTCCTGCCAATAGCAGGCAAGATCGGGATGACCCCTGACGTGCTCGAGATTGTTGCGGTGGCCGCCGACAAGATTGTCGATCACGCGAACGGCGAAGCCCGCGCGCAGCAGCACGTCCACCATGTGGCTGCCGATGAACCCGGCGCCGCCGGTAACGACCGCAGCCGGTTTGGAGCTCATGCCGCCTTGAGCCTCTTCAACAGACGCACGTTGTAGTAGCGATCGTCTTCCATGCTGTTCGGCAGCTTCCGGGCGAGGAAGGCCTGGGAGAGTTCACGCACCGCGTCTTCGATGGTGTGGCGCGGCGTATAGCCGAGCACACGTTTTATCTTGTCGGAGTTGATGTGATAGGAACGCACATCGTCGGTCGGGGTCGTGACGATATCGACCTTCTTGCGGTCGGGCATCTCCTCCGCGACCACGCGCCGGACTAGCTCGGCGATCTCCATCAGCGACAGATTCTGATAGCCCACGTTGAAGATCTCGTTCTGGATCTTGTCGGCCGGCGCGGTGAGGAAGAGCTGGACTGCATCGCAGTAGTCCTGGATGTGCAGGTTTGGCCGCAGCTGCGAGCCGCCGAACACCGTGATCTTGCCGAGATTGACCGCGTGGTTAGTGAGGATGTTGACCGAGAGATCGAGTCGTTGCCGCGGCGAGTAACCGCACACGGTTGCCGGACGGAAAATCACGCCGGTGAAGGTCGCATCCGTGTGCTTCTTCAGCAGCGGCTCGCACATGCCCTTATATTTATTATAGAGCGTGAGCGGAACAAGCGGATGGTCCTCGGTGACATCGGGCTTGTCGGAAACGCCGTAGACCGAGCTCGAGGAAGCGTAGACGAACCGCTTCACGCCGGCGTTCTTGGCGGCTTTAACCAGCGGATCGAAGGCATTGAGGTTGATCGAGGTCGATAGGTCCTCGTCGAGCTCGAAGCTCGCGTCGTTTGAGATGCAAGCGAGATTGACAACGGCGTCGTGGCCCGCAACCGTCGCCGTGAATTTCGCAGTATCGCGAATATCGCCGTCGATGATGCGCAGGTTGGGATTGTCGCGCGGCAGGAACTGATTGCCGAAGAACATGATGTCATAGACCGTTACCTTGTAACCGCGCGACAACAGTTGCGGAACGAGCCGCGCCCCGCAATAACCGGCGCCGCCGGTCACCAAGACTTTGTCAAAAAGTCTCTCCATGTCCCCTCTCCTTCATTCCGCCGCGACGCGGGCGGTTTTGATCTGATAGGCGGCCGCCGCCGCGTCGCGATAAAACAACTGCACCGTTTCGCGCGAATATTCCGCCAAATCCTTGCCGACGAGATCGAGCTTGCTCAGAAATTCGTTTGGCACCGTAACAATGTCGCAGCCGCCCTGCTCGGCGTGGAAGATGTTCAACAGCTCGCGGGTGCTGGCCCAAAGCAGCTCCGCCTTGGGACGCGCGGCCGTAATCTGCTTGCACGCCCGCATATGCGGGATCGGATCGACACCGGTATCGGCGATCCGCCCGGCAAACACCGAGACAATCGCTGCCGTCTGCGGGTGTAGCGCGTCGACGACCGTGCGCACCTGATCGAGCGTGAAGATTGCGGTCACATTGAGGATCACGCCTTCCGACGACAGCGCGCGGATGAGCTCGCTTGCGGACTGTCCCTTGGTATTGGTGACCGGAATTTTCACGTTCACGTTGGGTCCCCACGCCGCGATCGTGCGCGCCTGCTCGGCCATGCTCGCGAAGTCATCGGCGAACACCTCGAACGAGACCGGCCGGTCTGGGACCGCGGCCAAGACCTTACGCGCGAAGGCTTCGTAGTCGCTGACCCCGGCCTTCCGCATCAATGTGGGATTCGTGGTGAAGCCCTTGATCACGGGGTTCTTCGACATTTTTACGATGCCTTCATAGTCGGCACCGTCGGCGAAAATCTTCACTTTGAGATCGGCGACCCGGCTCATGGCCCCTCCTGTGCGGTTAGAACTGTTTCGATGATGAGGTCGGCGGCTTCGCCGATCGAATGCGCGACATAGTCGGGAGAATCCGGCGCCGGCGAGGCGTAGCCGAGATCGATGAACACGGTGGTGCAGCCGGCAGCGCGGCCTGCCTCGACGTCGCTGCTGCGGTCGCCCACCATGAAGCTTTTCTTAAGGTTAATGCCGAGTTCCCTAGCGGTCTCCAGGATCATACCCGGTTTCGGCTTGCGGCAGTCGCAGTGCTCGGCCTGCCCATGATAGCAGACCTTGACGGCATCGAGGGGCAATTCACGCGTCATGACCTCGTGCATCGCCTCGACTTCCGAACGGGGGATCAAACCGTTTCCCACGTCCGGCTGGTTGGTGACTACCGCCAAAAGGAACCCCGCCTGCCTCAGTTTTTGAAGACTAACCGCGGCCCCGGGATAAAGCCTGAAGTCCTCCAGACGCCTCGGGGCGAAGCTTCGCCGGTCTCGGAATTCAGGAACGACAATGACCCCATCCCGATCGAGAAATACGGCCGGTCTCAACCCGGGGGCAGGGCTTACCATTTCGTCTGCCTGCGCTGCAAGGCTGGATGGCTGACCAGGCAGTGCCAGACCACGGCCTGGAAGGCCTCGGACAAGGGCGTGACCCAGCTCGGGTTGACCTGGGGGATGAGGACGACCACATCGCCGTGCTTGGCGGTGTAGCCGCTGTCCCGGCCCACGATCCCGAATATTTTTGCCGAGCGCGACTTGGCCAAATCAATCGCGTGGACAATGTTGGCGCTGATCTTGCGCTCGGCATCGCCGCCGCCGACGGAGTAGATCAGGATCGCGTCCTTATCCCCGAGCTGACTGGTGTCGAGCCATGCGGCAAAGACCGTGTCCCATCCCTCGTCATTGGTGCGGGCGGTGAGTTCGGAGACGTTATCGACGGGGCTGTAGGTTTCGATCCCGCAGAGCTTGCGAAAGTCGTTGACGGCGTGGCTGCAGTTGGCCGCGCTCCCGCCGACGCCGATCAAGAAGAGTCGGCCCTTGCGCTCGCGCAGCCGGTCAAGTTCGGAGGCCAAGGCTTCGATCGACGCGAACGAAATATCACGACAGATCTGCGCGGCCGCAGCAAAGAAAGTTTCCGCGTGATTCATCCGCCCAACCACCCTCGGGAGCCCGTGAATTGCCGCGAACTCTTGCCATATCCGCTCCCCTATTTGAAGGGGCCTCGTCGATGGAAATTGGCAGGCATCAGCGGCGTTGTGAGCCCAGCGATCCGTAAAGTTCCACATAGTGATGGATAGCGTGCCCCATCGCAAAGTTCTCCACGATGCGCGCCCGCGCCCTGCTCCCACGTTCCGCCCGCGCGGCTGGCGGCTCTGCGGCTAACCTCCGAATCGCCGCAGCGAGCGCATCTGGACTTCCCGGCGGCACGACGAGACCGGTGTCGCCAACAATGAGCTTCGCATCGCCGACATCGGTGGCAACAGCCGGCAGACCGCAAGCCATTCCTTCGGCCAGCACGTTCGAGAATCCTTCGCCGAAGCGCGAGCTCGATATCACAAAATCCGCGGCGGCAAACAACCGTGCCACATCGCAGCGACGGCCGAGCCGAAAGAGGTTGGGCGTGGCGGCAAGCTTTTCGGTGCCGGTGCCGACTAGTAACGCGGACAGATCCGGCAGCGCCGCCATCGCAGCAAGAAAACTCCCGTGATCCTTCATTGCATCGACACGGGCGACGTGCGCCAGCACGATTGCATCCTCGGCAATGCCGAGTTCGGTTCGCACCGCACGCCGCGCCGCTGCTTCCGGCTGGAATTCGACGACGTCAATTCCGTTGGCGACCACCTGCGCACGTCGCGGACGATATCCCAGCGCCAAATGCGACTTGAGCCCGGCGGCCGAGTTCGCCGTCACCAGATCGGGCCATCGCGATAGCACCGCGCAGGCTTTCACCACCAGCGCCAGCCCGACGCCGTAGCTGCGCCAATCCATCGCCGAACAGCGGATGCTCCAAACGAGATGCGTCTGTCCGCGCCGTCCGGACAGGGCGAGCGCCACAAGGGCTGCGAGATCGCCGTAATACATCCACCCCTGCACGATGTCGGGCCGATACTCGGCGATGAGCCTGGCGAGCTTCAAGAAACCCGTGGCGATGCCGCCCGGTTTGTCGAAACGCAGCTCGATGACTTCGACGCCCGCGGCCCGTAGGCGTGCCATGTGGGCTTCGGCGGGGAGCAGAGTCACGATCGTGATTTCGTCGGCGACGCCGGGCCGCGCCGTGGCGAGCCGCGCCAGCATCGCTTCGGCACCGCCGCCCCGCAGACCCGCCGTCACATAGAGGATCTTACGCGGCCGCAAGATCACGCCCACCTCGCGCGCCACGCTTGCAGCATCAGCACGGTCCACAGCGGGTATTGCCAGTTGCGGCTACCCTCGAGATGTTCACGCCAAGCCCGGCGCACCGGCTCGACCCGCACCAGTCCATCCGCCGCAAGCCGCGTCGGCGCGAGCAGCGATTCCGCCCATTCCCGAAGCGGACCTCGCAGCCAAGCGTCGATCGGCACGCCAAAGCCCATCTTCGGCCGCTCGACCAGAGATCTCGGCACATAACGATCGAGCACCCGGCGCAACAGCCATTTGCCGCGACCGCCACGCACCTTGAAGGCAAGCGGCAAACTCCAGGAGTAGGCAACGACCCGGTGATCCAACAGCGGCACCCGGCCTTCGAGGCCCACGGCCATCGTCGCCCGGTCGACCTTGGTCAGAATGTCCTCGGGAAGATAGCTGACCATGTCGAGGAACTGCATGCGGGCGACGAAATCAGGGAAGTCCTTTGCGATGCTGGCGTCCCACAGTGGTCCGCGCGGCTCCAGGCCCGCGACGGCGACCTCCTCGGGCCGTTCCCATTGGCTGACGAGCCGGCGGTAGATCGCGTCCCGCTCGGGATTGTCCAGCAGGGTCGTGATCTTGTGCAGCTTGTCGCCGGGCAACGCCGGCCGCCACGACGCTGGCACGAACGCAAACAGCCGGTTCCAGGTCTGCGGGGCGAGCGCGCGCAGGGCCGCAGCCGGGTTATAGCCGGCGAAGAGCTCGTCGCCGCCATCGCCCGACAGTGCCACGGTCACGTGCTTGCGGGTTAATTCTGAGACCAGATAGGTCGGGATTTGGGAAGGGTCGGCGAACGGCTCGTCGAACCAGTCGGCGAGATGCGAAATGACGTCGAGCGCATGCCGCGGCTCGACGTAGAATTCGGTGTGGTCGGTGCCGAGATGGGCCGCGACCTGCTTCGCGCACTGCGCTTCGTCATACCCGATCTCGTGAAAGCCGATGGAGAACGTCCTTACCGGCCGGGAGCTCTGCGCCTGCATCAGCGCGACCACCGTCGAGGAATCGATCCCGCCGGACAGGAACGCGCCGAGCGGCACGTCGGCAATCATCCGCAGACCGACGGCGTCGCGTAGGAGCGCATCCAGACGCTCGACGGCTTCGTTTGCGTCCGGCGCCGGATCGTTGCGGCGTTGTCCAGCAATCGCAATGCCGCGCAGATCCCAGAAGCACTTCGGCACCGGCGCTGTGCCTTCGCGCAGCGTCAACATATGGCCGGGCGCGAGTTTTTGAGCCTCACGATAGATGGTGCGTGGCTGGGCGATATAGGCGTGGCGGAGATAACCGACGACTGAGTCCTCGTCGATGGTCGGCTTCCAATGCGGTGTGGCGCGAAATGCCTTGAGCTGCGAGGCAAAGATGACCCGCTCCGGCGTCGCTGCATAGTAGAGCGGCTTGATGCCGAGTCGGTCGCGCGCCAGAATCAGGCTGCGGGTCTTGCGATCCCACAGCGCGAAAGCGAACATGCCAACCGCACGTTCGATCGCAGCCTCGACGCCCCACAATGCGCAGGCTTCGAGCAGAACCTCGGTATCAGACTCGCTGCGCATGGGACGGCCGGCGGCCAGCAGCTCGCGGCGGATATCACGATAATTGTAAATCTCGCCGTTGAAGGTAATGACATAGCGCCGATCAGCCGAATGCATCGGCTGGGCGCCCCCCGGGCTGAGATCGATGATGGCAAGCCGGCGCTGGCCGAGCGCCACGCCGCCTGCAGCCTCGACCCAAACCTCGCCGGCGTCCGGCCCGCGATGGCGTACGGTCTCGATCATGGCTTCGCAAGTCGCGCGCAGCGTGTCGGCTGGTGTCGCCGCGCGCCAATCGATCATGCCGGCAATGCCGCACATTCCATTACTCCAGAGGACAACTCTCGCTGCTTGCTTTGTCGAGGCCTGCTGAGCTCATGGCCGCGACCTCGGAGTTTACTCGAGATCGACCACCGCCGCGAACCGATCGGCTTCAGCCGTTGCGGATTCGCTTCTACCATACCCCCCGGCGCAGTCCCGTTTTGACATACTGCCACAACGTGGGATGCGACCAAAGACGAGAGGGCGAATCGACCTTGTGCGGCCGCAAAGTTCCGGCCACTGCATCGCGCGCGGCCCTTTCGAGAAGCGGCAAGGCGGCGACCAACTGCAGATAGGGAAAAGTTGAATAGTTGTCTTCCGCAGTCGAGGCGAGCCGCGTCTGGTAAAGCACGTCACCAGTATCGATGCCTTTATCGATGAGATGCACGGTGACGCCGAAATTGCCGGCATCCCCTTCTGCTTTCGCCCAGTATCCGCCGTGGACCCCGCGGTATTTCGGGGTGATGCCGGCATGATAGTTGATGAACGGCGCCTCGACGGCGCGCAGCACCTCTTCCGCGATGATACGGGTACCGACCACGAGAATTGCGCGTGGCCGCAACCGCTTGAGATGAGCGACACATTCAGGCGAATTGATCGAGGGCACCCGGATCAGCTCGCTTGTGTTAGGCCAAGGCGGCTCGAGGTTCGCTTGTCCGACAATCTCGGCAATGCGCCCTCTCGAAGCGCTGCGTTGCACCCGCTGAAACGCCATGAAGGCAAGCTGGCCGCCGACACGAACCAATCCCAGCCGTTTGACACGGCGGCGCAGCAGCAGCGATCGTGCCATGTTGCGCTCGACGACCACGGCCAAGCCCGGAAAACGAGCGGCGAGATAGCGCGCGGCAATCCGTCCGATATCGCTTTCACACGTCAGCAGCGCCACCTTGTCCGTGCGCATGAAGGACCTCGTCGGCGACCTGCCCCATCGTCATCGAGCGCATGCCATAGCGCTCCTGCAGGGTGCGGAAATAATCGAGAATGCCACGCAGAAACGCCAAGTTCTCCTCTAAATCGACGCCGAAATTGTGCGGGTGCCACCACAGATGAAAAAGTCTTCGGCGCCGCGCCGCTGTTTCCATCGCCGACGTGATGCGCCGCAAGCGTAGACGCTCCAGGACGGCGCTCTTTCCCACCGGCCGCAGAAAACGGCTGGCCGGCACATTGACCACGCCATCGACGAGTGCTGGCTCGTGAGCATGAGCGGCGCCGATCGGCAGATAGCTATCGAGCAGGCGGGAGGCGCGCACGACATGCGTTTGCTCGGCTTCACTGCGGGCTCGGTGGAACCAAACGCGCTCGTTTCCGCGGAAAGCCCGCAAACCGAATTCCCGACAGACCGACAGATGGGCGACTTGGTTGCGCGGAAACGCAATGCTCGCAAGTTTGATCCCGAGTGTCCCGGCGGCGCGGCGCGCGGCCTCGAGATCGGCGCGAAAGGCCTCAACGTCGCCTCCCCGTTCCAAGCAATAGAAATGCGAGAAGGTATGCGTGCCGACCTCCTGGGACGGGTAGTCCAGGATTCGCCTGATCAGAGACAGTCCGTAGTGGTAGGGATCGCGCTCCTCGTCTGCCCCGACCTCGTTAAGGTAATTGTAGGAGGAAATTCGCGCGTCGGTGTAGCGCGGCTTATGCGCGGGAAGCGCGGCGAGCAGCGCCTTGTTCGTCGCAAAAAACAGAAGCCCGACCGTCGCCCATGTACAGGCGATGTTCCGCTCAGCGAAGAGATCGAGCAGGGCGGGAACAACTTGGCGGACGCCGAGAATATTGGCGCCGTAATCCGCAATGGTGCGCTTGTCACGCACGCCCCATAACAGCTCGAAATCCAGTGAAATGACAAGCGCGCCATATGGCATGCGCGTCTCCTCGGGGACGACCAAGGCGACCATAGGTCGGCACTGGAGGCATGAGCAAGCGGCAGCCGCCGCGCTTTTGCACTCACGGCCCGGCTCGGCGTGCGCATTGGAAATCAGTTGTGCGTGTGGCAACAGGCGGTCTTGCCGGAATCCATCTCGTCTTGAGGCGCGACTCCAATTGTGGCAACAGTTGCCGATATGATACGGGGCATGATGGCAGGGGTAGCGGTCGCAATGCTGAGCATGACCGCTCTCTTCGGCATAAATTTCGCCCTGACACAAATTTCTCCAGAGCACTATCGCCGCGTCGTTTTGCACGCCCTCGAATCCGGTACGCTTGCCAGCGTGACGCATTTGCCCTTTGCTCCGAGCAAGGACATCTATCCTTTCGGGGGCAATGATTGTCTGATCCTCGGCGCGCTGGTGATGCCTCGCGACGCGCCGCTCAAAACCAGCGTGTCGCCGCGACTGCCCTTCTCAGGCGAAGAGATCGACAGCGCGCCGGGATATCCTGCCGCCGCGCTATGCCGCGGGCTCGCAGCTACGATGAGAGCGATTGCGCGCCACCCCGCAGCCGACCAGTTCCCGCCGCCGTCGTACTATCATCGATACATTCACGGCGATACCACAGTCGCGGCGCTGCTGCTGGCGACCATGTCTTTTGCCACAGCCACGACGACTCTGCTTGCTGCCTGCTACGCCATGATCGCGGCAATCGCGCTGCTCGCGCTGTTTCGGCTGAGGACCGGGGAGCCGACCGAGCGCAGACGTGCAGGCGCCTTCCTGATCATTGCCGCCACGCTGGCATGCTTCTACGGGGTGCCGATTTTCGATCGCTCATTCTCGTTCGCTCCCACCGATACGCTTGTATTCGCGTTCATCCTTTATGGCCTGCTGCAGCCTCTTGGCGCCATTCCGCTGCACCGCCTCGTTCTTGCCGCAGCCATCTTCGGCAGCTCGATAGCAATCCTCGAGTTTCTCACCGGAGGCGTTCCTCTCGGATTGGCCACATTGATTGCGCTGATCGGGCTCGGGCGGCCGCCGGACTGGAGCACATTGCGCGACCGGGTAGCGGTCGGCACGGCGACTTTCACTGCCGCCGTCATCGCCTGCTTCGGTTACAAGTTGTTGGCGGTGGCGGCAGTCTTTGGAACGAACGAGCTTTCGGTTTTTTTCGAGACGCTCGGGCAGAGGATGGGAGGATCCGTAGAGGCGAACCTCTCCGAGAGTGCAAAGGCGACTCTCGCTGCGTACCACATCAATCCGCAATGGCTCGATGCCAATATCTTGACGCGCGTGGCCTTCGCGGGACTGATGCTGATCTATTCGTCGTTTTTTCTGGGATGGGGCTCGCACCTGCTCGGCGCGGCGATCGTCCTTCTCCCGACGCCACTTCTCATCGCCCTCGCTTGTTCTTCATATCGCGACCGCCACGTCTCCCCACTGGCGCGCGAGCGCCTCGCATTCGCGGCAGCCGGAGCCGTCGCGGCAGCCGGAGCCGTTCCGGTCGTGTGGTATGTTGTGTTTGCCAATCACACGATCCTGCACTCCTCTTACATGGTGCGGCCCTTGGCTCTCAACGTAGCGCTATGCGTCGTGGCCGCATTGCCTTGCCGGCACCCGACGATCGGGCAATCCCGAGCCCGCATTGCCGATGTGGGCGCGATTTGACCGCGCGCCACGGCAAAGGGCTCCAGAGACTACGGCGCCCATGAAGATTCTTTTTCTCGTCCGTGATCTCGCTATCGGCGGCAGCCAGCGCCAGCTCGCCTTACTGGCCGCCGGCCTTGCGAAGCGTGCGCACGACGTGGCGGTTGCCGTACTTTACGCCGGCGGAGCGCTCGAAGCTTTGCTCGACGGCAGCGGCGCACGCCTTCTCGCGATCGGCAAATCGAGCCGTTGGCAGGCCGTCGCGCCGCTCGCAAGATTGCGGCGCCTCTTTTTGAACGAACACCCTGATCTGGTCTACGCTTTTCTTCCGACACAGACGACGCTTGCAGCACTGCTGTTGCCGCGGCGAGTCAAGACGAAGCTCGTCTTCGGGCTGCGCGCCGCAGGCGTGCGCTTGGACCGCTATGACGCCTTGAGTGCACTCATGTATCGATCCGAGGTCTGGCTCGCGCGCCGCGCTGATCTCATTGTTGCCAATGCCCGCGCCGTGCGCGCAGACGCTGTCGGGCGCGGCCTGCCCGCTGATCGCATCGTGGTCGTCCCGAACGGCATCGACACCGACGCGATGGGGCCCGATGCGGCCGCTGGCTTTTCCCTCCGCCGCATGTGGCAGCTTCCCGACAACGCCTTTGTCATCGGCTGCGTGGCGCGGCTTGACGCGATGAAGGACCATGCCAATCTGCTGAACGCTGCGGCGAGTTTTGCGCGCAATCATCCGGATGCGCACTTCGTTTGCGTCGGACGCGGGCCGCCCTCCTATGCCGATGAGCTCAAAGCCCTCGCCAATTCTCTCGGACTGACGGGTCGAGTGGTGTGGGCTGGCGAAATCGACGACGTGAAGGCTGCCTATAACAGCTTCAACATTGCTACCCTGTCATCCTCGTTCGGAGAGGGATTTCCCAACGCGATCGGTGAGGCGATGGCGTGCGGCGTTCCAGTGGTGGCGACAAACATAGGCGATGCTCGATGGATCGTCGGTGAGCTCGGTGAGGTCGTGCCGCCGAGCAATCCGGACCTCCTGTGCGCGGGATGGACTCGGCTGCGAGCGCGTCTAGCGCGAGATCCCAGTCTTCGCGAGCAGGTGCGCGGCGCAATCATCGCAAGCTATGGACTCGAAGCCATGCTCGACAGAACCGAAGTCATCCTCTCGCAGCTCATTGCCGGTCGCCCGACTGCCGAGATCGCCCGCGATCTTGCATGAGCGACCCGGCTGCAGGGATGGACCGTGGCGACTTCGCAGAGCCGATCGGCCTGAGGGATTCTTCAGATCAAGGAGCCGGCTTCGCGCCCCGCCTGACGTCAGTTGGTCCGCCGATAGAGATACTCGTCGCAGCCCGACCCGAAGATGCCAGTCGTGAGCGGTGTGCCGGTTGCGCGGATGCGCGCGAAACCGAGCGGCCGCATCAGGGCGTCCACTTCCGGCGCCAAAATCGACTCATAGGGATAGCCGCCCATCCAATCGTGCACGTCATGCACGAAGTCCATTCCGCGGACGCTATGATAGTTGGCGACGTGAGATCGAAAGTCGCGGCCGATGATGAAGAATGCCGCCCGCAATAGCGCGATGTAGAGAGCACGCGCGCGCCGCTGCGCCTGCGGCGACGCCCCGCTATACCAGCGCTTTTCCCACCGCCAGAGGCGGCACATCAGCGTGCGATGATAAAGCGCGAATCCAAACACACCGCCCGGTGCCACTAGGCGAGCCGCAGCAGACAACGCGTCATGCATGGCTCCGGTATGATGCAGGACCCCCCAGGCATAGACCACATCAAACGTGCCGAGACGACGGACATACTGGTCATCGAGGATCGAGCCTTGCTCGATCGTCCATTCGCGATCGCCAGCAAAATAGCGTTCGCGCAATTGTGCCGTACAAAGTACGGAATCTTCATCAAAGTCGAACGAATGCACGCGCGCGCCGAGCTTGCGGGCGGCGAGCGAGAACAGTCCGCTACCTGAACCAATATCGAGAAAGCTCAGCCCCGCGAGGCTGTCGCATTCGAGCAGCCGCCGAAGCGACGTCTCCGCTTCGGTCAGCTGATCCGGGCCCAGAGTGCGAGCAAAGTCCAGCCAGTTGTCGCCAAATCGGAAACGACGATCCCGAACCTGCCTATCCGACATTCCTGATGATCCGATCAATGTCCGAGCGCAAAGATAGCGGGTTCGGTTTCGCCGTGGCAATGCAACGCGACCGCTCGCTGCCTTTGGTGTGCGATATGCGCCGGAATGCTATCGTGCGGATGGTCGCGGCGGACGAAAAGTGAAGCAATGACCGAGCAAGCCACTGAGCGTCTCTGGGTCCTGGGACCCGTCGCTCTTGTCGCGTTTTTCTTGACTATCGGGCTGATGGTGCTGCTGCGGCCCTGGTTCGCGCGCTACGCGATGGTCCAGCCCAACGCCCGTTCCTCTCACCACAAGCCGACGCCGCAAGGCGGCGGCATCGCGGTCGTCGTCGCGACGCTGGTGGTCGCCTGGGGCGCGATCGCCCTGTCGCCCGTGTTCCTGCAGAATCAAGGGGCTCAATTCTTGGCGGTGAGCGCGGCAACGGCGCTGCTGGGAGCGGTCGGCGCAATCGACGACATGCGCTCCTTGCCGGCCACGGCGCGACTCGCCACGCAATGTATCGCCGTGGCTGCCGTGATCGCGGCGTTGCCGGCCGACGTGCAAATTTTTCCGCATGTGCCCTGGGCGATCGAGCGCGCCGGGCTTTTTCTCGGCGGGGTATGGTTTGTCAATCTCGTCAACTTCATGGACGGCATCGATTGGATGATTGTGGCCGAAGCCGTACCGGTGACCGGCGCGATCCTGGTGCTTGGGCTTGCCGGTGTCGTGGCACCGTTGCCTGCTCTACTCGCGGCCGCACTGCTTGGCGCAATCGTCGGCTTCGCGCCCTTCAATAAGCCGGTGGCGCAGATCTTTCTGGGCGATGTGGGCAGCCTACCTATCGGGCTTCTGCTCGGATGGCTCTTGCTGCAGCTTGCAGCAATGGGGCATCTGGCGGCGGCGCTCATCCTGCCCCTCTACTATGTCGCCGACGCCACGATCACCCTCGTGCAGCGCATCGCGAGAGGTGAGACCATCTGGCAGGCCCATCGCACGCATTTCTATCAACGCGCCACCGATCGTGGGCTGACGGTGCCGAACATCGTCGCGCGCGTGTTTGTGGTCAATCTGGTGCTGGCCGGGCTCGCTTGCATCACGGTCGCGGCTGAGAATACCACTGTGTCGCTGGCGATGTTGAGCGCCGGGGCGGCAATCGTTCTATGGTTGCTTGCCGCGTTGGCGAGCGGCAAGCACGGCCGCTAGAACCCTCAGGCCGCTTCCCCGCTGAAATCCGGCACCGCGTCGTGCAGCACGCCGAAGATCACCGAGCGGTCCTCGCGCGCGAGGCCTTGCTCAAGCGCCGCGAGCCAGCCGCGCATCGCTTCAAGCGATGGACTGACCGGCTTGGCGGCGACGATGCCTTCGATGCCGATCGGCGCGGTCGGCTCCTCGCGGGCGAACAGGATTTCCTCCAGGCGTTCGCCCGGCCTGATGCCAGTGAACGTGATGTCGATATCGCGGCCGGGCTCGAGCCCGGAGAGCCGGATCAACCGCTCGGCGAGGTCGACGATTTTCACCGGCTGGCCCATGTTGAGCACATAGACCGCCACGTCCCTCTGTGCCTGTTCGAGGGCGTGGCTCGCCGCCGTGACCACGAGGTCGCAGGCCTCGCGGATGGTCATGAAGTACCGCACCATCTCCGGATGGGTGACGGTGAGCGGCCCGCCCGTTTCGATCTGCGCCTTGAATTTCGGCACCACCGAGCCGTTCGAGGCGAGCACATTACCGAACCGCACCGCGATCAATCGCATCGTCCGCTCGTGTCCGGCGCCACGCCGCCCGAAATCATGGTCCAGCGCTTGGCAATACATTTCGGCAAACCGCTTCGAGGCGCCGAGCACGGATACCGGCTCGATCGCCTTGTCGGTCGAAATCATCACCATGGCGGCGGCGCACGCCGCGGCAGCGGCATCGGCGACATTGACCGAGCCGAAGACGTTGGTCTTGACCCCCTCCTCCCAATCCTGCTCCAGCAGCGGCACATGCTTGAGCGCTGCCGCATGGAACACGATCTCGGGGCGAAACGCATTCATCAGACGAAAGATGCGGGCGCGGTCACGCACGTCGGCAAGTCGGCCTTCAATTTTTGCTCTTGATTGTTTGGCTGCGAGCGCCTCAAGCACGGCATGCAGAGCAGGCTCTGAGTTCTCGATCACCAGAACCCGCCCCGCGCCGAAGGTCACGATGCGGTCGCAAATTTCGGCACCGATCGATCCGCCGCCGCCCGTCACAATGATCGATTTATTCCGCACGAAGCCTTCAAGGCGGCGGTAATCGATCCTCACTTTCGGTCGCAGCAGCAAATCCTCGACATTGACCGGCGCAAGTCGCAGCGCCTCGCCCCCGTCGTCGAGCGAGGGCAGCCGACTGGTGGTCAGCCCCAACCGTCTGGCCCGCATGAGGATCGTTTCCGGTTTTTCTTCCGGTGCCAGCGCGCTTGGGGTGAGTACAAGGCGTGTCACGTTCGTGCCGCGGTTGCTGAACTCGGCAACGACGCTCTCGAGATCGTCCGGACCGCCGACCACAGAAATCCCGCGTATGGCTTGCCCGCGGTCGGCCAACGACGGCGACAGAATGCCCACGGGGCGAATCTTCCTCACCGCTCCGCTTTCGATCGCGCGCAGCAGCACATCGACATCGGCAGTGCGGCCAACGACGAGGATCGGCGCGGAATCGCCCGCTTTGGCGTGCTGAAGTGTGCGGGCGTAGCGAAAATAACGGTACGCGATGCGGGGGCCCGACAGAAACGCGATCTGGAGCAGCCAATACAGGACAATCGTGATCTTGCCGAAGAAGAACGTGCCATAGACGTTTGGCGCCACGAGCACGTAGTCGAGCGCCAACAGCGTCACCGCCAGCACGGTCGCGGCGCGCACGATGTTGAAGAGATCTGGCAGCGAGGTAAAGCGCCACTTCGCCTTGTCAAGCCCGGAGAAGCCGTAGACGAACCCGGAATAGACGACGAAGGCAGGCAGCAAAACCACGAGGAGCCGCCACCGTTCAGCTAATCCACCCTCCTCGAATCGAATGAAGAAGCTCGCGACCACCGCCGCCGCCGTGGCGAGGAGATCGTGCGCCAGAATGAGCCACATCCGTGGGGTGAAGGTCGGAAGCCGGATCATCATTTCATATTGCGGTCCGTGCAGCGCTCAACCCCATCAATACCGAGCTTTGCGCGTACGCGCTACCTCGCGGAAGGGACGCCCCAGCAACTGCGACCAATCAATCGCCGTATTCTGGAACCATATGGTTAATCACCGGCGCGGGAGTCCGCCTACTGCGAGATGCAGGCTTTGATCCCGTTTCGAGCGCATCATGCGCGCGACCCGAAGAAAGTTTTACGAGATGGCCGCGCGCGTGGAGCAACTGGTTCAACAGGCTACGCGCGCATCTCTGCTAGCGCTTGTACTGGCTTTGGGCGGTTGTTCGGCGAGCGAGGTGGTGCAGAATTGGACCCCCGCCACGGCCGTCAGCACCATGAACACTCCGGCCGACCTGCCGCAGCCGAACCATCGCCGCGTCGTCGGCGACAACATCAAGACGATTTTGCCGAGGATAGAGACCCTTGGTGACCTGGAAATTTCCGGCGCGCGACCGGTTGATCACCTCAAAGGACCTGCCTGGCTCACGTGTCTCAAGGTCGATGCGCATGGAAAACCGCAGCTCTATGCCTTGTTCATTCAGGGCGACAAGATCGTGGACTCGCGCGTCGGCGTGGTTATCGATCAGTGCTACAAGGAGACATTCGAACCTTTCGACTTACTGCCGCCTCCCGCGCCAAAAAAGGCTGGGCCCTGAACGATTCTTTGTACGCGTCGATCGAGCTAGATCTTACGCCCCACTGCACACCAAAATGGCTCGGCATCGCGAAAGCGTATCTCGCCCAATCCGGCATTTTCCATCAATGCTTTGATCTGGGCTTGGGTCATGCGATGCTCGATGCGTGTGCCGAAGCGGTCGAGCGCGTCGGTACGCATGGCATAGTAGCTGCGCCAGCGATAGGCGCCGAGCGGCCAATTGACGACATTGCCGCCAAGCCGCTCACAGAGCTGTGCACCACGCGCCAAGGGCCAATACACGCAGGCAGCGAGAAGTTCGGCAAATGCCGATTTGCAGCGGAACGGTGCCCGCGACAGGGCCCGGCGCAAAAGGTCGCTTGCTCGCCATAGCGTACGAAACCACGCCGGCCGGTTGTCAAAGGCGTAATAGATGTACACGAGCATCGGTGCTCCGCGCTTGAGTTTCCTCACGCACGCGGCAAGGCCAGCCGCGGGCTCGGGCAAATGATGCAGGACGCCAAGGCTGTAACCGAAGTCCATGCTGTTGTCGGCCAAAGGCATTGCGTCGAGTGGGGTCGCGTGAAACTCTACGTTGGTTAGGTCGGCAAGCCTTTTTTGCGCGACGGCCAATGCGTCGGCACTTGCATCGATGCAGTAGAGCCGGCTAACGCGCGGGGCGACGAGCGCAGCCCAGCGCCCGCTCCCGCAACCGGCATCGAAGCCCACCGGCTCGCGCGGCAGACTGTCCCAGGGGAAGATCGCGAAATACTCCCCGAACATCCGGCGCACTTCCGCACTGGAAGCGCGGCTTTGATCGAAGCGCTGCCATTCCCGGCCGAAATCGTCGACGGTGGCGCGATCGAGGTTGGGAGGACTGCTCTTCATCGCTGCTCGTTGTGCGGGAGTTCTACCCTCGCCTCAAGCATTAGCTTTGACCAAATTCGGACACGTGGATGCAGTCAAATTAGGGAAATTGCCACTTTGACCTAGTAGGCTAATCGCGCGTGCTAGCGGTGCGCAGAGCTGGAACGAGAGCGGGATCGGATTCGAATGGATAGCTATCTCGCCCTGATGGCATTTGTGGCGGCCGGCCTCGGCATCGCTGGAGTTCTGCTGTGGGTTTATTTTCCCCGGTGATCCGAGCGATTCTCATCGCGGGGGCCCCGGCCAAGGAACAACCGCGCGAACCCAGCTTCTTCAATCAGGCCTGAGCATCCCACTCAGGCGATGCAAGTGCCCTAATGGCGGAGGATCGCATCGCCAGCGCCTCGTCGACCACGCGCAAGACCGAGCGGACCGGCAGCTCGTCGAGACAACGGCTGTAGCTCTCAAGATGGCCTTCGCAGCCGAGCTTCTCGCAGGGCAGGCACGGCAGCGGGTTCTGCACCACCCACACATTCCCGCGGCGTTGTACCGTGCCGGCGTGATCCCAAGGCTCGGCCAGTCCACCCAGCGGCCACGGCCCGATCAGCCGCGGGCTGGTGGGACCGTAGAGCGCGACGGTCGGGCAGCCGCTGGCGGCCGCGAGATGGGTCATGGACGTATCAGGGCCAATATAGACGGCCGCACCTTTGAGCAGGGCTGTCAGCGCGGCCCAATCCAGACGCCCGCGCACCCGCGTCACTGGGGGCTCGGCGGGGCCCCATAGAGTGTCGATATAGGCTTGCTCGGTGGCGTCGCGCCCTTCGGTTGCGACCAGAGCAAGACCGCGCTCCGCGAGCCCGCGAGCGAGGCCGCGCCAGCCAGCGTCGGTCCAACGCTTGTAGCGATAGAACGGACTGGGGTGCACGACGGCATACGGCATTCGAGCGGCGAACTCCTCGGCGCCGCGACCCTGCGGACAGACGATATCCGGCGCCTGCTCAAGACCAAGCGCGCTCGCGAGCCTCAAAAGCTGCGTGACCCGGTGGCTCTCGGGATCGGCCACCACCGCAATGTGATGCGCGTAACGCTTCCACCATGCCCCGGTCTCGCCGGCATGAGGCACCAGTCCAACCCGGCGACGCGCAGCCATCAGAGCGAAAAAGGTGGGCCGGTCACCGGCTTGTGTCGAAACAGCGAGATCGTAGCTGCGCCACAGGCGCCGCACGAGGCGCGCCATTTCCGCGCTGGAGGGGCGATGCGAGGTCGTGATCACCTCGTCCACGTCCGGATTGCCGGCGAGCATCCCTTCGGTGCCGCGAAACACCAGGACGGTGACCGAGCTGCCGCTGAAGCCGGCCTTCAAGCTACGAACGAGCGGCGTGGTGAGCAGGACGTCGCCTAGCCGGCGCAACGTGATCACTAGGATGCGCGGGCGCTCGGGCAAATCGAGGTGCGTCATCGCGGGGTCCGAACGGCGCGGATGGCTTCCGCTCAAGGATCGCAGTCTTGCTTGCGAGGCGCTCATGGCTTCTCTTCGGCTTTGGCTGCAGCGTCTGCCGCGCGCAACACCATACCGCCGGTGATACCCACGCCAAAAACATAGAGCCAACCCTGGCTGAAGTCGAACAAGTGCGAGTTGAACAACGAGGACACGACGTTATAGCTCACCACGAGCAGCCCGAACCACGCGGCCAGCGTGCCGGCGCGAAAGAGGGCGAAGTGGGCCAACCACATCGCCAGGACCGCAACGGCGCCGACGAGGCCGAGCTCGACCGCGATCGCCAGGATCTGGCTGTGCGGATTCGTGGTTATCAGCGTGGGAGCCGTGTCGGCCGTCGCGTCGCGCCGGAACAGCATGGGAATTGTTCCCGTTCCATGGCCGATGAGAGGCGCTTCGGCGATGAATGCGACCGATTTCCTCCAGTATTCGAGCCGCAAGCCGACCGAAGTATTGACGTTTCTTGCGCCATAGGCCTGCGCCTCCTCCACGGCAGCTGAGACCCGGTGGCGCAAATACGCCGATGACATCCACACCGCGCCTGCCAGGACGCTGCCGATCATTGCGGCAGCAAGCGCGCCCCTCCACCCGAATTGCCGCACTCCGAACAGCACGAGCATGGCGGCCACGACGACGAGAGTGGTGCGCGCCGTCGACACGTAGACGATGTTGGCGAGGAACGCCGCTGCGAGGAGAAGCAGAACCGGCACGAGTCGCGTGCGCGTACGCCAGAGCTCGGCTGCTTGGCCGATAAGCGCGAAAGCGCAAATCGCGAACACCGCGCTTTGCATGATGTAGTTCTTGACCGGCACGCCCAGCTCCTTGCCGCGCCACGTCAGACCGGGCGTGAGCACAAGCGCCCAGGAGACGATCAGCAGCACGACAGAGGAGGCAAGAAAACCGATGATCGCCCATCGTGCCTGGCTGGAGCGACGGAATTGCGCGAGCAGCAGCGGAATGAACAGCAGCTTGTGGAATCCGCTCAACCCCGCGATGCGCTCGCTCCAGCTCACGTCGGCCCACAACATGCCGATCGCGCCGAGTGCCCAGACGAGCACCGGCAACCCGCCCGCCGCTGACAGCACTTCGCGCCGCACCGAGGCGGCATCGAGGGTCGGAACGAGTGCGATGAGCCAAAGCACGATGAGGATGGCGGTGGCGGAAGTCGACCACGGCAGTGACACGGCGACGGCGGTGACCAGCCCATCGGCGATCTGCCCGAGCCGGGGAGCGCGAACCGGCTGTTTCACGACGGCTGATTCAAGACTGCGCTCGGACATGTCGGTCATTTTGAGGGTGATTTCCGCCGGTGTCGGCGGTTTCGCGCAGCGCCGACAGTCCGCGTTGCGCACGCCTGCGGTCGCTCTGTAACACGCCATCAAGCCGCGCATCATTGACGGCCAATTGCGCGCGGTCGAGCTGGGCATGCCAGAGATGAATGACGCCCGTCGCGAAGCGCCCGTCCTTGCGACGCAGGCCGCAACGCAGCAGCCGGATCAGCAGATCGGAATCCTCGCGGCCCCAGCCGGTGAAGCTGGCGTCGAAGCCATCGACCCGTTCGAGATCGCTGCGCCAGACGGCGAGATTGCAGGAGCGTGCGCCGCGCCACCGGCGCGCTTGCAGCTTACGCAGCGGCCCCAACGGCAACCGCAGCAGCGCCGCCAAGCGATTGACGCCGCCGCGCAAGCGATGCCCGATCCAAGCCGGCGCGCCCCACGCCTCTGGCTGCAAGTGCTCGCGCAACACCGCCGCCGTCAGCGCCGCGGAGAGCAGGACTCGGTTTCCGGTGACGAACCATCCCGATTCGGCCAGCTTGCGATGCGTCGCGACGAAGTCGGGCGGAGCGATGCAGTCGCCGTCGAGGAAGATGCAGTAATCGCCGCGACAGGCGAGTATGGCACGGTTGCGGATTTCGGCGGCGCGAAAGCCGCAATTGAGCTGCCAGACGTGACTGAGCGGGATACCGAGACGCGTCCGCCAGCGCTCCACCACGGCCGCCGTCATGGGACGCGAACCGTCATCCGCGATCACAACTTCGAATCCGCGGTCGCTCTGGCGCGACAATGCCGACAACACCGCGTCGAGCGCGTCCTCGCGATTATAGGTCGTGACGATCACGGAGATGAGATCAGGCACGTCGGCTCCAGCTTTCGTCCTGCATGTCCTACCCCGCTGTGATAGCGTGCGCCGCCGTCCGGCTCAATAATGAGGCAACATGCAAAAGATATCGGCCTATATCCTTGCCCTTAATGAGGCCGAAAAAATCGCGGATGCCATCTCGAGCGTGTTGTGGGCCGACGAAATCGTGGTAGCCGATTCCGGCAGCAGCGACGGCACCGTCGAGATCGCGCAAAGTCTCGGCGCCCGCGTGGTAGAGCTCCCCTTCCACGGTTTTGGCGACTTGCGAAATCGCGCCGTCGCGGAATGCCGATACGAGTGGATCTTCAGCCTCGATTCGGACGAGCGCTGCACGGCCGAAGTTCGCGACGAAATTCTTGCTGTGCTCTCGTCGCCGACGCCCGCCCACGACGCCTATCTCGTGCCGCGCCGCAACTACATGATGGGACGCTGGATCAAGGGTTCCGGATGGTACCCGAACTTTCGCCAGCCGCAGCTCTTCCGCAAGGGCACGATGCGGTATGCCGATGATCCCGTGCACGAAGGCTACCAACTCTTGACGCAACGGCCGCTAGGACGACTGCACGGCGCCATCTGGCAGCTTCCGTTTCGCAATCTCGAGGAGGTTATCAACAAGATGAACCGCTATTCCTCCCTCGGCGCGCGAAAACTTTCAGGAAAGCGCGTCTCGATGGGGAGCGCGCTCGGGCATGGTCTGTGGGCTTTCTTTAAGCACTACCTGTTCAAGCAGGGCTGCCGCGACGGCTGGGCGGGCTTTGTCATTGCGTTGGGAAATTTCGAAGGCACCTTTTATCGTTATGCCAAGCATTACGAGCAAATGAAAGCGTGGTCGGCGCCACCGACCGCCCCGTTGCTGCGGCCGCCCGCAACAGCGGATGCTAGCTCGGCCCCAACGGAGCGCGAGGGCCCGCACGGTTGACCCACGCCGATGTTCTGACAGGTCGGAATTTATGGGGCGAACCGCTCCCACAGCCGCCGGCGAACCGCACGCGACGCGTTACGCGCGACGCGGAACGGCAGAGCGAGATAATACTTGCGAACGATCTCCCAGCGTTCGTGCGGCGCCACGCCCCTCGTTGCCTCACGCGGAACATACCAGCCGTTGTTCTCGAAACGGCGGATCAGGCGGTAGCCGGCGGCTCGTAGAAACCGGTGCTTCTTGAGATTGCCGACGTGATCTTCGAGCAATACCAGACGCGGGCGCCAACGCGCGAAGTCAAATCCGCTCAGCACCTCGAGCTCGTGACCCTCGACATCGACCGATAGGAGATCGAACCCGGCCGGCGCGCGGGCCTCAGTCAGAATGTCGTCGAGCGTCCTCACCGGTACTTCGATGATTCGCTCCGGCTGCGAACCCGGTGCCATTCGGTCGCGATCGAGCGCTGACAATGCACCGGCAACATGCAGCTGCATGCGCCGACCTGCATTCTCCGGCGACGAGCAAGCCACGGCAAACACCTTGGCCGAGCGCGCACGGCAGAGATCGCCGGCAAGGTCGGGCTGCGGCTCGATGAGGACGCCGGTCCAACCGAGCTGCTCCAGATGCCAGGTCTGCGATTCCTGCTGCGGCCGATTGGCGCCGACCTCGACAAAGAAGCCCGACTGCGCGCCGCCGAAAAACTCCCGCACAAGCTTCTGCTCGCGCCGCTCGGGCAACGTCATGCGCGCAGCTCCGTGCGGTCTCAACCGCCCCTAGCCGGCAGGCACCCGCGATCGGCGGACGATCTTGGACGTGCTGAAACCGGGCATGAGATCGATAAGGATCACTTCGCCGCCGTCGCTCTCGACGAGCTCGTGTCCCACCACCTCCTCGCGGCGGTAGTCGCCACCTTTGGCCAAGACCTTAGGACGTACGCGCCGGATCAGCTCGAGAGGCGTATCCTGATCGAAAACGACGATGAGATCGACCGCCTCGAGCGCCGCCAGCACTTCGGCCCGCGCGTGCACCTCCTGAAGTGGCCTGCCCTCGCCTTTCAAACGTCTCACCGAGGCGTCGCCATTGAGACCGACAACGAGTCGGTCGCACGCGGCGCGGGCCTCGGATAAGAGCTTAACGTGCCCAGGGTGCAGCAGATCGAAGCAGCCGTTGGTGAAGCCGATGCGCAGGTCGCGCCATTCGGCGAGCCGCTCGTCGAGCACCGACCAGTCGAAAATGACCTTCTCCTCCGGTGCGAGCGAAGCGGCGGGAAGAATGCGCGAGCGCAGCTCCACAGCCGAGACCGTCGCGGTGCCGCGCTTGCCGACTACTACTGCGGCAGCCGCATTGGCCGCACGCACCGCGGGCTCGTAGCCTGCCTTGGTCGCCAGCAGCACCGCGAGCGCCGCAACCACGGTATCGCCTGCGCCAGACGTGTCCCTCAGCTTGACAGGATAGGCGGGCACGTGAACCGCGGCCCCCTCCGCCGGCACCAGGATCAAGCCAGCGTCGCTCAGCGAAACGACGACAGCGTCGGTCCCCAATAGGCGATTCAATTGCGCTGCCGCCGCAATCACGTCTGCGTCGGAATCGGCCCGCTGGCGCGTGGCTTCCGAGAGTTCCTTGCGGTTTGGCTTGATCACCGTCGCGCCCCGATAAACGGAATAGTCGACTGCTTTGGGGTCGACGATTATTGGTATTCCCGCCTTTCTCGCTGCGTCGATGACCTCCCGAATGACGCGCGGCGTCAGCGTGCCCTTGGCATAGTCGGACAAGACGAGGCTCGCCGCGCGCGGTAAAGCCGCCAGTGTGCGATCGATAAGAGCTTTCTCGGTCTTGGCGTTGAGCGCTTCCGCCAACTCCCAGTCCGCCCGCAACAGATGGGTGGAATGATGCTCGGAGACGAAACGAACTTTTCGTGTAGTCGGACGCCCTGCATCGACGACAAGATGGGGCTCGATCAAGGGTTCGGCGGCCAGCGCCCGCATCAGCGTGCGGCTGGCTTCATCCTCTCCCACGACCCCGAGAAAAATGCAGCGCGCACCAAGCGCCGCAATATTGCGCGCAACGTTGCCGGCCCCGCCGACCGTGAGCTCGTTGCGTTTCACTGCGAGAATCGGAGCGGGCGCCTCGGGCGAGATGCGGGATACTTCGCCGTAGACGAAGTCGTCGAGCATCAAATCTCCAACGCAGACGATGGTCTGCTCGGGAATGAGCTTGAGCGCGTCTTCGAAATTAAACATGGCGCTATCGCTGGGTACTCACTGGGGCGGCAACCTTCATCGGTACCGGTCAGGCTGATTCAGGAACAAGGTAACATAGCGATACACCCCCTCCTCGAGCGGGGTGAAGCCGCCGTTGTAGCCTGCCCGACGCAGATTTTCGACTTTGGCTTCGGTGAAATATTGATACTGCTCGCGGATCGCCGAAGGCATATCGACGTATTCGATCTGCGGCTCTCGCCCGAGCGCGCGGAACATGGCAGCGATCAGATCGCGAAAGCTGCGCGCTTTGCCCGTACCGACATTGAAGATGCCCGAAACCGACGGCGTGTCGACGAGCCAGCGCATCACCGCCACCGCATCATCGACATAGACGAAGTCGCGTTTCTGCTCGCCATCGCCGACACCCTCGCGGTGGGATTTGAACAAACGCACCGGCTTGCCGCCTTTCGCCTCATCGAAGCGCTTGGCGATCAAGCTCATCATTTCGCCCTTGTGATATTCGTTCGGGCCGAACACGTTGAAGAATTTGAGCCCTACCCATTGCGGCGGAAGCTTCGCCCGGTTTGCGACGCGATCAGCTAAGGCGAGATCGAACAGATGCTTGCTGAAGCCGTAGAGATTCATGGGCTTGAGCCGCTGCAGCGCAGCAACCGACCAATCGTCATCGAAGCCCGCAGCACCCTCGCCATAGGTTGCGGCCGAAGAGGCATAGATGAAGGGCGTGCGCGTTGCCGTGCACCAATCCAGAAGTTTGAGGGAAAGACGAAAATTGGTGGCAAGGACGACATCTGCGTCGGTGGCGGTGGTGTCCGAGATGGCGCCGAGATGGATGACGGCGTCAAGCTTGCGGCGCTCCAGCCAGCCGATCAGCTCGCCCGGCGGCACCACATCGGCGAGCTGGCGCTTGCCGAGATTGCGCCATTTTCCGGCGTCGCCGAGCGCGTCATTAACCACGATGTCGGTTCGCCCGGCCTCGTTGAGGCCGGCGATCAGATTGGACCCGATGAAGCCGGCTCCGCCGGTGACCAATAGCATCCCTAACCGCCGCGGCTCCTTGGCTTCCCTTTGCCCCAGGGCGTCCAACCGTGCAACTTCTCGAGCCGGACAGCGTCGTGCAACTTCTCGAGCCGGACAGCGTAAAGGCGGCCGGGCCGTGAATTTGGTAGGCTCCGGTACACTGGACAGGCCCCAAGGGGCACGCTAACCGGCCTTTCGGCTCAGCCAAAGGCCGCCGGGATAGAACTGACAATATATTCAGTTCTTCGCTTCAATTGAACCTCTGCTCGCGGTGCCAGGGACACATGTCGAATTCGCCAATCCTGATCATTCCTTACATGTGGATTGGCGATTTCGTTCGCTGTCACACGGTCGTAAAACTGCTGAAACAACGGTCGCCGACCGCGGCAATCGACGTGTTGACCACACCGATGGTCGCCCCGCTCCTCGACTACATGCCGGGCGTGCGCAAGGGCATCGTCGCCGACTTGCCGCGCCGACGGCTCGCCTGGAAGGAGCATCGCGCGCTCGCCCAGAGGTTACGGGCAGAAAACTATGCTCAGGCGCTCGTCATGCCGCGGACTTGGAAAGCCGCATTGGCACCCTCGCTGGCCGGAATTCCGCGCCGCACCGGCTTCGTCGGCGAAGCCCGTTTTGGGCTGATCAATGATTTACGCTTCGGCGAGCGCCGGCTCCCGCGCATGGCCGACCGCTGCGCCATGTTGGCCTTGCCCAAAGGCGAGGCCGCCCTGGCCGCATGGCCATTGCCCGAACTCAAGGTGTCGGCGCCCGAGTGCGCCAACTGGCGCCGGCGGTTGGGCATCGTGGCCGACGGTCGCACCGTCGTTGTGCTCGCACCGGGCGCGGTCGGTCCGTCCAAGCGCTGGCCTGCCGCATCCTACGCCGAGCTCGCGCGCCGGCTTGCCGCCGAGGGCCATTGGATCTGGATGATCGGCGGACCGAACGAAAAGGAGCTTGCCGCAGAGATCGCCAACCGCGACGACATTCGCGACCTCACCGGGCCTGACCTGCGCAACGCCATTCTCGCGCTCGCGGCGGCAGACCTCGCGGTGTCGAACGATTCCGGTCTGCTGCACGTCGCAGCCGCCCTCGGCACACCGGCTATCGGAATCTTCGGCCCGACCAGCGCATGGCACTGGGCTCCGCTCAACCCGATCGCCGCAACGATCGAAACCACGCACGACCTGCCGTGCCGGCCTTGCCATAAGCCGGTCTGCCGCCTCGGCCATCACCGCTGCATGCGCGACATTTCCGTTGATCGGGTCGCCATGTCGGTCCGGCAAATCATTGCCGGTGCACCGGCGCGCGCGTCGATCTGAGCCTCGCATTGCCCATTTGCCGGAACGAGCCACGCGCCGAACGCTTAGGCCAGCTGTTCGAACGCTCCGAGGACATCCGAGACGGACGGCTGCTTGTGCTTGCCCCCAACCACTACGATCGGTCCAGCCCCCATCGGTCCGGTGAGGCCAGGCTCGCTCGCCACAAAGATTGCGACGAGCGGCACGCCGAGTGCCGCCGCGAGATGGATGAGGCCGGTATCCACGCCGATGACGAAGGATGCCTCCGCAATGAGCGCCGCCATTCGGTCGAGCGGTTGCCGCTCTGCCACGTGGGCATTCGCGAGCGCCGCAGCGATGCGCCTGCTGCGCGCGTGCTCCGCCTCGGTCCCCCATGGCAACAAGAGCGAACTGCCGCACGCGGAGAGCGCGCGACCGAGTGCGACCCACGAGGCCTCGGGCCACTGCTTTTCCACGCGCGCTGTAGCATGAAGCAGGATCCCGTATGGCGCTCCGGTCGTTCCTCCAATCTCCTTGCGCGACAGCCCGAAGTCGATGCCGCCATCGGGCGTGTAGCCGAGCGCGAGCCCGGTCAGGATGCGATTGCGTGCGATGGCGTGGAGATCGCGCGCGACGCGATGCTTCACGTCGTAAAACCGGGACGCGGCCGGCTCGCGGATGCTGTCCGCTTCATAGCCGTGCCGCCGGCCGCGCGCGAGCCGCGCAACGAGCGCGGAGCGCACCAGGCCCTGGGTGTCGATGACATCATCGTAGGCGCGCGCCCGCAGGACGCGAGCGAAGCCAGCGATTTCGCGCCATGTCGATGCTGCAAGCAGCGCCCCCCGCCAGCGGCGCGACGCAATCGGGATGACGTCGGAGACGGCTGGATGAATCCGAACAAGGGGAGCGAATGCCTCCTCCACGACCCAGCAGAACCGTGCCCGTGGCCGTTGCCGCCGCGCCTCCGTCAGCGCCGGCATGTGGTGGATCACGTCGCCGAGCGATGAAGTCTTGATGAACAGGATATCGGACATTTGCAAAAGCCCTGTGCGGGCCATGGCGGCTTGTCAGCGGGCGCGAACGCGTGCATTCACGCCACCGAGCGAATGCTCACGAGAGCGCAAGCAGCGACGCCAAGGCACATGAGTGGGCCTCCAGCATGACGGTCCTGGTCACCGGCGGCGCCGGCTATATCGGAAGCCACATGGTTCACGCCCTCCTCGAAGCCGGAGAACTGGTGGTGGTGCTCGATAACCTTGCAACCGGCTTCGATTGGGCGGTAGCGCAGGGCGCCTTGCTCACCATCGGCGACGCCGGCGATCAACCGATCGTGACCGAATTGATCGCCAAGCATCGAATCGATTCTATTATCCATTTCGCCGCCTCGGTGGTCGTGCCTGACTCGGTTCGCGATCCGCTCGCCTACTACCGTAACAACACGGTGAATTCGCGCGCCTTGATCGAGGCCGCCGTCAAAGGAGGCGTGCGCCATTTCATCTTTTCCTCGACCGCCGCGGTCTACGGCAATCCCGAGCGGATACCCGCACGCGAAGAGGATGTCACGGTCCCAACCTCGCCGTATGGGTCCTCCAAGCTGATGACCGAGATCATGCTGCGGGATACCGCGAGCGCCCATGGGCTGCGCCACGTCATCTTGCGCTACTTCAACGTCGCTGGCGCCGACCCCCTCGGCCGCTCCGGCCAATCGACGAAGGGGGCGACCCACCTTATCAAGGTCGCGGTGGAAGCGGCGCTCGGCCTGCGGCCGAAAGTCGAGGTCTTCGGCACCGACTATCCGACGCCGGACGGCACCTGCATCCGTGATTATATCCACGTGTCCGATCTCGCGCGCGCGCATTCCGACGCGCTGGCGTATCTGCGCACGGGCGGCGCCTCCATCACGCTCAACTGTGGTTACGGCCGGGGTTTCTCGGTGCTCGAAGTGATCGACACGGTCAAGCGCGCTTCCGGCGTCGACTTCAAAATCGAAACCGCTCCCCGGCGGTTGGGAGATCCCGCATGGCTCGTGGCGGCTTCCGAGCTCGCCCGCGCTGTGCTCAAATGGCAGCCGCATTTTGACGATTTGGAAACCATCGTGTGCCACGCGTTGGCATGGGAACGCAAGCTTCTGATGCGCGCCGGCTGACCTCTGCAAAATTGCCGATTTCAGCTTGAAAAGGCCGCTGGCCTGGGCAAGAACGGCTCGCTGCAGCGCGCCGGTCGCGCCGCGTAATGGATGGGGCATGCTCAAGTCGTATTTTCAACGATGGTTTGCCGACCCCAACGGCACGGCCGTGTTGGTCCGCCGATTGCTCGCGGAGCAGGCCGCAGGTCAATGGCGACGCTATGCACTCGCATTCGGCCTGATGGGAATAGCCGCGGCCAGCACCGCGCTCGGCGCCTATTTGGTCGGTGATGTGATCAATCAGGCGTACGTCCACAAGAATCTAACCGGCATCGTCATCCTCGCGCTCGCCACCGCCGTGATCTTCATGGTCAAGGGAATGGCCACCTATGGGCAGGCGGTGATGCTCGCCCGCATCGGCAACAGGATCATCGCCCACAATCAGCAGGAGATGTTCGCCAAGCTGCTGCGGCACAACATCGGTTTTTTTGCCGACCGCCACAGCTCCGAGTTCATGGCGCGGCTCACCACCGGTGCGGCCGCCGCCAGCCAGGTGCTAAACCTGCTGATCACAGCGTTCGGTCGCGATCTGCTCTCGCTCATCGCCCTCTTGGCCGTCATGGCCGTGCAAGACCCGGTGCTCTCTGCGCTCAGCATCATCGTGGTGCCCCCGGCTATGCTGATCCTGCGCAAGATGATTCGCCGCATCAAGACGATCGCGCACCATCAGTTCACCGGCAGCGCGCGCATTCTCGAAACGCTGCAGGAGACGCTGCAGGGCATGCGTATCCTCAAGGCGTTCACGCTCGAAGATGCCATGCGCGAGCGCTTCAATTCCCGTGTCGCCGAGCTCGAGCACGAGTCGAACAAGTGGGCGCGGGTCGCTTATCGCTCGGGTCCACTGATGGAGGCCCTCGGCGGGTTCGCAATCGCCGGAGCGCTGGTTTACGGCGGCTTCCGGGTGATCGAGACCGGAGCAACCCCGGGTCAATTCTTCTCGTTTCTCGCGGCCTTCATGCTCGCTTACGAGCCGGCCAAGCGCCTTGCCCGCCTCAATCTCGACCTCAATAGCGGACTGGTGGGAGTGCGCATCCTGTTCGATGTCATCGACCATCCGCCCACGGAACCCGCCGAGGAAGGCAAGCCCCCGCTCAAGCTTTCGCGGGCACGGGTGGAATTCGCAAACGTGCAGTTCGCGTACCGTGCCGGCGAGAAGGTGATCAAGAACCTGTCCTTCGTCGCCGAGCCCGGAAAGGTCACTGCGTTAGTGGGACCCTCCGGCGGCGGCAAGTCAACGATCTTCAATTTGATGCTGCGCTTCTATGAGGTCGATGGCGGCGCCGTCATTATCGACGGGCAGAACATCGCGGCGGTGTCGCGCCGGTCGCTGCGCAGCCAGGTCGCCTATGTCGGGCAGAATGTTTTTCTATTTCGCGGCTCGGTGCGTGAGAACATCGCGCTGGGACGATTGGGCGCGACCGAGGCCGAGATTGTCGCCGCCGCCAAGGCCGCTTACGCCCACGACTTCATCATGGCCTGCCCGCGCGGATATGACACGCCGGTCGGCGAACATGGATTGCAGCTTGCCGGCGGCGAGCGCCAGCGCATTGCCATCGCCCGCGGGCTTCTCAAGGACGCGCGGCTGATTCTGCTCGACGAGGCCACCGCATCGCTCGATTCCGAATCCGAGCGGCAGGTTCAGGGCGCGATCGAGCACTTGTGCCAGGGGCGGACGACCATCGTGATCGCGCATCGCCTGCATACGGTGGTGGATGCCGATCGCATCTTCGTCATCGAGGATGGAGCGGTCGTCGAATCGGGGCGTCACGACGATCTGCTGCGCAGGGGCGGGCGTTACACGTCGTTTTATCGCTTGCAGCTGCGGGAGCAGGAGCCGAGCCCGCCGCCGGTCGCCATCGCATCCTCCGCTTGAATTCTGCCTTGGCTGCAAGAGCGATCATGAGCGCCCACAGCTACGTTATCCCGCCGCCGCCCCAGTCCGCCATCGCGGTTGCCGGCACCGACAAGACGTTTCCGGTGCGCCGGATCTGGTGTGTCGGCCGCAATTACGAAGAACACATCCGCGAGATGGGGCAGGACGTGCGCGACCCGCCGTTCTTCTTCGCCAAGCCGGCCGACGCGATCGTGCCGGATGGGGCAAGCGTGCCCTACCCTCCACTCACCAAGGACATGCACCACGAGGTTGAGCTCGTGGTGGCGCTCAAATCGGGCGGAAGGAACATCCCGCTCAGCAAGGCGCTCGACTGCATCTACGGCTACGGTGTCGGCATCGACCTTACGCGTCGCGATCTGCAGATCGCCTCGCGCGACATGAAGCGGCCGTGGGAGATCGGCAAGGCGTTCGATGCGTCGGCGCCGTGCGGAGCGCTGCAGCCAGCCAGCAAGATCGGCCATCCCAGCAAAGGCCGCATCGCGCTCAAGGCCAATGGCGAGGTGCGGCAGCAGGGGGATCTGGCGCAGATGATCTGGAACGTGCCCGAGATCATCGTCAAGCTCTCGGAAATGGTCGAGCTCGGCGCTGGTGACATCATCATGACTGGAACGCCGTCGGGCGTCGCCGCGACGGTGCCCGGCGACAAGCTCCAATGCGAGATCGAGGGCGTCGGCACCTTGACGGTGACGATCAGTCCGCCGGCGGCGTAGATGCGCACGACAACGGACCTAATCTTATAATCCCAAATAGGCGCGCCGTACGCGGTCGTCGGCCAACAGCGCCTCGCCCGTGCCGGAGAGCGTGATCCTCCCATTCTCGAGCACGTAGGCGTGGGCGGCGAGCCTGAGCGAAACCGCGACGTTCTGTTCGACCAGGACGCAGGTGAGGCCTTCGTGGTTGAGGTCGCGGATCGTGCGCAGCAGGTGCTGCACGACCGCGGGCGCCAAGCCCAGCGACGGTTCGTCGAACATGACGAACTCCGGCGCGCCCATGAGGCAGCGGCCGATCGCCAGCATCTGCTGCTCGCCGCCCGAGAGCGTGCCCGCAGCCTGCCCTAAGCGCTCGGCGAGCACCGGAAACAACGCCAATACTCGGTCGAGATTTTTCGCGCGGCCAGCGCGTGCGCGTGGAAGCATCGCGCCCACGTCGAGGTTCTCAGAGACGGAGAGCGTCGGAAACACCTGCCGGCCCTCCGCCACTTGGCCGATGCCGAGGTTGCAGACCCGGTAGCTGTCCCATCCGCCGATGTCGGTATCGCGGAAGGCGATGCGCCCGCGCGTCGGACGATGCATGCCGGCGATCGTGCGAATGAGCGACGTCTTGCCGGCTCCATTCGCCCCCACGATGGCAACGATCGTCCCTTGGTCGATCTCAAGCGACACGTCATCGAGCGCCTGCGCGTCGCCGTGAAAGACATCGAGGTGGTCGACGCGCAGCATCACTCGACCGCCTCGGCGCCGAGATAAGATTGCACCACTGCGGGCTCGCGCACTACGGCTTCGGGCGGACCTTCGGCGATCGCCGCACCGTGGTGCAACACCAGCACGCGCGCGGCGAGCGCCATCACCGCGCGCATGACGTGCTCGATCAGGAGAATGGTCAGCCCCGACTCGCGGTTGAGTTCGGTCAATACCGAAACCATGCGGTCGGTCTCGGCCGGCCGCAACCCCGCCATCACCTCGTCGAGCAACAGAAGCTTCGGATCGGTGGCGAGCGCGCGCGCGACTTCGAGACGCTTGCGGTCCGCCAGCGTCAGCGCGGACGCGGGTTGATGACGCTTCCCGAACAGATCGAGCCGCACCAGGACTTCGTGCGCGCGGCGGCGCGCCACGGTGGGATCGTGCCGACGCAACATCGCGCCGATGATGACATTGTCCTCCACCGAAAGCGCCGGGAACGGACGCACCAGCTGGAAGGTGCGGCCGATGCCGCGGCGGCAGATCTCGTCGGGCGCAAGGCCGTCGATGCGTTCGCCGGCGAAGGCAATCGATCCTCGGTCGGGCGCGAAGGCCCCGGCAATGACGTTGAACAGCGTGGTCTTGCCCGCTCCGTTCGGGCCGATCACGGCAAAGATCGAGCCCTGCGCGACGCGAAAGCTCACGTTGTCGACCGCGAGCAGCCCACGAAAGCGCTTGCCAACTCCATCAACCGTGAGAAGCGCCGTCATGATCGCCGCCCGTTCACGCCCAGCTTGGCGGCAAGCCACGGCCACACGCCGCCCGGAAGCGCCATCACCACGGCGAGCAAACAGAGCCCATAAAACACCTGTTTAGCCCCGGGCGCGTCGAAACCGAGCGCGGTCAATAACTCCTGCATGGCCTCGGACA